>Ga0209542_10007865_pt1 | contig 20096 bp, 17 predicted proteins | sample RifCSPhighO2_01_FD_184028 | JGI IMG/M metagenome (GOLD analysis project Ga0209542, IMG submission 184028) | Soil microbial communities from Rifle, Colorado - Rifle CSP2_plank highO2_0.1 (SPAdes) (version 2) | ecosystem: Environmental > Terrestrial > Deep subsurface > Rock core/Sediment ...
AATAAAGTGGTAATTCATCCAAACATAATTTTCATGGGATTGAATGCTAGCTATGACCTTCGCAAGGTTGATGATTGGATGAATTACCACTTTATTAAAGAAAAGAAGAATTCCTCCTGGAAAAAAGAACATTGTCGTAAATTAGCGGAAGTCCTTTCCGAGCCAGAGTTTTCTTATTTTAACGGAGCATATATGACCGACATCATTAAAACTAAATACGACCCAAACAGCGGAGATTTAATGAAAGCTATTAAAAAAGATGGGAATATTATTACGGAAAATAAAAGACTATTGAAACGAGAAATGAAATTGCTATCAAAGATTTCTAAATCGGACGAATTTCATATTATATGTATCGGAAATAAAAGTTTTGAAATCTTAAACCAAATACTCAAACGTAAGATAGATAAAATTTGGCATTATTCTGCGTATCAGCTTGGCAAAGAAGGGGTTAAAGAAAAAATACGACAAGATTTAAGAAAAATAATGTGATAGTACTAAAAGACATAATATGAAATACTTTTTATACATCAGAAAATCCACCGACGAGGACGACAGACAAGTTTTGTCGTTGGAAGCGCAGGAAACGGAATTGAAAGAATTTGCCTTGCGGGAAAATCTTTTGATCGCCGCGACCTTCCGCGAATCGCAGACCGCCAAAGAGCCGGGCAGACCGATTTTCAACGATATGCTCAAACGAATGGAGCGCGGCGAAGCCGAGGGGATTTTAGCGTGGCATCCCGACAGATTGGCGAGAAACAGCATAGACGGCGGACAGATTATTTTTCTAGTGGATACCGGAAAAATCAGATCGCTAAAATCCCCGACATTCTGGTTTGAGCCGACCCCGCAAGGCAAATTTATGTTGAATATCGCTTTTGGGCAGTCCAAATACTTTGTTGATAATCTTTCAGAGAATACCAAACGAGGGTTGCGTCAAAAGTTGCGCCGAGGCGAATTGCCCGGCTACGCTCCGCTTGGATATTTGAACGATTTGCTAAAGCACACAATATATAAAGACCCCGAAAGATTTCGCCTCGTCCGCAAACTTTTTGAACTTTACGCAACCGGCAATTATTCTCTGAAAGATTTGCGGAAGTCATTAACTTCCGCCGGATTGTTGAGCCGCAAGGGAAATATGCTTTCCGTCTCCAATATCCAAAGCATACTTTCCAATTCGTTTTATTACGGCGTATTCAAATACAACGGTGAACTTTACGACGGAAAGCATGAGCCAATGATTGCAAAGAAACTTTTTGAAGCGTGCCAAAAAGTGATGGCGGATCGCTCGCGCCCGAAAAAGCCGAGCCAAAAAGAATATCCGTTTAGAAACTTACTCAAGTGCGGCGAGTGCGGGTGCGCCATCACTTCCGAAACGCAAAAAGGGCATAACTACTATCGCTGTACCAAAAAGAAAGATAAGCAATGTTCGCAAAAGTATATCCGCGAGGAAGTTTTGGCACGCCAAATTTCGGACGAGATTCAAAAAGTTTCTTTGCCTCCCGCTTGGGCGGAGTGGATGTTAGGAGAACTCAACAAGGAAGAAGCGGAAGCCGCCCAAGCGGGTGCCGTTTTCGCTCAAAATCTAAAAGACAAAATAAAAGAATTTGAAGGAAAGCTCGACCTGCTTTTAGACGCTCATTTGGACGGCACAATTTCGCGCGAGGAATACACTGCCAAGAAAGAAAAATTTATCACCGAAAAGGCCGAGCTTTCCGAAAAATCAAAGGATTTTGAACGAAACGGCAATCATTGGCTCGAACCAGCCCGGCAATTCATTTTAGCGGCTCAACAAGCCAAAATTATCGCTTTGCAAGAAAATCCCGTCGCGGGACGGGATTTTCTCAAAAGAATTGGCTCGAACCACGTTTTGCGCTCGCAAGCAATTCGCTTTGAACCCAAAAAGTCGTGGAAAATTCTCGCCGACTTGCCCGCCGAGGGGCGAAGCCCCGAGGCGGTGAACTCGTATCATCCTATTTGGCTCCCCGGGTAGGATTCGAACCTACGACCCACTCCTTAACAGGGAGTCGCTCTACCGCTGAGCTACCGGGGAATATTTGATAAAATCTATCATATACAAATAATCAAAAGCTTGCCAGCTTTTCAATTTTAGTGTGTTGGCGGATTTTTTCAATCGCCTTTGCCTCAATCTGCCGAATGCGCTCGCGGGTAACTCCAAACTCCTTGCCAACTTCCTCAAGGGTATGCGTAATGCCGTCATCAAGCCCGAAGCGCATACATAAAATTTTCTGCTCTCTTGGCATCAGATCAACCAAAATCTCACGAATGTGGTTTTTGAGCAAACGATGCGACGCTTCTTGCGACGGCGAGAGCATTTTTTTATCTTCAATGAAGTCCCCCAAAAGCGAGTCCTCGTCATCTTCTCCAACCGGCGCCTCCAAAGAAACGGTGTCCTGTGAGATTTGCTGAATATGGTGAATCTTTTCTACTTCCAAATTCATCTCCACGGCAATCTCTTCGGCGAGCGGATCGCGCCCGAGATCCTGTGTCAAGCGCCGGCGCACTTGTTGATACTTCGAAATGGTCTCTACCATATGCACCGGAATACGAATGGTGCGCGCTTGGTCCGCAAGCGCGCGCGTTATCGCTTGGCGGATCCACCACGTTGCGTAGGTCGAAAATTTATATCCTCTTCTCCAATCAAATTTTTCAACCGCGCGAAAAAGTCCCAATGTCCCTTCTTGAATAAGATCAAGCATAGTCAGATTGTGCGATCTCCCCACATATCTTTTGGCAATGGAAACCACAAGACGCAAATTTGCCTGCGCGAGTTTGTTTTTCGCATCTTCATCCCCCACTTCAATGCGGCGCGCGAGTTCTTTTTCTTCTTCGGCTTTCAAAAGCGAAATCTTGCCGATCTCGCGCAAATACATCTGCACCGCGTCTGTTGCCGGGTCCTCCGCGTCGCGTCCCTTTTTGCGCGTTGGCTTTCCGGTGGGCGTTAAAAGCTCCTGCCCCTCGAGCACATCAATGCCTGCGCCCTCAAAACGCGCGTACAAATCTTCTAAAAACAGAATATTATACTCAATGCGCGGAAAGGTATTTAAAATCTCCGCGTACGTCACAAATCCGCGCTCGCGGCCCTTTTTTAAAATCAAATCAACTTTCTCCTCGGTGAATTCCTTTTTAATCTCTGATGCGGTAAGCCGCGGGGTCTGTTTCTTGAGAAACCGCACGGGATGCTTTTTGGCTTTCGTATGTTTTGCGCGCTGCGCGGAAGAGGCCTTTTTGCTCGCTTTTGTTTTTTTGGGTCTTGATTTCGTTGTCATGTGTTCAGTTGCGATAATTGCTGAGAAAATTCCTGAAACTCCAAAAGAAGCTCCTGAAGCTTGGGCGACGCCGCTTGCTCGGCGCGCGAAATTGCGGCGCTCAACTCCCCCATGCGTTCTTTGATATATTCTTTCTGAAGTTCGTGGCAGGAATGTTGAAACTCGCCATCAACATCAGTAATACTTTCTAGCATACTATCTGACTCAAGCACAATGCGCCCCAACGCGGCGCGGGCAGAATCAGCAAGCGCCGCTTTCCCGCGCAGATGAAGCAGTATTGGAAGCCGATCGTTTCCAAACAACGCATCGTTGAGGTGTGCAAGATATTGCGCAGCCAAAGTCGGCGAGCTTGCGAGCATTCCCAAAATCCGCTCTTCTAAAAGGTCTTTTCGCGATGGCGTGTGCTGGCTATCAGTAAATACTTCGCGCTCCTGCGGCGCGCCGCTTCCGCTCCGAAGCCGTGCGAGCGTCCGCCATAAAACATCCTCTCCGATACGCAAAAGATCTGATAGTATGCGCACCCAGTGCGCACGCTCAAGTTCAGAAGAGAGCGACGCTACCACCGGCAACACCATGCGCTCGCAAGCGCGTTTGCCTTCCGGTGTATGAGGAGCGTGCAAGCGCAGCGCATGATCAATATAAAACTGCACAATGTGCCGCGCGCTTGATGCGGCGTTCTGAAAAAATACCGGGTCAGCGCGCACTGCATCGGCGGGATCTTTGTATGCGCCTAAATCCATGACGGTAATATCAAAACCGCTCTGGAGCGCCAACTGAATACTGCGATCGGCCGCCGCCTGACCTGCTATATCCATATCAAAAGCAACCGCCAAGCGATCGCAAAGCCGTCGAAGTATCTGCATCTGATCTATGCCAAACGCGGTGCCGGAAGAAGCAACCACATTGCGCACACCCGCTTGATATGCCATCATCATATCCATATATCCTTCCACCACCACTACCTGCCCCGTTTTGAAAATCTCGCTTTTTGCTCTGTGCAACCCGTAGAGTATTTTGCTTTTCTGATACAATGGCGTTTCCGGCGAATTAATATACTTCGCTTCGTGATCGCGTTCAGGAAACACTCTGCCGCCAAATGCAATAGCGCGCCCCTGATAATCAAAAATCGGAAACATAATGCGGCCGCGAAAGCGGTCATAACCGTCCGCGTTTGTCTGTGTATCAGTCCGCGTTTGTCTGCGGCCAACAGCAAGGCCGGCTTTTTCCATTTCTGCTGACGTAAATCTTTTGGCGGCAAGGTGGGTTGACAGCGCGCGCCACTCGTCAGGCGCGTAGCCCAATCGAAATTCTTTTATTGTTTCGTCTTTTAATCCGCGCTGGTGAAGATACTTGGCAATCGGATTGCCAAGTGGCAATCCGATTGCCAAGTTGGCTTCAAAAAATTTCGTCGCCTCTTCCATAAGCGCCAACAAGCGATTGCGCTCGCTACGCAAAGCCGGATCTTCTCTGGTGATAACAACGCCCGCGCGATCAGCAAGCAACATGAGGGCTTCGGGAAAATCCATTCCTTCAATTTCTTTGATGAATTGAAAAATATCTCCTCCTTTTGAGCATCCGAAACAATGCCAAATCTGCCGCGCTGGAGATACGTTAAAAGACGCTGTGCGCTCGTTGTGAAACGGGCAGAGCGCCTTAAAATTAGCCCCCGCTTTTTGCAGGCGGATATACGAACCCACTAGATCCACAATATCAATGCGGCTTTTTATTTCTTCAATGGGCGAGTGCACCATAATATACAAGCACTATACCATACCAGAAAAGAAACGGCGAACTTTTGTAATATGCAACACGAAATAGAAAAACCAGTTCGTATTCGCTTATCGCCAGTTGTCCAAAATAACTTGAATTTGATCAATGAGCGACTGGACAGCGCTTAGCGTGTTTGCCGTTAATTGCTGCGAAACGACAGATGAAGTGGTTGGTGGCGGTGGCGGTGAAGGCGCCACAACACTAAATAATCGATCGCTGTCATCGCATACCATATTTGAGCCAGAATTGCTTGAACTAAGGTCACAAATTCTAAGACGATGCGGTCCTGGAACAAGCGTGACTGTAGTAGAACTAATATAGCCGCCGCGTATACTGTCGCCGACTGTCCAATTATATGATTGTATGCCACCAGTAGATAGCGGCTCTGTAATCTCCCAGTCGTTAAAACCAAACGGATACGGTGAATTTTCTGTGACCAATAAAAGTCTAAGTGATTTGTTTGCGGTATTTGTATTCCACTTGAGCGCATAAGAAGTCCCGATAGTGAGCGTTTCCCCACCATTCGGTGAAAGGACGGTGATGGAGGGTTGAGTTAGTGCTCCTACAATACTAAACGGTGCATCGCTCGTATCCATAGGATCTGTGCTGTTGCTATTCTCACAGCGATACACTACAGCTTTGTAATTTCCAGCTGGCATCGATGGTAAAACAATTGTCTCATTGCCGTCATTAGCAATACAAAGAGGACTCATGAGATAACTCAATGTATATGGATTGTTCCAAAAATAAAGCGTAACCTTTGCATCAGCTGGCAAACCAGTGCTATTCCAACGAATAGTTTGTATAGACCCTTGTGTCAACTGTTCCCCACCATTCGGTGAAACGACGGTAATAGTGGGCTGTTGGGTTGGCGCTGATATAATGCTAAATGGCGCGTTGCTGGTATCACGAGCCATTTCAACGCCAGAAACATTATTCACTATCCCGTACATAATAACCGTGATGCGATAATCATTGCCTGATTGTGGTCGCGTCGGGTTACCCAACGAATCATAATAATAACCATTCCAAACAAATGATTCCATGAGCGGATCCGGACCATCGTTTGGTTTATTGAACCCTATTTGCCCCAAACGAGTTCCTCCGCGCTCAAACCAAAATTGCGCATATTGACGGTATGCGGTATCACCAGAAACAGTCCATGTTACTTTAAAAGAAGAATCCACTATAACTGTTTCTCCGCCATTCGGCGAACTTAGAATAATTGATGCTGGCTTGCTTATGGTACCCGTTATAGAAAATGTTCCATCACTATCGTCAAATGGTCCTATTCCACTAATCTGATAGAGATTATAACAGTTGCCGCAAGAGATCCGTATTTTATATGCGCCAAGAGGAATATCGTTTGGTACAACCCAACCAATACTACCATTGTTTGAAATCCCTTGTGCTATTGTCCGAGCAGTTATTCCACCACTGTTTTGTAACATTACACCAATGGTCCAATTTGTACCTCCGCCAGACCATTTGATTGTTTGATATGAACCAGCTTGAAATACCTCTCCTCCGTTTGGAAAAACAACAGTGACGGTGGGTTGAATCGTGGTTGTTGCCGTCACAACCGATGCTTCCTTAATGACAAATAGCGAATCGCTGTCATCAAAAAAAGACTTATCGTAACCAACCCGCACGAAGTAAGATCCTCGCGACACGGAAGTAGGAATTGTCACGGTTTCAATACCATCATTTTGTGTTGATCCGCTCATTACAGCTGTAGGTATAAATGACGCTGTTGATTTTGTACTCCAATCATATAGATAAATAAAAACTGGGTTGGTAGAAAGTCCACCACTCCAACGAATGGTCTGGGTAGAACCAATCTGCCATTCCTCTCCTCCATTAGGTGAAATAACAGTAATAGATGCTGTTGTTGGTGGCGGTGGCGGTGAAGGTGTCACAACACTAAACACATACCACTTCCTTTGCTGTATAGCGCTTCCGTATTTGTTTACACAACTTGATCCATCGGAACAATAGAAAAGAACTTCCAGACCATATGTATTAGACGTATCCGAAGGCGCGTTTAACACAACGTCCCAATAATTAGTATTTGGGTTGTATGTCGCGTTTTTCCATGTGTAGGTAGTAGTTCGTGTGGAATCAAAAATGTACGCTTGGACGTTAAATCCTTCAATGGGAGTGCCGGCCGTGCCGTCTGATTCTATTGCCTTAATGGACAAAGATATGAGCTGTCCTGCCGTATAAGAACCCTGGACACCCATTACATCCGCAATAGAAATAGATTGGGTCGTTGTCACGCTGCCAACCACAACTTGTATCGTTCTGCTGTCAGAACTGCCTTTGCCGCAATCCGTAACCGTGGTGCGCATCGTATAAACACCGGCTCTTGCCCATGCGTGCAAAGCGCTAAATGTCCATCCTCTTCCCTGGCCAGTAGTCGGAGAGTTTGTCGAGATGGGGGGATATGACCAACACGGCGTGGAAATGCCGCCAGTTTCATCGCCCCAAGTTACATTCCAGCTTAAATCATCATTATCCGCATCGGTAGCAGACCAATTAAACGACACTTGCTGTCCCGGCGAAATGCTTGAGGGAATTGCTGGAACGCTCACAATCTTTGGAGGATTAGTTGTGCTTCCGCCTCCAACATTTACACTGATCCTTGTGTTGGCTTGTTGGTTAGAATTATCAGTAACTATAAATACCGGCACAAATGTGCCTTGTGTCGCGTACGAATGAGTGAATGTCGCGGTCTGTGATTCTTGGAAAAAATATGGTATTGCTGACCCCGGAGCAGTTGAGGTGAATTGCTCGTCTCCCCATCGCACCGAGTATGTAAGCTGCCCTTGTTCCGGATCATATGCCTTAACAGTCCATGTTCCTTGCTCACCGACTTGAAGCGTTGTCGGGCCGCTGACACCACTAATAACAGGCTGTAAATTACCGACATGCGAAGGCGGTGTCTTTTCTGGCAATGAACATGTGTTGCGCTCCCATCCTGCTGGAACGTCGCATGGTGTGGGAAAATTTTTACATTCGCCTGTCGTGGGATTTTGTGCGGGTGTTATAACTTGAATGCAAAATGGTGGTGGTAATGGTTTTGCTACAAAACCGCCGCATGCTTTTGCGATAGCATCCCGCGTCTGGCGGCCAACAACACCAAAACCGGTGGTTTCCGGATCTCCGGATGATACTATACCTTGAGCTTTCTGAAAGTCCTGCACTGCTTGCTCGGTTGATGGGCCAAAATAGCCGGTATTCGTTGGATAGGTAAAGTATCCTCGCTCCCGCAAAAATTGCTGAAGTTCGCTTACATCGGGCCCGCGAAGACCGAGGTAAAGCGCGCGAGCAATAATATTGGGGCATGCGGCTGCGCGAAGTGTAGGAGACGAACTCGGTAACGGCTCCTCTGGAGAAAATATGGGTGGCGCGAGTTGCCTTGTTTGTAACGTGTTGATCTGTGCTTGTAACGCTGAAATTTGCGCCTGCAATTGTGCAATAAGCGAGGCCATATCGGTCGTTTGCGCGTAAGCGCCGAGTGGCGCTAAAGCAAACACCATTAACAATACCGCGGTAATCCCGCGCCGTCCTATACAATATGCTGTATTCCGCATAGTACGAAAATGTTAGTGAATAATGTTGCCAATAAAAATCCTTGCTTGTTTTAATGCTACCATAACGCCCCCCCCCCTCGCAACAGCGTTATGCACAAGATCGTTTGTGCACATAATGCCATTGACTTTCGTATGCGCCCATGATAAGATGGGAGAATAATGCGGAATTTTCTCTTCTGGTTTCAAATCGTCGTTTCGATATTGCTTATTGTCGCAATTTTGCTGCAGCAAAAAGGCGGAGGGCTTGGCGCCGCGTTTGGCGGAGACGGCCAAGTATATCGCTCGCGGAGAGGCATCGAGAAGTCGCTCTTTATTGCGACAATCATTCTTACGGCGCTCTTTATTGGCGTGGCGCTCGCAGGTTTGTTTCTTATTTAAATAAACGTCAACACATCTCCCCATTACGAAGGGGCACTGGAAGGAGTGGAAAAAATGGAACAATATCCTCACAACATGACGTGGCAAAAGAAATTTTTTCTTTTTCCTCGCGTACTAAATCCGCGAGAGCTTGTTTTGTTTTTTGCGCTCGTCCTTTTGGGCGTCGCGGGCATCATGGGACTCGTGCGCAGTGTCAGTCGGCAATTTTCGGTTCCAGTCCCCGCATTTGGCGGAACGCTGCGCGAAGGCATCCTCGGAAATCCACGTTTCATTAATCCGCTACTGGCGCAAACAGACGCGGATCGGGACTTGGTTATGCTGACCTTCGCAGGCCTCCTGCGCTATGACTATCAAAATAATTTAGTCCCGGCGCTTGCTGAAAAATACGAAATTTCCCCGGACGGCCTCGTCTACACCGTAACGCTCAAAGAAGGATTGCGTTGGCCCGACGGGGAACCTCTCACCAGCAATGACGTCTTGTTTACCATCAACCTCGCTAAAAACCCGCAACTCCAAAGTCCGCGCCGCGCAAGCTGGGAAGGCGTAGAAATAGAAACAATCAACGAGCGCGTTGTCCGATTTACTCTTAAAAAACCATATACGCCTTTTATAGAAAATTTGGCGCTTGGTATTCTCCCCAATCATACATGGCAAGATGTCCCTCTGTCGCAGTTTTCTCTCGCAGAACTTAATATGCAACCGATGGGGGCCGGCCCGTATGTAGTAAAAAACATTGAGCGCGACGCGCAAGGGTCCGTCATAGCTATTACCCTACGCGCGAACAAGCGCTTCGCGCTTGGCTCTCCAAATATAAAAACAATAAAAATGTTGTTTTATAAAACTCCCGCGGAACTTCTGCGCGACATCGGCAACAACACCGTTGACACTGCCGGCATTGATGCAACCGCTCCGATCGCGCCCGCAGAACTCGCGGCGCTTGCTCAAACAACAGAGCGCGTAATATATATAATCGGCCTTCAACGAATCGTTGGCGCGTTTTTCAATCAAAACAGCCAAAAAGTTCTTGCGTCCCCCGCGATCCGTAAAGCACTCATTGAGGCGGTCGATAAAAACACCATCACGAAAGAAGCGCTTGGAGGATTCGGCATTGCGATTGACGGGCCGTTGCCCCCGCATATTATCGCTCCGCAAAAAGACGAAATAGCTGCGTCATATAATGAAGAAGCGGCGCGGTCAACCATTCAAAAAAGTAAAGACGCGGTAGAATTTACATTGACAGTGGCAAGCAGTACCCCAACGCTTGCCAAAGTTACCGAGATGCTTACACTCATGTGGGAGAGAGCTGGCGCGAAAGTGGAAATACGAACATTTGAACGGGATAGTTTAGAACAGCTCGTGCTCGGTCCGAGACGGTATGATGTGCTCTTGATCGGCGAAGAATTGATCGGAAAAAATCCGGATCCGTTCGCGTTTTGGCATTCTTCCCAGCGCACGCACCCGGGGCTCAACGTCGCACTCTATACAAATTCAAAAGTTGACGCGATGCTTGAGCGGGTGCGCGAAGAGCGTGATGCCGAAAAACAGCAAGCGCTCTATCAATCCATTCATGAAGAAATTAAAAAAGATGCGCCTGCGGTATTCTTATTCTCACCTTCCTATTTATACCTTGCTCCAAAACAACTGCAAGGAATAACCGCGCGCGCCATAAATAGCGGACCAGAACGCTTTGCCACGGCGCACCAATGGTACCTTGAGACCGATTATGTATGGAATATTCTTAAAAAATAAAAAATATGTGCCGGAGGGGAGATTTGAACTCCCACGAGATTGCTCTCACACGGCTCTGAACCGTGCGCGTCTGCCAATTTCGCCACTCCGGCAACACTAAAATATTAGCATCACAATAAACAAAAAGAAAATCATGCCTCCACAACAACACATAACACACAAAGCGCTTTCTCGACCTCTGCAACGAAAATCACCGTTGCACGAGCGGCGAATTCCCATGCGCGGTTCTTCGGGACGCTACCCGCAGCGTCGGCGCCCCGCGTCTGCTCCGCCAATCCGCGGATGGCAGGACACTTCAATGGCCCTGCAAACAAACGGAGCGCCTCCTCATCCAACAAAAAAAGGGGTGCTGCGCTTTCTGCCGCTGGGCGGATGCGGTGAGGTTACCCGCAGCTGCTACATCTATGAATACGAAGATGATATTATCATTGTTGATATGGGATTTCAGTTTGCCGAAGACGATATGCCAGGCATTGACTATGTCATTCCAAACATTTCCTATCTTCGCAAAAAACAGCGCAACATCCGCGGCATTATCATTACCCATGGGCACCTCGATCATATCGGCGCAATTCCGTACCTTCTTGAACCGCTTGGCAATCCGACTATTTACGCAACGGCGCTTGCAAGAGGTATTATTTTAAAACGACAGGAAGAATTCCCTCACGCGCCGCGACCCAAGATAGAAATAGTAGAACCAGCGAGCACGTTACGATTGGGTAAATTCAATGTTGAATTTTTCCACGTCAATCATAATATCCCGGCATCGCTGGGTGTGGTACTGCGCTCGCCCGCGGGCGCCGTTGTACATACGGGAGATTGGAAATTTGACCTTACTCCCATTAACGAACAGCCCGCGGACATCACGCGCCTCCATGAGATTGCAAACGAAGGCGTGATGCTTCTGGTATCCGACAGCACAGACGCTGCAATTCCCGGGCACCAGGTTTCCGAGCGAGAAATTCAAAAGTCCCTTGATCAAATTTTTCAGGTGGCACCGGGGCGCATTATCGCTGCAACCTTCTCATCGCTTTTAACGCGCATTCAGCAACTGATCTGGCTTTCGGAAGAATATAACCGCAGAGTTGTCATTGAAGGCAGAGGCATGAAAGACAATGTGGCGGTAGCGCAAGAGCTCGGATACCTCAAAATAAAGCGCGAGACGTGTATTACATCAAAAGACGCAGACCAATATAAAGACAAAGAAATTACGATCGCGGCAACGGGCGCGCAAGGCGAGGATCGCTCGGCATTGATGCGCATCGCAAACAACGAACACAAATCGGTTGCGCTCAAGCCGACCGATTCGGTTATTTTTTCCTCATCCGTCATCCCCGGCAATGAAGCAACCGTACAGCGGCTCAAGGATATTCTCTATAAACGCGCGGGGAAAATTTATCATTCGCTCACGATGGACATTCACGCTGGGGGGCACGCAAAACAAGATGATCTCTCCGAGATGATCCGCATCATGAAGCCGCGATATTTCATCCCCATTCACGGCAATTACTTCATGCTAAAAGAGCATACCGACCTTGCCAAAGCAGAAGGAGTCCCCGAAGCCAATGCAATCATCGCCGAAGATGGTGAGGTGATAGAAATGAATCAGGACTTTATCGTGAAGCTCAAAGAAAAAGCTGCGGTCAATTTGGTGATGGTAGATGGCCTCGGCGTCGGAGATGTACAGGAAGTGGTATTGCGCGATCGCCAAATGCTCTCGGAAGATGGTATTTTCGTAATCATTGCGCTGGTTGACTCACAAAGCGGCCTCGTGCGCGGCTCCCCCGATATTATTTCCCGTGGATTTGTGTATCTGAAAGAATCGCGGGAGCTCCTTGCGCAAACGCGGCACGTGGTACGCAGGGTGGTAGAAGAATCCACCAACCGCATGCACCCCATCAACTGGACGCATATTAAAGACAATGTCCGCGAACGAGTCGGCAGTTTCTTGTTTCAAAAAACCAAACGCCGCCCCATGGTGTTGCCAGTCATTATAGAGGTGTAAGTTATCCACAGCGCTTCTCTGTACAAGGCGGCGTGACCAGTGTACGCTGGTAAATACAATTAAATATTTATCAAGAGAGCAGTGAGGGAACTAGCCCAATGAACTGCCGACAACCTGTTGTGTTGTGTACAGCGCAACAAGGTGCCACTTCTAGCCCACAAGGGAAAGATAATCATCACGCGAACTCTTTCTCTTCGAAAGAGCTTTTTTGTTACCTATGTATGCATACAAACAAACCAAAAAATAATTTGCGAACGCTGCTCGTTCATGCGGGCGAAAAACCAGATCCTGTAACTGGCGCGATTGCCCCTATTTTGGTGCGAACGAAGACCTATAAACAAAACACGTTCGGCGTGGAAGCGCGCTGGCAATATTCGCGCGGAACGAATCCGACCAGAACAATCCTGGAATCAAAGCTCGCGGAAATAGAAGGCAGCGGACAAGCAACTGTGTTTAGCTCCGGCGTTGCGGCGGAAGCATCGTTTTTTCTCACACTGAATCCCGGAGACCACATTCTTTTTTGCCAAGAGGTGTACGGCGGCACATTTAGATTATTAGAAAAAGTCATGTCGCGTTTTGGCATAATGTATGACTTTGTTGATTTTACAAAAGAAAAAACAATAGTAAAACATATTACGCCAAAAACAAAATATTTATATGTAGAAACCCCGACGAATCCTTCTTTGCACATGATTGATTTGGATCTGGTCGGCAAAATATCTAAAAAAAGCAAAATTCCCTACGTCGCGGATATGACGTTTTCTCCGCCATGCGCAACAAGAGCTTTTCATTATGGGGCGGAAACGGTAATTCATAGTTTAAGTAAGTATTACGCAGGACATAACGATGTAATAGGCGGCGCCGTTATAACAAAAAACGAAGCGCTGCACAAGCATTTGCTACTTATGCAGCGCACGCTCGGAGCAATCCTATCGCCGGACGAATGTTATCGCGTAATACAAGGAATGAAAACGCTTCAGATGCGGTGGGAATATGTCAGCGCAAACGCATTACAAGTAGCGGAGTATTTAAACGCGCACTCTAAAATAAAACGGGCACTCTACCCCGGACTAAAAAATCACCCCGGCAATGCTATAGCCAAAAAACAGATGAGCGGCGGGTATGGCGGAGTTCTTTCTTTTGAAACGAGAGATGAGAATAAAACAAGATTAAAAAAATTTGTTGACTGTATACAAAAGCGAAATGTCATCATATACGGAGAGAGTTTGGCAAGCCCCGAGTCCATTTTGGCGTATCCTCCGCTCATGAGCCACGGAGCCCTACCGAGAGACGTGCGGCTTTCTCTCGGCATATCCGATGGATTTTTCCGGCTTTCCGTTGGATTTGAAAATTATAAAGACATCATCAATAGTATGCGCGCGGGACTGAAAGAACTGCGATAGAGCTCCTCATGACCAATCTTTGCTCAACACAAAAACTAGCGCGGCAATGCCGTGCTAGTATAGATATCCATACGCCTCATGGGTCTTGAAGCACCCAAAACCAAAACAGCGCGATAGCAATCAATCCGCAGCCATGCCAAACAGAAACAGAATACGCAGGCGGCGCCAAAGAACCAAATGCAATCAAGCCGGCGCCAATTGCCAAACAAACCCACGCAACGCGCTTCATAAAAGGCCTCCTTTCTCAACTCTATGAAGGATGCTATCATAGGCGCATGGGCGCGTCAACTAACATTGCGGTAAGCGGCATTCAGTGTTCCGGAAACGTACATTTGGGGAACTACATTGGGGCAATTCAACAATGTATCCGCTTGCAAGAATCACATCATTGCTATTTTTTTATTGCCGACCTTCACGCACTAACCAAGCCGCAAGACCCGCAGAGGATTCAACAACAAACGCTTGAAGCAGCCGCGATATATCTTGCGGCGGGGATTGACCCGCAAAAAGCGACGCTTTTTATTCAATCGCACGTACCAGAACATACAGAGCTCGGTTGGATTCTCAACACTATTACGCCGCTCGGCGAACTTGAGCGCATGACGCAATTTAAATACAAAAGCCAAAAACAATCTTCGGCAAATATCCTTGCCGGCCTTCTTAATTATCCGACCTTGATGGCGGCGGATATTTTGCTCTACCAAGCAAACACGGTACCCGTTGGTGAAGACCAAGTTCAGCACTTGGAACTTACGAGAACGCTTGCAAGAAAATTTAACAGCCGCTTTGGCAAAACGTTTGTTGAACCGAAGCCGCTTACTCAAAAAATTGGGGCGCGCATCATGGGACTTGATGATCCTACTAAAAAAATGTCTAAATCGGCATCAAGTAAAAATAACTATATCGGGCTTTTAGACAGCGAGGAAGAAACACGACGAAAAGTTAAAATTGCCGTAACCGACTCGGGTAAAGAAATTACATACGATCCGAACACAAAGCCGGCCATAGCAAATCTCTTAACGATGTATGCGGCGCTCGACGGCCGGCAGATTGGAGAGATTGAGAGACAATATGTAAAAAAGGGGTATGCCGAGTTCAAATCCGATCTTGCAAACATTATTGTACAAACACTACAACCGATACAAAAACGTCACCAAGAGCTTCTGAAAAATCCCGACGCGCTCCGCGCGACACTGCGCGATGGAGCCATGAGAGCGCAACAAGTCGCGGCGCGCACCATGCGGGAAGTCAAAGAAAAAATCGGCCTCGTGCTTTAACAGGACTCTTGCGCGAATAGACGCGCCTGTGCTATAAGAAAATCAGACATGGGAGCGGTTCGTTGAAACCAGAAAAAGACGTTCGGTATATTTTCTTGGCGCGCCACGGCGCAACACGAGCAAACGAAGAAGGTATTTGCCAGGGAATACGCCTGAATCAGACGCTTTCCCCAAATGGAGAAATACAGGCAGAAAAATTGGGATCGTTTCTCCGGTCTTACTGCCTGGTAAAAGATATTGGGCCGCCATTATACTTTATAAGTTCGCCGCTACGGCGAGCACAAGAAACAAAATGCATTGTGCAAAAAGCCTTTCACGATACTAGGTACGCATCAATATCCACAATCCACAATGGATTTCAAGAAATTGACCACGGCGAATGGGATGGAAGAACGTGGGGAGAAATTCAAGCGCATTACCCCGATCTTTACGAGACCTGGGAAAACGACATCGGCGCGCTTCAATTTCCCAATGGAGAATCGGTGCGACAAGCGCGGCACCGTATTATATCTCTATTTAAACAATTAATGACGTGGCGGCCGAGGACATCAAACATTTTGATCGTAGCGCATGGCGGAACAAATCACATTATTTTAAGTTATGTGCTTAAAACCAACAATCTCATGGGCTTTCGCCAAGACAATGCGGCGCTCAATGTCATCGAGTATCATCCGCAACAAAAATCTTTTCGCGTGGCGCTTCTAAACAGCACCGCGCATCTTCTATAATAAAAATGGCCTAAGAAGCTCCTCAATGAGCTTCTTTTTTTGTTCTAAAAGTCCTTCAGTTGCCGCCTCTATATTGAGCCGCAAAAGATTTTCGGTATTTGATGGTCTTAGTACAAACCACCATTGCTCGCTTGGCGGAAAACTATCCCAATGTTCAATCTTTATGCCATCAAGATACGAGATGCGCTCACCGTGAAAATGCGCAGCAATACCATCAAGCGCCTCATCTGTGTCAAAAACATTAAAATTTATCTCCGGCGATTTGTGGTATCGTAGAAGCTGCTTAACTAGCGTGCTGAACTCCGCGCGTTTTTCCTGTAGCAAAGCGATAAGAGAAAAAAGCGCAAAAATAGCCGAATCAGCATAGAAAAAATCTTTGAAGTAGTAATGACCAGAATGTTCTCCGCCAAATACTGCTCGCTCTTTTTTCATACGCGCCTTGATAAACGAGTGTCCAACGCGATCTTCTAATGCTCTCCCGCCTAAACTCTCTATCGTCTCGCGCACCGCACGAGATACATTGACATCAAATACCGCCGCATCGCCCTCGCGAACATATCGTTCGGCGAGCAGCATAGCGATTGCATCCGTGCTTACAACATCGCCATTATCATCAATAAAACCAATGCGATCGCCATCACCATCAAATGAAACACCAAAAGCAGCGCGCCCTTTCAACACTGCTTCTTGCACGTCCGCCATCGTTTCGGTCTTCAGCGGATCTGCTTCGTGATGTTGGAACGTCATATCAACTTCTCCGTGAAGATATGATACGTTCCAGCGCGAGAATCGCTCAAGAACAGCCGGTAAAATAAGTCCAGCCATGCCGTTGCTGGGGTCAGCAACAAACGAAACGACGCTTTCTTTTAAATCCGAAAATTTCTGCTCGTAAAAGTCGGCGTATGCGCCAAGAAAATTATGTGGTTCTATTCTGCCTTCACGCTCAGGAGAAATAAAGACACCGCGAAGGGCGTCGTTTTTAATTTCCGCAAGACCCGATTCGCTCCCGATAGGCACCGCGCCTTTTCGCGAAAGCTTAAATCCGTTTGTTGGAAGAGGCATATGTGAAGCGGTAATCATGGCGCCGCCGTCAGCGCGAGCGTAGTTTACCGCAAAGTAATGCATCGGAGTTGTCGTAAGCCCCCCATCAATGATATTCGCTCCCTCGTGGAGCAATCCGTCAATAAAGGCCTTTTTGAGCGCGGGAGAAGAAGGACGCGCATCGGTACCAATAACAATCGTAAGCGTTTTGTGTTCGTGATTCGACAGCGCTACATATCGCGCAAACGCCCGCGCGATTCGATACGCCGCATCCTCATTAATTTCATCCGGATATTTCCCGCGGATATCGTATGCCTTAAAAATAGTTTGGTTGATATTGGCAGCGCGAATTTTATGCATATTTATAACTATAACAGACAAGTCATATATTCGTAACATTAAAAATACTGCTCCTGAGAAGCGCAGTATTTTAACTATTGGGCACGGGAATCACTATGGAAGCGCCGTCAACATCAAATCGTTTATAGTCATAGGTAATACCAGTATCAACAACCAGTATCCCCTCTTGATTTAATGTGATAGAAAATCGGTCTAGCATCCGCGGAGCGGGCCCCGCAAAATTTATGCCGTTGCTGCGATATTCGCTTCCGTGGCACGGACACTTAAAAATGCGCATATCATCAAACCAATTTATCGTACACCCCAAATGCGTGCATCGGGCAGATAAAGCGTATATTTTAGCTCGCTCGCGCACAACAAAAAACTTGTGCTTTGTTCTCCATCGGTTATCAACATCAATCACGCCGTATGTATCTGCATCACCGGACAGCAAAAGAAACTCTTCGATTGGTGAAATAACAAACTTACTTGGCGACTGAAATATGACTTTAGGAAAAAAGAACCGTATTGTCTCTCCAATACCCAATCCGCACGTTGCCGCAAAAGAACCCCACCCAATCACTGCGAAACCGCGCGAGATAACTTCCCGCCTCGTAGCTGTTTTCATTTCTTCTTGCGCTCTGGTCGGTACGTCGCCACTTGGCAACATTTCGTTCTGGGATTTATTGTCTGAAATTCGCTCTCTCCGAGCCCGCGCGCAACCTTTCTCAAGTCGGGTTTTCCTTCTTGGGGTTCATATTCTATACCGCAACCAATACAGCGCCAAACTCTTTGCTCGTCCGCCATGCGTAACTCCTTACTCTCACCAAATCCTAGCTCATGTTTTCTAAATAAACAAGCATTGCACTTACGTTTTTGATAGCAACTTCATGCGTTCTCGCGCTTTATTGAGTTTGTCCTTAAAATCAACATCGTTTGTCTCGTCCGCCAAATAGCGTAACGCGGCAGGAAGCGCCTCGTGCCGCTTGATACGATACGCCCCAAAAACAGCTTCAATGTCGCTGTGCGCGATATCCCTTGCTAAATTCTCAATGTGAAAAAACGACCCTTCATGATACCCTTCTCGTTCTACTTGTCTGATAAGTTCAACAAGCTCTTGTGTGCGTTCGTTGTGTCCCGTAGCAAATTCTTCGCTGTGGTTCACCATAAAGCCACCTTTTTTCCTTTTATATTATAATATTTTTGTGCTTTTCAATCCACACACAGCGCTTGCAGCCCTCTTGCGCTCCGGGATAGGGGCCTTCAAGAAAATCAACAATCGCGCGCATGGTTTTGCGGAACCTCTCAATATCCAGCGTTACCTCGTCGGGATAAAACGCGAGCTCCATAAACAAAGATGGATCCGTGCGCTCTTTCGTAAAGTAGTGAAGTAAATACGCCATGCTGGAAATAGGATAGCCCTTCTCTTGGAGCATCAGCGCGTAGCCGTGTAACTGCAGACGATAATACTTTTGCTTATCAAATTTTGGAGCATCGCCCGATGATTTATAATCCGCAGGAATCAACTCGTCGTTTTTATTTACCAACACTTCATCGAGTTTCCCTTCCAACACATATCCGTCTCTGTCATTTACATAGCGAAGCGCCGTACGATTGTTGCGCCATTCATTGAGAAGAACGAGATTATCAAAAAGCCGAACATCCGAAATGGTAGCAAGCTCCGGCGGTTTTTCTCCTTTGACGCGAAAGCTGTCGTATCGATTTTTAAGCTTTTCGTCCATCGCGTCGTTTAAGCGAAGCGGCAGAGTAAATGGATGCCTGCCGATGTTGTTTTCAATCCAAAAACACGCTTTGCAGTCCTCAAAACCATACAGCCCGCTGGGGCTTAATTTCCAAAAACCATCGCTGGTCTTCATACAAATTTCATTAACCAAATTTTCCCCTGCCAAGCGCGTTACCAATCAATGCGTCCAACCCCCAAATTCTCCCCGCGCGCGATGCGGCGAAGAACAGCAATACCAACGCATAGATAACATGTTCGTCAACAATATAACCATGTCCTACGTACGGAAACGAAAGAACCGGAATATAATACAAGAGCATCAATAATACACCGAGCAAGGAACTAAGGCGCACAAAAATACCTAAAATAAGTGATACGCCCAAAAGCGTCAATCCCCACTCGTTAATAAAATTTATAAACGGGATAATGTCCGGCTGCGCAAGCCATTGGTAAAACCCGACGAATGTTTTGGCGCTTTTCAGATACCCCGCCGCAGACCACCCGGGATCAAGAACTTTCGTGATGCCCGCATACAACATCATCCAGCCCATAGCAAGCCGCAAAAGAAGCACCATAAATCTTTGATATTTGTTGTTAATCATAGAATGTTAATAAATATTAAAATGGTGTCCGGTGTAGAATGTAGCAAGAATAATAGTACCGAGCGCAGTGCATATCAAAAGAGAAACCAGCGCCGCGCGTACATGATTCTCGCTTTGACCGCGATACACAAAGTATAGTACTGCGGTGGCAACCACATACCACAGCGCAGAAAA
>Ga0209542_10007866_pt1 | contig 20096 bp, 19 predicted proteins | sample RifCSPhighO2_01_FD_184028 | JGI IMG/M metagenome (GOLD analysis project Ga0209542, IMG submission 184028) | Soil microbial communities from Rifle, Colorado - Rifle CSP2_plank highO2_0.1 (SPAdes) (version 2) | ecosystem: Environmental > Terrestrial > Deep subsurface > Rock core/Sediment ...
CATCAATCTAGTAAATTATCCTCAACTAAACTTACCAAATCATCAACTTTTTTCAAATTCTCGACATCTTCCGGAATAAAACTTATACTAAATTTTCGGGAAAGATGTACAAGTAAATCATTTAGTTCGATTGGACCTAAATTAAGCTCATCCTGTAGCAGAGCCCCTCTGTCTAAATCTTCGGGGTTTAGCCCTAGGTGTTCTGCAATTGCCTTTAAAATGTCAGATGTTGTCGGCATGTTATTTTGTAATTCCTTTCATTTCTATTATTTTACCTAATGCTCCGTTAAGAAAGCTAGGGGTTGAATCAGATCCAAACTCTTTTCCAAGTTCTACTGCCTCATCAACAACTACTTTTAAAGGAGTATCCTTAATAAATATTAACTCAAAAATAGAATTGCGCAAGATAGCTAAATCAATTCTATTAATTTGTGTTAAAGGTCTATCTGGAGCTGCATTTTCGATTAGTTTGTCAATTGTATCTAAATTAGCAACAATTGGTTTAATATCATTTGTAGATCTGTTGGTTTTCTTAAAACTCCAGGTGAATAGATCTTGAACTATCTTAATTCTCTTTAAATGTCTGGGGTCTTTTGAGGTTTTCATGGCAGAAAGGAAATCAGGCTTTTGTTACTTGAACTTTTTCTTTTTTGACTGATTTACCAGAATAGAAACCGCAATTTGCACAGACCATGTGAGATCTGGTTGGCTTGTTGCAATTTTTACACTCCGTTAAATTAACAGCTAAATTAATTGCCGCTCTTCTTGTATTTTTTCTTCCGCTACTATGTCTTCTTTTTGGTTCTCCAGCCATAAGTTAGTTTAGAGTTATTAGTTGACAGTTCAGAGTATCCTTTCTATGAACTCCGAACTCATAACTAACAACTAATCTGGCATCACATTTGGAGCCAGACTTTGTAATTTTGCCTGTAATAGGGGGTATTTGTCAAGCTTTGAGTCATTTTTTAAAATCCCGTATGCTGCATTTCTTGTTTTTTCTACGAGCGCTAGATCTGAAAAATCAGCTATTTTAAGTTCAAATCTGCCTGATTGCTCTGTTCCAAAGATTTGTCCAGACCCTCTGATTTTTAAATCCAACTCTGATAGCTTCATTCCGTCATCTATCCTCTCTAAATTTTTTAATCTGTTTATTACAGAGGATTCTTCTATTTCAGAGAACAATAAACAATATGATTGTTTGTTCCCTCTCCCAACTCTTCCTCTTAATTGATGGAGTTGAGAAAGTCCAAATCTTTCTGAGGATTCAATTACCATGATAGTAGCATTTGGAACATCTACTCCAACTTCTACTACTGACGTTGAAACTAAAATATCAATTTCGCCAACTTTAAACTTATTCATAATTTCATCTTTCTCTTTACCTTTGAGTCTTCCGTGCAAGAGGCCTAATTTTAAATCCGGGAAAACTTCCTTTTTCAGTTTCTCAAATTCTACAGTTGCTGCCCTAACTGATTTCATTGTCTCGGATATTTCTATGAGTGGTGTGATTAAGTAAGCCTGATCCCCCGCTTTTACTTGTTTCTCAATAAATTTGTATGCATCTTTTCTTTTCTTTTTTGGTACAACAAATGTTTTAATCTTTAATCTGTTTTTTGGAAGTTCATCAATAATAGATAAATCTAGATCTCCATATAAAGTTAAAGCAACAGTTCTTGGGATTGGGGTGGCTGTAGTAGTTAAAAAATGAGGCAATTTAGCTCGGGATCGAAGAAGGGTTCTTTGCTCCACTCCAAATCTTTGCTGTTCATCTATTATTACTAGACCTACATCTTCTGTTAATAATTTATCTGATAGAAGAGCATGAGTGCCAATGATTACATCCGCCACTCTTCCGTCATCGCGAGCGGAGCGAAGCGATCTCTTTTCTTCAGAAGATTGCTTCGTCGTTTCACTCCTCGCAATGACGTTTAGTTGTTTCTTACTTCCTGTATAAATTCCTACTTTAATTCCAAAAGGCTCAAGAAGGTTGGTGATAGTAGCGAAGTGTTGAGATGCTAAAATTTCTGTTGGAGCCATAAATAAAGTTTTCAATTTATTTAAATGAATTAGATAAATAATAATTGCTGCAACTACTGTTTTGCCTGATCCAACCTCACCTTGAATTAGCCTATTCATTGGTTGAGTTTTTTCAAGATCTGCAATAATTTCTTTAGTAACTTTCTCTTGAGCATTTGTTAGTTTAAAGGGAAGAGATTTGATAAATTTTTGTAATTTATCATGACCCGCCCTTCCTGTGGAGGTTGGAATTTGTAATTTTTCAATTGTTGGTTTTTCTTTCCATGCCAGTCTTGTTTTTTGAGTAGCTAAAGAGATATAAAAAAGTTCATCAAAAGCTAACCTTTCCCTTGCTTTTTCGGCTTCCTCCCAATTTTCAGGTAGATGAATTTTAGAAATAGCATCTGTTAGAGAAAGCATTTTGCCTCTTATTTCCTCTGGTAATGGATCCACAATTGTTTTGAGAGTTAAGGGTAAAAGCTGATTTATTTTCGCTACTATCCATTTGGAGGTTAATCCTTCTGTTTCAGGATAAACTGGAACTAACCTGCCTGTATGTAGTGATTTGTCGTTATTCGCTAATCGTTTTTCGTCAGAAATTTTTTCCCAGCGCGGAACCATGATTGAAAGTTTGCTCTGATATTTTGTAAGCTTGCCTGAAACTTGTAGTCTATCCCCTGCCTTAATTTGTTTTGTAAGGTAAGATTGATTAAACCAAGTTAGTTGAATTGGAGATGTTCCATCATTAAAAAGCGCTTGAGTTAAAACTTTGCCTGTCCTTGTATAGATATTTTTGATAGACCAGATTTCACCTTTAAGGGTAATAACTTCTCCAATAGCAGTTTGAGAAGCGGGCTTAATACTAGAAAAATCATCATACCGAAATGGGAAATGATAAATTAAATCTCCAACAGTGTTTAAGTTTAATCTGGATAATTTAAAAGCAAGCCCCGGCCCAATCCCTACTGTATATCTTAAAGGCGTATCTAAAAGCATAGAGCGATTATACTATCTATTTTCGTTTAGGAGTTAAGGTTCATTTCTTTTTAAAGTCTAGAGCCAAACTGTCGCCTGCAATTTTTATATCCCTGACTTCCCAAGATTGATCGATTTGAGAATTTATTTTACCTTTAACACTATCATCTAAATTAGCAATTACTGCATCAACCTTTCCTTTTTGGCTTTGTGCAAGGAAAGGTAGATTTACAGTATGACTAATTAATTTAAGACCACCCGCAGGATCATTACCAAAAGTTGCTGTGAATGTCGCTTCTCCTACTGGAGTACCGATAGCTCCTGAGGTATTTAAGGTATCTCCATTAATTTGCAAGTTCAAATCTCTAATTGAAGAGCCTGCAGGTAGCTGTAAAGTTTTGATATAGTTTGTGACCTCTTGCTGATTGGCTAGGACGACTAGAGCTTGTTCAGGAGTTTGATTCAATCTATTATTTACTTTCTCTGTTAAATTTCTTTCATTGGGATTGACTGGTGCTGTTTCAGTAGCTCTAGGTGGAGGAGTTGTCTGGCTGTTTTGAATTCTTTGTATAGCTTCAGTTCTAGTTATTCCCTCACTAGCCATTAAATCAGTAATTCTTTTCTCAACTTCTGTTCGTCTTGCTCGTTGTTCAGCTTGTGTTGGGCCTTGTGGCTGCCCAACTCTACCAGGTGCTCCATTTAAAGCATTACGTTCACCGATTAATGTATCTCTCTCCCGAATAAGACTGGTTCTATTAGTACCAGTTGCATTTTGTAGTTCGGTGTTAATTTGTCCGAGTCTATCTGCTATTTGTGTTTGTCTTTCGGGAGCAGCTGCCCCAGGCGTTGGATTGGATGATGCTCTAGCATTTTGAACTCTTTTAGTAATTTCATCTCTCCAGCCTTGTGGTAAACCTTGGAAGATCCTATTTTGATCCCCGCCAGCTAGAATTTCATCTGCATATTGTTGTAATTTATCTTGTGCACCTTCCTTAATACCACTAGCTAGACCAGTAAAAGCGTTTTTTACCTGTTGAGCGGTGGATGGAGGTGTTGCTGGGGCTGAGGTAGTAGATCCAGAAGTAGATGTTGGAGTCGTTGGCTTTGTCATTCCTGTTTTTCTGGATAATAATTCCATACCAGTTGTTTGATAATTTTTTACCCCCTCAATAAAACGAGACATATCAGTAATCTCAAGTTTTCCCTGAGGATTGATTCTGTAAGTAACTCCTAAAAACCCGACAGCTCTTTTAAATAGTTCATTCTCTTTGTTGTTACTTTCATCTTTGTAATAATCAAGCGTCCTATCAATTACCAGTTCTAGGTCTTTTTTAATTTTTTCCAATTCAACGGGGTCATCGTAGTTAACAGTCTGATGTTCTCCCAACTTCAACCTCCTGATTTGATCGTTTATTACCCCCCAGTTACGATCCCATTGTTCAATGGGGGCAAAACCATTATTCCAAGCGTCTATAGCTCTTCTAGAGGAAGTATAAATACGAGATACTCTTGATCCACCATAATCAATAGTTCTGGAATTACCTCTGGCATCCCTAATTGCTTGGCCTAAAATAACATCTTCTGCTCCGGGCATATCATTTATTTGATAACCGCCAACTCCAGCATAAATACTGCCTTTAAAAGCAGAATTGGCACCAGAAGATGGACGATCTCCATGTTTTCCTCGCCAGAGTAATAAGTTTAAGTATTGGAATAATCTAGTTCCTGCATGAATTGCTGGATATTCAATATAAGAAGCTGGATCCCAATCAAGTTGACCTACAAGTGCGTCAATTTTAGGATTTCCTTTGAATTTATTGATAAAATTGTCAATATATTGTGGTACTACACCTTTGGTGTCAGCATCATTGCTAATTAAAATTACGTCTCCTGCCTTTTCACCTAGTTGATGATACCTATAAAGAGCAGCGTCATCTAGATATTTTCTTATTACTGCCATTTTGGCTTGATCTTTCGGGATTCGCTTGTACATTACTTGTATTGGCATATCTGGATGGTTTTGTCTAAATCTTGAAATTTCATTTAGAGTGTTATCCAAAGTTGTGCCTTCAGGATGATTTACAAAGAGTAGTATTTCATATTGGTCTTTAGATGCCTGTTGTTGGGTATAATTTATCAAAGTGTCATAAATATTTGCTTCTTCTTCATGTCCTGCAACAGGGATAGTAATAATAGCTTGCAGATTTGGAGAAGGAGGAGTGGTTATTTGACTAGCTAAATCTATAACCTCATCCATATATTCTGGTGATTGTCTGTTGAAGTATTGTTCGACCTCGCTATAGGGATTTAGAACTGCGTTTGGATCTCTCTTGAGAGTTTCTGATCTATTGCGTTCGAACATTGCTTTTCTTTCCGGAGTTAATGTCTCGTTATAAGCGTAGTAGATCATACCAGGTCCTTCTGGTGATTCTAGCGGTTCCAATGGATGGAATTTTTCTGGAACATATATTGGAACTGGAACCTCACCTGGTAGACGCTCTGGAATAAGTGGAATACCAGGTTTTGGAACATATTCTGTGGCATTTGGTGGAACTAAATCTATGACTTCATGAGCCGGGACTATTGACTCAGTAGTAATAGTAGATGCCATTTCTCCTGCTCCTCTGATAGTGGCAAAAGACTGCCAGACGTTATTTTCTGTTAATCTTCCTGCAGAGATTGTTCCCATCTTTCCCTCTCCTCCTAGATTCCAAACATTAAATCTCTGATTTAATTCTGTGGCGATATCTCCATCAGGCAGATCTTTATAGGCATCTTGATTTAGGACCAATTGCGAGAAATCTCTAAGAGCCATTGGACCGTTCGGGGTATCAAAAGTAACAGATGCCTCAGCATTTGGATCTAAGGTTAGTCTGCCGTCAAAATTTCCATCAACTCCATCCGGTACCACTATTGTTCCGTGTCCTGGGATATTAAAATTCCAAGCCATTTGATGATTCCTTATTGTTTCCTGGACATCTAAATTAGGGGGTACAAGCCCAGTTTGAGAACTAATACCCATTTGCTCTGCTCCCAACGTTATTTTGGAGCCTGTTTTATAAGTTTTTTCTAATAATTCATTTAATTGAGATCCTGGTTTATCATAGCTGTAAAATTCAGTTCTATTAATGTCTGTAGTATGCTCACTCCAGGCTCCTCCTTCACCAAAAACCGCACGACTCTCAGTCGTAACACTTTCCGGAACAGTAGTGGAATTAACAGCCCAGGCATTTAACTTTAATTCTGTTTTTAAAATGTTAAGCTGTTCAGCTGATAGACCTTTACCATCCAAACTTAAATGTGGAATACCGTTAGCATCTAGCTTGCCTGCTAAATCAAACTCCAGTCTATCTGGACTGATTGCTCCTCCGTCTTGCTCCGGAGCATAGACCATATGGATTAGCTTTGATCCATCAGGCAAATCTACCATTGGTCTGTTAACATCAACCATCATATGATGCCACTGAACAAACTGATCAGCCCGGAAGCTGCCGTCTGGTTTAGGGGTTAACATATCTTTTATATCATCCTGAATATTAAACCAATTATTCTCTGTACTTTTTTCTAGGGGTCTTGCTTCAAATTGATCTAGAAATGCCTTAACTTTGGGATCAAGTTGATCAGGAGTGCCAATACTTATAAATGAACCTTTTTGAGTTTCAAAAATAGGACTGGTTTGAATAGTATTACCGGTCTGATTATCAATAAAGGTAGCAGCTCTGATGTCATCGAATCCACCTGTTTGACTTTCAAAAGGAGTGAACGCTGACCTGACTCTTTCACTGTGAGTTTGGTAATCTTCAGCCAAGGTTAAATCATCATTTAGCCTGTGATTGCCAGGATTATCAAATGCTGCGGCTCTGGCATTATCTATTCTTATTCCTGCAACCTCAGCTGATGGCTGATTATCCCAAAGCATTCTACCCTCATGGACATTAGTAACAGCATTTTCCAGAATGGTTTTATTCAGATCCATACCAAAGGCTCCTCTTCCAATACCTGCCATTAATTCCTGTCCAACTATTCCTCCTGCTAAGCCAATTCCTCCACCATAGAAAAATGCTTTGGCACTTTTTCGAACTCCAAAATTTCTAAATTTTCTATCCTGTTGCTCTTTGTTTTTTGTAAAATATTCTTCCCTTTTACCCTTGGCTTCATTTTCTAGAGTGGTAATTTCTTGTTTACTCATTCCCTTAGCTTCTAGAGCTTTTCTGGCTTCTACTACAGCTCTAGTTAAGGCTAGCTCACCCTGTTCAATATTAAATCTGCCACTATGTTGGATAAGACCCATATGCTCCCTTTGTCCAACTTCAAAGCGTGTGACAATATCTGCAATTTCGTTAATCACATCCTGACGGTTACTATTTTGTCCATCAGATAAATCTTTAGCCAAGGCAGTAGCCAATCTGGTTTGTAATTCTGTACCTGCAACTGAATCATAATTAAATTTTTCCAGCTCATTTCTTCTTGAGGCATTGGCTACTGCCTTTTCACCATATTCCCCGGTATCAGTTAAGACTTGACGCCTAGCATTTTTAAGCTCGAAGCCTCTTCTAGCTGCTGCAAAAGCTCCTCCAATTGCAGCTGCGGCTAAAGGCGCTGCTAAAGGACCGAGGAAAGCAGCTGCTCCAACTGCCCCAACTCCGATACCAACTTTTGTGGCTAAGGATTGTCCTGAATAAATACCAAGGGAAGCAGCCATACCCACTGTAGCAGGATTAATTGCTATTCCCAAAACTCTGTGAGATTGAAAGTACTTTACAGTTCTATCAACAATATTATTAAATTGTTCTCCGGTATTGGCAGCCCAGCTAGGATTGGCTAATAAGATTTGGACCTTCGACTCAATGTCATCAGAAGCATACTTATTAGCTTCAATATCCTCTTTAATTAAATTAGCTTGATCTAATAAATCTGTAGCATATTGTTCGGCCAATTTTCCATAAAGGGTAGTATCTTTGCCAAAAAGAGCAATTACTTGTGGATCAGTCTGATTAGCTTCTACAAATTTTCTAAGAGCATCCTGAATTTGTGCCTCACTAGTAATTCTTCCTTCAATTGCTGGTCTTAGGATATCTCTTACAATAGCTGTCTTGAGTGTTCCTTGGGCTTCTTTAATATTTTGATTAGCTTCTCCAGAAATAGAGCCATTTTCGTACTGATATCTCATGTTGTTTAATTTGTCGTTAACAGCTTGTCTCTCTGCTGCTGAATTCTCATTAGTGGTGACCAAATTTTTAGAGCCGCCCTGACCTCTTCTAAAATCTCCTGCAGTTAGCACACTTTTGACCATGTCTAAACCTAGGTAAGACCTGTTTTCTTGAATCATGGTTTCATGAATTTCAAAAGTTAATCTTTGTTTCCAGTAAGGTCTGAGTAGTCCTAAACCAATTTTTCTAGGCCAATTTCGAATATCCAAAACATTGCCTCTTCGCATTTCCTTATCAATGAGAGCGTCAGCTAGGTCTCTGGCTCTTTTCCAAGGATCACTATCCCGATTTTGTATTCCAATAACCCGTTCCCCCTTTTGATTTACAGCAGTAGCTGAAGTTGTGCTAGACACTGCTGTATCGGGTGCTCCTGCGGTATCAGGAACTGCTAGAGTTCCTGGCTCTTCTTTTACTGTCACATCCCTATTTGCATCCGGAACTGTGACTACGGTTCTATCAGGATTGTCTATTGTAGCTAGAGTCCCAGGAGGATTCACTGGTACAACTGCCTGGTTTGGGTTAACAGGACGATGATCAATATCTATACTTCCACCTCCTGGAGATGGAAGGTTTATAACACTGTTATCCTCAGAAGGAGGCAGAGTTGTACCATCTGCCGGAGCTGGAGTTACATCAGTCCTTGGACCTAGATTAATAACAGGAGGTACTGGAGCTACATCGCGAGGAGCCGATGCATCTGCATTAGCTGGTTTGATCTTATCAGGGGGCAAGCGAAATTCTTTTCTAGTGCTTAAAGTGTCTTGTGCCGCATACCAGTTACCATCCATATCAGCTTTGGCTCGAGTGTCTTTTGAAACTAAATCAGCCTCCTGTTTTGTTCTACCCCTTATTATGGAAGATGAAAGATCGTGAAGATCATCATAAGATTTGGACACAGCTTTTAAATCTTTAAGAGCTTTATTAACTTTTCTGCCTTCAGGTGAAGATTTTTTTAATGCAACTGCTTCATTTTCCAAAAATTTTATTAAATTTTCAGTAGGTATGCCTTCTTGCTGAGAAAAGGTCTCACCAGTTTCGTCATTTGTAAAAGTATTATCAAAAGTATCAACTCCGTTTTTAAGATCAACCTTGCCTAGTGCAGTTTTTATTGAATTTAATTCCCATTGTTGCTGGGCTTGTTCATCGGGGGTTCTGGTATTGTTAGGATCATTTACAAATGATTCAAATTTAGGGAGGGCGAAATTTAGGGAGTTTATAGCCTGAGCTCTTGTGGGTGGTTTTTCTGGGCCCTTCACCTCTGGTACAGGTGGAGTAGGCTGAGGCGCTTCTTTTGGATCCATATGTTAAATAGGTGTTGAAGGTATAGATGCTTCTGACCTAGCCTTATTAACATTTCCAAGATACATATCTCTGAAATCTGCAAAAACCTTTGCAAACATTCCGTCGACATTTGGGATTTTATCTCTCAGATAGGCTTCTATTTCTGCTTGTGGCTTTTTTTCCTCATTTAATTTGATAAAGGCCTCAACATCCTCAGGTTTAAGATTATCAACAATAGAGGCGGTTAAGAAACTATCGAGTCTATTGAAAATCTCTTTGACCATATCCGCCTTCATGGTCTCATCAGGAAAGCTCATTCCAGCTTCTTGTAATATTCCCTCTAAAAAGGCTCTTACCTCTGCAGGAATATTTGTTTCATTGTCCATAAATTTCACCTCCTTTTTTTAGTGTAATTTAAGTATCTCTAATATATAGTAATGATGTCAATATGCCACTAGTAATTGATTCTTAAATTGAAGTTAAAAGGGGTAAAAGGGAAAAAAGGATAATAGAAACTCCTGCAATTAAAGACAAAATTATCCAAACTATCTTAAACTTTGGCGAGTACATATATAAAAAGATAGCACAAAATTTGCATTTAAAAAAGATTGTATTTAAAATTCTAAGTTAAATGTTAAGTAAAGAGGCTGGATTTTTTTATCCGATAGGAGTTGATATTGTAGCCAGGTCTGCCTGGATTAATATATTTGGTGAGACTATTAATGGAGGTATCACACAAAAACCTCAAATGGAATTTCTTTCTCCACAAATAAATAACCCAAGGATAAAGGTAAGTAATATTATAGAAGTTGCCAAACATCTGGGTCCTCCCCTAGTTGTACATTTTATAGGAGATAGATTAGGTTGGAATCCTGCAATAAGTATTGCATTTTCTGTAGCATTAGTAGAAGTTACATATTATTTGAGAACTCGCAGTCCAATTAATTTTGTGAGGTGAGAGCTTCAAGTTCCTCGAGCCCTTTTTTTCTCTTTGGGTCTTCGAAATATTTCCTGGCTGGTTCTAATTTAGCTATTAACCATTTAGCTACGGCTGTTTTTAGATCCATAGGGTGTAACTTTTTCTCAGCATAATCTTTTTCTAAATCTTCATAGGATGAATAAGTAACATCACCTCCAAATTTTTCATCTCTGCTTATAGAAAGACTTGAATCTTTCTCGTAAAATATCAACCATTTAACCCAATCCAATATGGGATTTAATTCTACAACGCCTTCAGGACAATATGCCTGAGAAACTTTCCTTCTAATTTCATCTGGTTCATCATGAACAAATACTGCACTATCTGGCTTGGACTTGCTCATTTTAAGAGCGAGTTTTATATCTTCTTTATTTTCGCCTGTAGTTTCCGGTTTCAGAAGTCCTTGTAGTAAATGGTGATGGATTGCCACTGGTTTAGGAAATCCAACTTCTTTAGCAGCATCTCTGGCTACAACATGTACATTTCTTTGATCAGTTCCCGCATGTGCAATATTAACCTCTAGGGTAAAAATATCAGCTGCTTGCATAGCTGGATAAATTAAATTAGCTGATGGTGACGAATCTCCAGCTTCCCTTCCCATAATTGTTGTGGAACGAAGCATTCTAGAGATTGTGGTAGCTTTTGCAACTTTAATCATATTTGCCCAAAAGTCAGGTTTTTCTTGATATAACTCGCTACCCTGTTTAAAAATTAGAGTATCTGGATTTCCTCCAATGCAAATATAAGCTGCCTTCATACCTTCTGCAAAATATTCCCTAGCCATTTTATTAGCTGTTTCCAAAGTTCCATCAAGTTTGTTATTGATCCATCCATGCCAATCAGCTAACCATATAACAGTTTCTGCGCCAGCATCATGTAAATCTTTTACCTTTAGAAGAGTAGCCATGCCAGTTCCTAGGTGAACTTTCCCAGATATTTCAAAACCAATGTAGTGTCTTAAAGGAGTCTCTGATTCAATCAGTTTTCTAAGCTCATTCTCAGTTAAGACTTCTTCTAAATTTCTGGTTATTAAATTAAACTTTTCATCAGTTGTCATTTTAATTGTGCCTTATGGTAATATTACCACAGCTTTGCCCCTATCAAAATGTCCAGACAATTATCAAAATTATCTAAGTCTCTAATAGAGACCTATGATAAACCACAGGCTTTATCGGAAGATAGAACAATTTCTGTAAATCCCGTTGTTTCAGAAATGGCTACCTGGTATGAAAAATTCAGGACTGCTATGGATTATAGGGACGATGAGGTAATTCTTAGATCCTCTATTGAAAGGATTTTAAAAAGAAGGCTTCTGTTTCAAAGTGATGGAGCACTAGTTGCTACTCCTTTAATAAGAGAACTTGTTTGGGCCAGATATTTTCCTGATTCTACAATTGGTGAAGCCACTGTATTAAAGGTAGCATCCAGCATAGAGCTATATCTAAAATTTGAACAAGAAGTCAATAAAAAAAACAGAATTAATAGAAATTTAGTTAATGAATGGATGCTACATCTTTTATCTTCTGAAATTGAACATATCCTTAAGCCCTCCAGAAAAAAAGATTTAATTTGTAATTTTATGTTTGGCATTTTCAAAGAACAAATTACTATTGAGGACGATAATGAAGAAGCCAGAGATGTTCAAATTTTTATTGCAGTCAGAAGAAGCTTTGCTAATGATGATTTAGCCTTTTTAAGATATCACCTTTTTAATCAATACTTCGGCAGTCTGACGAAAGAAAGTTTAGATAAAATATCTGATAATTTTATGGAGGGCTTAAGTAAAATTAATTCTGCTTTTAATTATCCTTTAAAGGATAGAATTTATAATTACATCAAAAATGAGACAGTCCCATTTTTAATTTTAGATGATGTATTAAGGGAAAATTCAGGCAAAATAATTGAACTTACTGGAAATTCAGATGGGCTGGATATGGCTATCTTAAATGCCTGCAGTAGAAGATATAGAACAATTTCTGCAAAAGTAAGAAGAGCTGTTATCAGAAGTATTATTTTCATATTTGTAACAAAGGCTGCTTTAGCCCTAACTATTGAGGGATCTTTTGATAAATTTTTTTATGGAAGGATAATCTGGTCATCAATTGCTTTAAATACCCTAACCCCTCCAATTCTTATGATTATTGTTGGATTTTTAATACACACTCCAAGTAGAGAAAATTCTTTTAAGATTTTAAGAAAAATAAATTCTATACTTTTTGATGAAAAACCAAAATTAAATAATTTTTTAATAGTTAAGAAGAAGCCTAATAAAACAGATCCTATACTTTGGGGATTATTTATAATTCTTTGGCTTGCAACCTTTGCTCTGTCTTTTGGAGCTATTGTTTTTGTGCTTTCAAAACTAAGGGTTAATCCCCTTTCTCAATCTGTATTTGTATTCTTCCTGGCTATTGTTTCCTTTGTTTCATACAGGATTAATAAAACTGCCAATATGTATGTTGTGAAGGAAAATAAGGAAAATTGGACATCTATAGCTTTTGATTTTTTCTTTATGCCTTTTATACAGGTAGGAAGAAAGCTAACACAGGCTGTTTCTCAAATTAATATAATTTTATTCATTTTTGATTTTATAATAGAAACTCCATTTAAAGGCATCTTTGCCTTCTTTGAACAATGGCTTCTATTTTTACGAACCCAACGTGAGAAGTTGGAGTGAGTAAAAAGAGCTTTGCTCATTCCTCAGAACTCAAAGGGAAAAGCTAGAATAATTTTTATTTCTCCTGTACAATAAACTGATGGAACATGCAATTGTTTTAAAGCCAGAAGTTTTAGTGTTTTATCAGAACTTCCCAATAACCAATACCCTTTTAGTTTCCTGGATTGCCATGGCAATTTTAATTATAGCTGCTATTTTTGTCAGACTAAGTATAAAAATGGTTCCTTCTAATATCCAAAATTTTTTTGAGCCAATCATAGATACAGCTTATGGACTCTCCTTAGATTTAGCTGGTAAAAAAGCCTCTGTATTCTTTCCCTGGGTGATGACCTTTTTCTTTTTTATCATTACTGCTAACTGGCTGGGACTCTTGCCTGGTTTTGCCACCATTACTTATAACAATCATCCCCTACTTCGCTCAATTAATTCAGATTTGAATATGACCTTATCTTTGGCTTTAATATCTGCTTTTGTCACGCACTTTTTAGCTGTTAAATATTTAGGTATTAAAAACTATCTTTTAAAATGGGTGGCTTTAAACCCCATATTTTTATTTGTAGGAATTTTGGAACTAGTTGGGGAATTTACAAAAGTGGTCTCGCTTTCCTTCCGGCTTTTTGGTAATATATTTGCAGGCGAGGTGGTACTGGCAACTATTTCATCAATGTTTGCCTTTATCTTACCTCTGCCTTTTTATTTTCTGGAGATAGTGGTAGGGTTTGTACAAGCAGCAGTCTTTGCTATGTTAACATTAGTATTCATGAGTCTTTTAACTGAAAAACATGAAACAAGTCATTAAATTTACAAGGAAGGAGGATTAATGGAACATTTGCCATCAGGTTTAGCCATAGGTTTAGGTGCTATTGGACCAGGTATTGGTATTGGTCTTATTGGTGCTAAAGCCATGGAAGCAATTGGTAGAAATCCAGATGCTCAGGCTAAAATTTTACCAGCAATGCTTTTGGGAATGGCTTTTGCCGAAGCTATAGCTATCTATGCTTTGGTTATTGCATTCACAAAGTGACGTTCCGTCATCCTGAACGTAGTGAAGGATCTCTGACGAATGTCAGCTCAAATAAATTGAGAGATTCTTCGCTAATCGCTCAGAATGACAAAAAATTATGAACTTTTTGTCAGACTTTGGAGTACAACCAGTGCTTTTGGCTGCGCAGGTAGTCAACTTTTTAATCCTTCTATTTATCTTGAAGAAGCTTTTATATGGACCAATTCTGGAGGTTTTAGAAAAAAGGAAACAATTAATTGCTAAAACGATAAAAAATGCAGAGGAAAGTGAAAGAATATATCAGGAAGCAAGTGAAAAGGCCGAGAGGATAATTGCTAACGCTGCTGATCAGTCACAGAAGATGTTGGATGAAACAAAAAAGATGGGGACTGAAATTCTAGAGGGATATAATAGGATGGGGACTGAAATTCTAGAAAAAGCAAATCAGGAAGCATTAAAGATTGTGGAAGCTGAAAAAGAAGAATTAATACAACATGTAAAGGAAAATATCGGTGACTTAGTACTAGCAATACTTAAAAAAGTTACAGGCAAAGTTATTACAAAGGAAGAACAAAAGAAATTATTCGAAAAAGAGGTTAGAAACTTATCATGAAAACATCTAAATTATTGGAAAAAACAATATTAAAATTAGCTGATTTAAGTTTTAAAGATGGAAGAATGCTGGAATCTCAGATAGTAAAATCCATTAAGGTTCTAAAATCCCTACCAAAGATAGATGCAATATCTGCTTTATCTGAATATTTAAGGTTTATTAAAAGGATTGAAAGAGAACATACTATGTATATAGAGACGGTTGTTCCATTAACATTCACACAGATTAAAAAAGCCAAAAGGATTGTAGAAGGAAAAGGCCTGCCTACCGGCAGGCAGGTCAAAATTACTATGGTAAAAACAATTATTAATCCAGATATTTTAGGTGGATTTAAGCTTCGGGTTGGGGATCAAATTTGGGATGAATCTATCAAGGGCAAGATTGCACAAATTAAGGAGGCAATTGTCTCATGAGTGATTTAATTGCACAGATTGAAAAAGATATCAAGGGATTAAAACTAAAAGTCCAAAAGGAAAATATTGGGACTGTGGTGGAGTTAGGAGATGGGGTTGCTAGGATAGAGGGATTATCGGATGTTTCCTACTCTGAGCTTTTGGATTTTGGTAATGGTTTATTTGGACTGGCCCTTAATTTAGAAAATTATAATGTTGGTGCAGTTTTGTTTGGAGATTTTACCAAAATTAAAGAAGGTTCAGAAGTTAAAAGTACAGGTAGGATTTTAGAAGTGCCTGTTGGAGAAGCTTTAATTGGCAGAGTTGTTGATGGTTTAGGGTCACCTATTGATGGTAAAGGAGCTATAAAAACAAAAACTCACTACCCTGTCGAAAAAATTGCCTCAGGTGTTATTACCAGAGAGTCAGTTAATACTCCTTTACAAACCGGTATAAAAGCTATTGATGCTTTAATTCCAATTGGAAGAGGACAAAGGGAATTAATTATAGGAGATAGAAATACTGGTAAAACAACCATTGCAATTGACACAATAATCAATCAAAAAGATGTTATCTGCATCTATGTTGCTATTGGTCAAAAAACCTCTAAAATTGCACAACTGGTTGCCAAACTAGAAGAGGTTGGAGCTATGGATCACACAATTATAGTTTCTGCCTCTGCATCGGACGCGGCTACTATGCAATATCTGGCTCCTTTTGCTGGCACTGCTATGGGTGAATATTTTATGGATCAAGGGAAAGATGCACTTATTATTTATGATGATTTAAGTAAGCATGCCAACTCCTACAGACAAATGTCTTTACTTTTAAGAAGACCTTCTGGAAGAGAGGCTTATCCTGGGGATGTTTTTTATCTTCACTCAAGATTACTGGAAAGAGCTGCCAAAATGAATAAGGACCATGGGGGTGGTTCATTAACAGCTCTTCCTATTATAGAAACACAAGCCGGTGATATTTCAGCTTATATTCCTACTAATGTTATCTCCATTACAGATGGACAGATGTTTTTGGAATCTGATTTATTCTTTGCAGGGGTGAGGCCTGCTCTTAATGTCGGTATTTCTGTATCCAGGGTTGGAGGAGCTGCACAAACTAAGGCTATGAAGTCAGTAGCAGGGAGATTAAAACTGGATTTAGCTCAATTTAGAGAACTGCAGGCTTTTGCTCAATTTGCCTCTGATTTAGATCCAGCAACAAAACTTCAAATAGAACGTGGACGCAGGATTACTGAAGTATTAAAACAGCCCCCCTTTGCCCCTGTTCCAGTTGAGGAACAAGTAGTTTCTCTTTGGGCAGTCACAAATGGATATATGGATGAGGTAGAAGTAGAAAAGGTTAGAGAGTTTGAACAAAGATTTATTCAGGCCCTTAAATTAAAAAATAAAAAACTACTTTCTGAGATAGCAGATAAAAAAGTTCTGGATGAAAAAATTATTAAAGAGTTAGAAAAAATTGTTAAAGGAGTAAAAAAATAATATGGCAGAAGCAATTACTGAGTCACCACCTGTCTCTAAAGAAGAAATGCTGGATAATTTAAGCAATAAGTTGTATCAAGTAAGAATTGGCGTTGAGTTAGGAAATACAACCTGGCGAAGTGTTTGGCCCAATATATATTCGCTGGCCAATATCCATAGTGGGTTATTAGATCTTCCTGATAATGCTTTAATACCAGATGCAGTACAAAATAGATATAACAGAATCTTAGCAGTAAATACCAACTTATTTGAAGGAACAAAAAATGGCTAATACAAGGGAACTTAGAAGAAGAATAAAGTCTACCAAAAATACAGCTCAGATTACTAAGGCCATGCAGATGGTTTCTGCTGTAAAGATGAGAAGGGCTCAGGATCAGGCTTTAAATGGTAGGCCATATTCCCAAAACCTGGATTCTGCTTTATCCAGACTTCTTCCGAAAGTAGATAGAAATTCTCATCCCCTACTCTTTGGCAATGAGTCTAAAAATACAGGAGTAATAATTCTTTCAACTGATAAAGGTCTTTGCGGATCTCTTAATACAAATCTTTTAAGAGTTGTATTAAATGCTAAATTTGAAGGAAATACCATGTTTTATACAGTGGGTAAGAAGGGCAGGAATTTTGTAGTAAAGAGTGGTAAAACCCTGACAGCTGATTTTGAAAATCCTGATTTAGTAATTTTTAGAAAAGCAGTTCAGTTAACAAATATGGTTAAAGATTCTTTTAAAGCAGGTGAGGTTGGACAAGTGTATTTAGTCTATCCTCACTTTGTTTCTACCATTAAGCAAGAACCAAAGATGGTTAAATTACTTCCTGTGGAAGTATCGTCAATCGTTGTTAGTGATTCGTTAAAAAACAGTATTACGAAAAACGATACAGCGAATAACGAGTTTCTTTATGAGCCAAATGTTGATGCCTTACTTGATTCACTTCTTTTACATGAAATTCAAATAAGAATTTATCAGGCTCTTTTGGAAACAAAAGCCTCTGAGCATTCTAGTAGAATGGTGGCTATGAAAAATGCCACAGATAATGCTAAAGAGCTGGTTGAAGATTTAACATTAAATTATAATCAGGTAAGACAAGATTCAATAACAAGGGAGATACTGGAGATATCTTCTGCTGCTGCAGCAATGGAATAATATGAAAACACCAGAAGCTATGGAACAACAATTAAATAGAATGAGTTGGGGTAAACTTCTTGACTTGGGTTATAGATCTCAAAGAACAAAGAACCTTCTTATAAGAAGAAAACATGAAGAAGGTCATCCTACCCCTCGATCAGCCAGGTATGACGAGGCTATTCTGAGAATTGCTGGTTTAAGAGAAGCCATGGATGAACCTAGGATGCAGAGGATTCATGAAATGTTTACATTAGAAGGAGAACATGAGCAAAGGTAAGGTTACACAAGTTATTGGAGCAGTTGTTGATTGCGAATTTGAGGTAAAGTCTTTGCCTGCCATTTACAATGCTCTTGAAACAGAAATAGGTAAGAAAAAACTAATCTTGGAGGTCCAACAACACTTAGGTGAAGGAGTGGTGAGAACTGTTGCCATGAGTTCTACTGATGGACTTAAGAGAGGCACTCCAGTTGAGGATACTGGTTCCCCTATTTCTGTTCCTGTTGGTGAGGAAGTTTTGGGAAGACTGTTTAATGTTTTGGGAGATACTGTAGATAACAAGGGAGAGGTAAAAACTAAAAAAAGATTACCTATTCATAGGGCTGCTCCTGAATATAAAGATCAATCAGTAAAGCTAGAAGTTTTTGAAACTGGAATTAAAGTTATAGATCTTCTGGCTCCTTTTGTTAAAGGTGGAAAGGTTGGATTGTTTGGTGGAGCTGGAGTTGGAAAAACTGTTTTAATTCAGGAATTAATTAGAAATATTGCTCAAGAACACGGGGGGTATTCAGTTTTTGCTGGAGTTGGAGAAAGAACCAGAGAAGGAAATGATCTTTATCATGAAATGATGAGTTCAGGAGTTATAAATAAAACAGCTATGGTTTTTGGACAGATGAATGAGCCACCAGGGGCAAGGCTTAGAGTTGGTTTATCAGCCCTAACTATGGCTGAATATTTTAGGGATGAACAGGGCAAAGATGTTTTGCTTTTTATAGATAATATTTTTAGATTCTCACAAGCAGGATCTGAGGTTTCAGCCCTCTTAGGAAGAATTCCATCTGCTGTAGGTTATCAGCCAACTTTGGCAACTGAGATGGGAGCTTTGCAGGAAAGAATAACAAGTACTAATAAAGGTTCTATTACCTCTGTGCAGGCAGTTTATGTGCCTGCTGATGATTACACTGATCCAGCTCCAGTAGCTACTTTTGCACATTTAGATTCAACTGTAGCTTTGGAAAGATCTCTTGCAGAACAGGGTCTTTTCCCTGCTGTTGATCCCCTAGCCTCATCTTCTAGAGCTTTAACCGCAGAGCTTGTTGGTCAGGAACATTATGATGTAGCAATAGGAGTCCAAAGAGTTCTGCAAAGATATAAAGATTTGCAGGATATTATTGCCATTTTAGGTATTGAGGAGCTTTCAGATGAAGATAAACTTACAGTTTCTAGAGCTAGAAAGATTCAAAGAATGTTAACTCAGCCTTTCTTTGTAGCAGAAGCATTCTCAGGAATTGGTGGAAAATATATTAGCCTTAAAGAAACCATAAGAGCTTTTAGAGAAATCCTAGATGGTAAACATGATAGTAAATCCGAACAAGCCTTCTACATGAAGGGTACAATAGACGAGGTTAAGTAGTGAAAAAACTTCTTAAGTTTATATTAGATAAGCTACTTTTAGTTATTTGTGCACTTTCAGTTTTTGTATTATTTCTTGCTTATTTAATGTATAAATATCCTATTCATTGATTATTTGAATCAAATTTGGAGTTTGCACTTCGAGCTCTATTTTGTCAGGTTCTGCTAAATTTCAAGTCTTAAATTTGAGGAGCATCTGGAATAATTGGTAGATCCAGATGTTTTTTAATCTCATCAATTTCTCTTTTGTTCCTGGAGTGAAAAAGACCTTCTGTATCTCTGATTCCTTTGACATCATCATGTAATTTTTCTATATCACCTGAAAGAGCATCAACTTTGTTCTCTACTCTTTCCAATCTTTTCTCAATAGGTGCTAATTCAGTTTTAACAATTCCAGTTACTTCCTCATTAATTATTTGACGTAATTGTTTTGGATCCATAAATTTATTCTAGTACTGATACTAGTGGAATACAAGATATATTTTGTATATCAAATGAATTTGGAGTTTACCTGCAAGCACTTTTCAGTTTAAAATTTCAAGGAGATTATTTAGATTCTGGGAAAAGCTCAGAATGTTCTAATGGGCCAGAATAATCAGCGAATCTAAATGGAATACTTTTATCTCCACTGCAAACCATAAAATGTAAGTGAGGCTTATCTCCTACCCAACCGCTTAAACCTGTATAACCAAGTATCTGT
>Ga0209542_10007867_pt1 | contig 20096 bp, 22 predicted proteins | sample RifCSPhighO2_01_FD_184028 | JGI IMG/M metagenome (GOLD analysis project Ga0209542, IMG submission 184028) | Soil microbial communities from Rifle, Colorado - Rifle CSP2_plank highO2_0.1 (SPAdes) (version 2) | ecosystem: Environmental > Terrestrial > Deep subsurface > Rock core/Sediment ...
CTTTATGCGTTGTGCCCCAGAACACCACGGGAAATGATATTTTGAACCATTTTTAGACCCAACAAAGCTTCCACTCGAAACCGTGTCTGATGTACTTCCATTACTATTTTGCTCTAAAACGCTAGCACGCTGTGCTACTGGGTCAATAATGCGAACGTGGGTTCTCCCCTTTTCAAGGGCAGAGAGCCGACCAAGACCAAAACTCATTAAGCCGATAAGAACAATGAGGAGTACGACAAAAAGCTCCCCCGCAACAATTCGCTTGATCCGTTGAGCAATTTCTGCTATATTTTTAAGCATCCGTATCTTTAGTATACGCTAATCACCCGTACAATACGGTATATAATATCAACCTATGGCGCATAGAAAAGCTGGAGGATCAGCAAAAAACCTTACTGATTCAAACCCAAAATATCTTGGTATAAAACTCTCTGCAGGACAAATAGCACAACCTGGGTCTATTATTGTGCGTCAGCGAGGTACAAAAATACTCCCCGGGAAAAATGTCGGTCTTGGTAAAGATCACACACTTTTTGCTCTCAAAGAAGGAATTGTTCACTTTGGACAACATCGAAAAGTACACTTTGATGGAAAAGCAATTATGAAAAAGTTTGTCGATATTGTAACTTCTTAACAAAAACCCTTGCACATGCAGGGGTTTTTGTTTTAGACTAAGGAAATGATAGAGTCAAACATTCAACGAAATATTTCTAATCTTCTCAAAGATCTTGATAATGTTGTGCGAAGGGAAAAAGAGGTTGAGGAACAAATAGAAGAAGCTAAGAATGAGAAAAGGGAACTAGAAAATCAATTGACAAATTATGAGAAAGCAAAGCAAGAGCTTCATGCATTACAAAGAGAAATACCTCGAAAGGAAGCAGAGCTCAGAGAACTAAAGAGAAAACAAGAGAGAATAAAACCTGATTTAATACACCTCGAAGAATCACTAAAAGAAGCCAGTAAAAAGAAATAACAAAAAGAGCGGTAGAACCCGCTCTTTTTGTTATTTACTAGCACAATAGTGGTAAGTTATTTTTTCTCACCTCCAGCAATGTTATTTGAATCGTTAAAAAGATATTCTTTTAAATTCTTATCAAGATGTGGGCTCTGCTGGCGTATCCACTCAAGTAACATTGATGCATGTTCCAGTTCCTCATGCATATTATGAAGTAATATTCCTTTCAGATTCTCATCTTTTGTAGCATCTGCTCGTTGCTGATACCAGTCAACCGCTTCAAACTCTTCACGAAGCGAATCAATAGCTCGCTTCATGTCGAGTATCTCCGGACTCAATTTATGATGATCTTCATGTAACATATTTAGAAATTAATAAAATTTATAATGCTTTAATATGAAGCCTGAATGAGCTTTCTTTTCCATTTGCATGTACAACAATACTCTGTTCCCCAACTACTTTTATAGGATGTTCAAGAACGATGTGCTCGTCATTTAAAACAACGTGAGCCTGCTCTTGTAGTGCTTTGATGATAGCCTCTTTATGTACACCCTCATATAAGTGCCCCTGCTCATTGGCCTTTTCAATAATCTCTACTGAAATATCTTTAAGCGCATTTAAATTCTTTTCAAGCAACTGCTGTTGAACTTCTTGATGAGCACTCTGTTCCTTCATAAGGATCACGGCTTCTTTTATCTTTGTTGGTGTTGCTTGCTCAGCAAGACCTCGTGGAATGAGGAAATTTGTAGCATAGCCATCGGAGACGTCTTTCACGTCACCCTTCTTGCCAATTTTTGCAACATTTGATCGTAGTATCACTTTCATATAGTTAACTAATTAGTTATCAGTCTGTAGTAAAAATTCAACAGCTTTATCAAGTTGAGGATCACGACCAGCCTCAATATCTTCCTTTGTGATGTCAACGGTAATATCGGGATCCAGTCCCCCATCAGAAATTGAATTGCCGTGTGGTGTCAACCACCGCGCTACCGTCACCTTGAGCGACGTCTTTGATGTAATATCTACTAATTCCTGTACTGACCCTTTTCCAAAAGTGGTTTTACCAATAATTGTTGCAACACCATGCTCCTTGAGTGCCCCCGCAAGAATTTCTGATGCTGACGCACTTCCTTCATTGACCACGACAACAACGGAAATTGGCTTACTGAGCGGTCCATATCCCCTGCTTCGATGTATTTGATCTGTTTGATTTTTACCAAAATCCTCGCTTACCACGACTTTGCCAGCTGGCAGAAACCAACTTGCTATATCAACAGCAGACTCGAGATATCCTCCGGGATTATTTCGCAAATCAATAACAAGCTTGTTACTGTCGGATCGTATAAAATCTTGTAATACATCCGAAAACAAGCTTGCCGATCGTGCAGAAAAATTGTAAAGACTGATAACAAATACCCCATCATCTCGCTTATGCGCATCTATGGTTGGGATATTAATAATAGCTCTTATTATTTCTATTGTTATAAGTGAACTCTCGCCCTCTCGGGCAATAACAAGTTTTACGCTCGTTCCAACATCCCCTCGAATCTTTTGCACCGCTTCGTCAACCGTAAGACCGTCTGTCGAGACACCATCGATTTCCATAATTCGATCTTCACTTTTTATACCGGCCTTTTCTGCTGGAGATGCTTTAAGCGGTGCAATGACGGTAATAAAGCCGCCTCTCATACCAACCTCCATTCCTACACCTCCAAATGAGCCATTAATATCTTCTGCAAAAGCAGTCGCTTCAGCGGGAGGAAAGAAAGTAGTATAGGGATCGTTATACGAACTCGCAAGGCCTGAGACTGCGCCCCAGAGCATTTCATCCGATGTTATATGAGCAGTTGTTGTTGCTGATACAAATTTATTTTCTAGAATATGCCATGCTTTCCAAAGAGGCCCAAAATCAACTCCTTCTGGTGGAAAAGCTGACTGATCAGACAAAATAGCAAGTGAAGCGACTTGCTGGCTCTTCGAGTATCCAACGTTTAGGCCAAGCCAAAATGCAAAAGCGACAAAAACTACTACCGTACCAAGTACGCGTAGAGAAACGGGAGGGTAGGAGCGATGTCTTCCTGTATGGTCTGCCATAAAATATGATACCAGTATCGCAGATTTAGAATATCCCGTAAAGCTTATTTTACGGTGGACAGCATGTTATTGTCGTAGGAGGACATGCTATACTAAGCACAAACATGATCACGCGCTATAAGCATAACAATGTTACGTGGGTAGATCTTGAGTCACCTACAAGCGAAGAAGTCCGGCAAGTGATGGAAGAGTATAGTATTCACCCTTCAATTGCTGAAGAACTGCTGTTGCCTACCATAAAGCCTCGCGTCGAACTATACGAAGACGCAATGATTTATTTGATTCTCCACTTCCCTGCCTTTAAGCATACACACAATTCATCGCGAAAAAATCAAGAGGTTGACTTTATCATTGGTAAGGATTTTCTTATTACCACGCGCTATGACACTATTGACCCGCTTCATAAATTTGCAAAAGTCTTTGAAGTAAACTCCATACTTGACAAGGAAGACATCGGGGAGCATGCGGGATATGTTTTTTTCTACATGATTACAAAACTATATCGTGCTATAGGACATGAACTTGAGTATGTACAAAGTGCCCTTGAGGAAATAGAGAAGCAAATATTTAATGGGAAAGAACGTGAAATGGTATTAGAAATTTCAAAAATAAGTCGAGAACTGCTGAACTTTAAACAAGCTCTCGTTCTACACCATAATGTGCTCGACTCATTTGAAAAAGTAGCCCGCGATTTCTTCGGAAATGACTTCGTACATCAGCTCCGCTCTATTCTTGGCGAGTATTACCGAGTGCAAAATGACGTAACAACAAATCTTGACTTTATGGCTGAATTAAGAGAAACGAACAATTCATTGATCACTACAAAACAGAATGAGATTATGAAAACCCTTACTATTATGGCTTTTGTGACATTCCCCCTCTCGCTCTTCGCATCAATTTTTGGTATGAATACCAAGACACTCCCGCTTACTGGGTTTGTTGGAGATTTCTGGCTTATTATCGGCATTATGATGTGCGCCACCTTGTTTTTCTTTGCTTTCTTTAAATACAAGCGTTGGCTCTAGTTTCTTACATGAAATTGTTTTCCTTTTGGAAGAAGAAAAGTGTTCATACACCGCACTCAAGCGAGCCACTTTTTTTATACAACATGCTCCATGGAGAAAAGGAGCTCTTTGTACCAAGGAATCCAAAATCCGTAAAAATGTATAACTGTGGTCCAACTGTCTACGACCACCAGCATCTTGGGAACTTACGATCCTATATCTTTGCCGATATTCTCAAGCGCACACTTCTCTATAACAACTTTACGGTCTCTCAGGTAATAAATATTACTGATGTGGGACATTTAACTGGCGAAAACGAGGGAGATGCTGACCACGGGGAAGACAAAGTGGAACGGGGAGCAAAAAAAGCCGGCTTAAGTACAAAAAAGCTTGTCGAAAGCATTACACGTGAATTTAAAGGAGAGCTTGAGAAATTAAACATAAAAACATCGAACATACTCTTCACAAAAGCAACCGACTATATAAAGGATCAAATTGCATTAGTAAAGACATTGGAAGAGAAGGGGTACACGTACACAACAAAAGATGGCGTTTATTACGATACATCAAAATTTCATACTTACGGAGAACTCGGCAATGTGTCAACAATGAATCTTAAAGAGGGAGCGCGTGTAGAAATAAATCCTGAAAAAAAACACCTAACAGATTTCGCCTTGTGGAAACTATCACCTCCAGGTGAAAAACGAGAACAAGAATGGGACTCCCCATGGGGAGTTGGTTTCCCGGGATGGCATGTAGAGTGTACTGCAATGATTTTTGCTGAATTGGGGCGACAGATAGATATTCATACGGGAGGGATAGACCATATCCACGTCCACCACAACAATGAGATTGCACAAGCTGAAGCAATAACCAAGAAACAGTATGTAAAATACTGGTTGCATAATGCCTTTATCACTATTGAAGGAAAGAAGATATCAAAGTCAATTGGCAACACTATTCTCTTGCGACAAGTTGAAGATAAGGGAATCGCACCATTAGCGTATCGTTACTGGTTACTCACGGGGCACTATCGTAATCCTATGAACTTTACATGGGAAGCGTTAGGTGCTTCGGAAATTGCCTTTTCCCGTCTCCTACGTCTCTTTGTTGAAAAACTGGGTACAAAAAATGGAGTAGTGCAACACAATTACAAAGAACGATTTCATAAGCACATCAATGACGACCTTGATACTCCCGGCGCATTTGCCGTCTTGTGGGAACTCGTACGAGACGAAAATATTAAAGCAGAAGACAAGCGGGTCACGCTTCTTGATTTTGATAAAGTACTTGGTTTAGGTCTCATAGAAGGACATCGCAAGCTTATAGCCATGTTAAAAAGTATAGAAAAGAAAGTTGCTACAGCCAATATCCCAAAGAATATACGAAATTTGCTTCAAAAAAGAGAAGAAGCACGCGCCGAGAAAAAATGGGAAGAGGCAGATAAGCTCCGTACCGCCATTGAAGACAAGGGCTATGTTGTAATTGATACTGATAGTTCTTCTCAGATAGAGAAAAAAGGTTAAGTACTTTTTATATAATTAAACTCCACTTCACCCGTATTTTTTGACAGGATAATTAATATGTGCTAAAATCCCTCCGGAATTCGTTTTCAACAAACTTGCTCAAGTCGATCGGGCAGAGCAAAAAGCGAGGTGACATGCAATCAAAAATACGCCGGTTTTGCGACATCATCATTGCCCTGGTGCTGATGATTCTCACTGCGGTAGCCGTCATTCTTTTCGGCTTGCCGCTTTATCTGGAAACCGGATCCGTTTTCTTCCGGCAAAGACGAGTCGTGTTCATCACACCGAGTGGCAAACACGTGGTCAAAGAACTGTGGAAGCTATCGTCCTTGAAAAAGGGCTCTGGATCGGGTCGATGGGAAGATCGCGTGGTCAATGATTGGAGGGACCCGCGGATCGGTTTTTGGGGGGTTACAGTTCGAAAGACAAGAATCGACGAATTCCCCCAGGGTTACAATCTCCTTTTGGGCGACATATCATTTGTCGGTCCGCGCGCAATCACGGTTGAGTTGGCAGAGCGTTACGCAATTCTGGTCCCCGGATACAGTTCACGTTGGGAGATAAAATCTGGGATAACCGGCATCGCACAGCTCTTTGGCCCCGAATGCAATCTTGAGGAGGGGCCAAAGACTCAGCTAGCGCTCGATCGGCACTATATCAACAATCGCAGTGTCCTGTACGACCTGAGGATCATTGCGTGGACTGTGGTCTACATGCTGACCTTCACGTTGCTCAAACCGCACTTCCCTGCCGACCTGTGCGGAGAACATGAAAAGCAACAAGAAGAACTGCAAGTGGCCGCCTAAAGTCGTCGCATCAATCGCCAGCCGGAAGGAGCAATGGGGCTCCTTCTCGGTTGGGCGATTTTTTTATACACATGTTACACACAGTGATTGCATTATAATGCCTTATTTCGGTTGTATTGAGAGCACACTTCTTTATGATAGTATACATAGTATCTATGGCTTCAGAGCAGAAAATTGGGAGCCGACAAGCGCTCCGTATACCACCACATAACATTGAATCTGAGAAAGCACTTCTTGGGTCAATTATGATAAAACCCGAATCAATGCATGATGTGTTGGACATTATATCGCCACACTCTTTTTATGCGGAAAAACATCGCCTCATTTATGAAGCAATGCTTGAACTTTTCGCAAAAAGTGAGCCTATTGATTTGCTCTCGATGTCATCACGACTCGATGAGAAAAAATTACTTGAGCGCGTAGGTGGACGGACCTATCTTGCTGAGTTAGTTAATGCCGTGCCTTCTGCAGGTAATGTAAAGCATTATGCAAACCTTGTGCAACGCAAAGCAATGATGCGAAACTTAATCTCTGCCGCAGATTATCTTTCAGAACTCGGTTATGATGAGAGCAGGGATATTGACGAATTGCTGGATGAAGCCGAACGAAAAGTGTACGCCGTAACAAATTCCCCCTCATTGCACAAATTCATAGAACTTAAAGATACTCTCGGGGAGGCGTGGGAACGACTTGAAAATTTGCATCGTTCGCAGGACGAACTTCGTGGTGTGCGTACAGGATTTCGAGACCTCGACAATATGCTCGCCGGCCTTCAGAAATCAGATCTCATTATTCTTGCCGCACGACCGTCGATGGGTAAAACAGCTTTAGCGCTTGATATTGCTCGACAAGCAGCTACGCAGTATAACGTACCCGTTGGTATTTTTTCGCTTGAAATGAGTTCTCAGCAATTAGTTGACCGTATGCTCGCGGCAGAATCGCACGTTAATGCGTGGAAGCTTCGCACAGGTAAGCTTTCAACTGATGCAGAATTTGAACAAATTCGCCAAGCACTTGATAGATTATCAAAAGCGCCTATATATATTGACGACCAACCAGGTAGTGACATATTAAAAATGCGCTCTGTTGCAAGACGACTCAAGAGTGAAAAGGGTCTTGGGCTTATCATTGTTGATTATCTCCAACTCATGGCACCAACAGCAAGTCGAAACTCTGATTCTCTGGTACAACAAGTTACTGAAATCTCACGTTCTCTCAAACACTTAGCGCGTGAGCTCGATACTCCCGTACTTGCACTTTCTCAGCTTTCTCGTGCTGTTGAGCAACGCCGAGGACGTCCTCGCCTTTCTGATTTACGTGATTCCGGCTCTATAGAGCAAGACGCTGATGTGGTGATGTTCATACACCGTGAAGATAAAATGAATGAGGAATCCGATAGGCCCAATATTGCTGAGATCCTGATAGAGAAGCATCGCAACGGGCCCGTTGGAAAAATTGAATTATATTTTGACGAAGGAAAAACAACATTTCTATCAATAGACAAGAGTGACTTTGGCGGTGGATTTGATGCAAGCGCTAAGGATGATAATTTCTAGAACGACAACCTAACATGAGCACTGTTGAAACACTAGCGGAGCATTTTCGGAAATTCCCCGGCATTGGCCCGCGTCAAGCTAAACGATTTGTATACTTTCTCCTCACACGTGATGTTCGCTTTCGTGGCGAACTTGCTTCTCTGATTAAGGAATTAAGCGATGACGTGATAACATGTGAATTATGTCATCGTTTTTTCGTAACTCGTGGAGGATCTGCCTTACGGTGCACGGTTTGCAATGACCACAATCGTGACGCTGAAAAACTTATGATAGTTGAAAAAGATGTTGATCTCGACAATATAGAACGAAGTGGTGCCTATAATGGACGTTATTTTGTGCTTGGTGGATCAATCCCCGTGCTTGAGAAAAATCCCAAGCAATATATACGGAGTGATGAGCTAGTAGATACGATAGTAATGTCATCAAAAACAAAGACACTCAAAGAAATAATACTTGCTCTCTCGAACAATCCTGAAGGAGATAACACTGTCCGATTTCTCAATGAGATACTCATCCCACTTAGTGAGCAATATAGCTTCAAAATGTCAGTTCTAGGGCGTGGACTTTCAACAGGAAGTGAACTTGAATACTCCGACGCAGATACTATTAAAAATGCTTTTGAGAATAGACATTAATCTACTGTATGAAAATAATTACTAGCGAATTTGCACACTCGTATCGCCACTTCTCTTTTGGGTATGCTGACTTCCTCCTGCATGAGAAAGGAGACTCTTTGCATAAGATTTATGAACGTGGATTTCTCCCAGATTCTAGTGTCCCTGAGCATAGTAATCTTTTTTACCGAGCACGCAGTGCACGAGTTAAACTGCATGGTTGGACACCAAACAGTGAAAATCGTCGGGTACTGCAAAAATTTGAAGGGAAACTGCAAAAAAAGAATATACCCTTTGGGTTGTTTAACCATGATGATAAAGCATTCCGCTCCTTTTGCCTTACCTATTTCAAGAATCGACATGGAGAGATGAGTATGCCCGAGCAAAAATTCGACACAATCATGAAATCAAATCTCATAAAAAACATCATTGTCTATTACGAGAACAATAATATCGTGGCATATGTTTTTGAAGTCAATGATTCAACTATGGGACACTACTGGTACTCGTTTTATGATCTTTCTTATGCATTTCAATCGCTTGGTATGTGGATCATGATAGATGGCGTAAGAGAAGCAAAGAAAGAAAAAAAGAAGTATTACTACCTCGGTACGGTATACGGAGATAAGGCACTCTATAAGACAAATTTTAACAATCTTGAATACTGGACAGGCTCCGCGTGGTCAGACGATATTAAAGCGCTTAAAAAGAGAAGTCGGGGCGATAATGAGCGGACATTTGACCTTCCAGCAGAGTGGAAAGAACAATTCCATAAAAAGAATTCCTGATACAAAAATTGCCCCATATGGGGCAATTTTTGTATTAGGTGAGCGAATCAATGCGTATTTTCATGAATGGCTGTCGATGACCACGCTTTTTGAAATATCGACTCTTCTGTAAGTATTTTATAACGTTAATCTTCTTTGCCTTTCCCTCTGCTTCAAGTGTCGCTGTCACTTTTGCTCCTGCTACAATAGGTGTCCCGACTTTTGTTTCTTTTCCGTCATCAACCAAAAGCACTTGATCAAAGGTTATCTTATCACCCTCTTTTAATTCCCCTGGAAGCTTCTCAATAGTTAAAACGTCTCCAGCAGAAACTTTATATTGCTTTCCTCCTGTTTTTATAACAGCAAACTCTTGCATAATGAGCGTATAATACCGCTTTTCTAATAAAAGATCAAGGGCCCGCTTTTCAGACGGGCCCCGCTTGGCCAAATGGGAGAAGCTCTAGAAGGATCTCCAATCCGACCGCTTAAAGGGACTCCTCATTTTTGGAGGTGGTGATTTTCTGCTCCCTTCTTCCTGTTGGAAAGAGTCTTCAAGACAGTCCACGAGAAACTGCCAAATCGCCGCACCAATTTTTCTTAGCATTGGACCCCTCTCTGTTATGCTCTTTTACTAGGAAGCAGTAAGACTATAGCAGAAACTTGATTTACGTACCACTTTCAATTTGATCAGGCTTTTCGAGAGCAATCGCTTCGATATCCATTGAGGAACCCGTAATCCGTGTCACATCTTTGTCAATTTTACCCAACTCTTTTTGTGCTGAATTATAGTGGTTAACGGTGGTTCCGAGTGAATTGCCAACTTTTCTAAAATAATCATCATAACTGCGGAGGTGTCGTGAAAGTTCTTCAACCTGCTTCCCTATTTGCTTTGCTGACTCCTCTATCTTAAATGCTCTAAATCCATACAGCACCGATTGTAAATAGGCGGCAAATGTTGTTGGCGAGACGATAATGACATTTTTGTCTCGATACGCATAATCAATAAGACTTCGCGTATTCACCTTTACTGACCCTACTTCATTAATAAGCAAATCATAATAGATGCCTTCAGCAGGAATAAACATAAATGCGAATGGCAACGTATGTTCATGTGGTTTTATATATTTCGCGGTTTCATCAATACGCTTTTTCAGATCGTTTTTGAAATCTTTTTCAAGTTGCGCTTTTCTTGCCTCATCATCTTCATTAATAAGGCGATTGTAGTTATCGAGAGAAAATTTGGCATCAACAGGAATAATACCTTCTTTCGTTATGATAGCCGCATCTACAACTTCCCCATCGGAAAATTGATACTGTGATTTATATGCTGTCGCAGGAAGAATATTACTGAGAATAAGTTCTAAACTGGCTTCTCCTAAGTTTCCTCGCTGTTTTTGATGTTTTAACACTTTTTCGAGATTTTGTAACTGATCAGCAATAGTAAAAACCTGTTTACTTGCTTCAGCGGCTTCCGCAACCCCCTTTGCTACATCAGTAAGGTGCTTGACCATTTGTTCATTAGTATCCTTTATAACGCGCTGAGATTCCCCAAACTGCGTCTTTACAGAATCATGCATCTGCTTTGACATATCCCCCACTTTTGTATCAAGTATATGTGAGAGGTCTTGCATTTGCCTTTGCAACATAAGCATGCCATGTCCATCGTCTGATGATGCTGATTTCCTCGATCGTATGAGAAACCAAACTAAGATGATATTTCCTAAAATGGCAATGGCAACAAAAAATATGAGGAGTGATTCCATAATTCGCTTATTCTATCACTTTCTTCCCTTCTGCTCAAAAAGGAAAAATTTTGCAACCTCAATGGTAAATAGATTGAATAGCCCAACTCCCAGGAGAAACAAGGCATCGAGCAGTGTGAGAGGTACTAACGAAAGAAGGGTTCGCAGTGGCGCAAATAGTATCGCGCTTAAAAGCAATAGAAGACTCACTGAGAACGCCACAAGAAGATAACGATTAGAGAAAATGTTAATTCTCCACAGCGGTTGCTCAAGACTCTTGAGTGAAAAAGTGAAAAAGATAGCGTCAAGTGAAAGCGCTACAAACATAATGGTTCGTATCTCCTCAAGCGGTACGCCAATATACTGCAATGTAAAAAATATACTAACGAGGAAAATACCGGTCACGGTACTGACAAGAATAATAAGGCGCTGAAGGGGTGGGGTAAGAATGGTTCGTGAAGAACTTTCTCGAGGGTTACGTCGCATAATATGTGGTGACTTTCGTTCAAAAGCGAACGAAAAACTCATGAGACCTTCTTCAATAATATTTGCCCAGAGAATTTGAGCAGGAAGAAGAGGAAGCGGTGCTCCAAAGACTAATGCCCCGCCAATTATAAATACTTCGCTAAAACTTGTTGAAAGCAAATAAGCAATAATCTTTCGTAAATTATCCATAATGCGCCTTCCTTCTTCAATAGCTGCCACAATAATAGAAAAGCTGTTATTGAGAAGAATAATGTCAGACGCCTCCTTTGCAACCTCGGTACCACTCCCTACGGCAACACCTATATTCGCACTCCGAAGAGCTGGCGCGTCATTTACACCATCACCTGTCATGGCAACGATTTCTTTCTTATTCTTAAGAACACGTGCGATGCGAACTTTTTGATTGGGAAGGGTTCGTGCAAAGACTTTTGTCTTCTTTATAAGCGCGTACAATTCATCGTCACTTTCACAAGCATCAATATCCCTGCCTAGTTTTATGTCTTTCTTTTCGCATGCAATACCAACGTCACAAGCTACTTTACGAGCCGTATCAGGATTGTCTCCGGTTACTATTTTTACCTCAATGCCAGCCTGCCTTACTTCAATCATAGCCTCCTTAACATCAGTGCGAATGGGATCTTCAAAAGCTAAGAAGCCCAGGAATGTCGAACCCTGAAGCAAACTTTCCATACTTTGTACATGCGCCTCTTTTTCTGGAATCTTATCCCAGGACACTTCTTTGTAGGCAACGCCAATAAATCGCATTCCCTCTTCACTCCGCTTAATTTGCATGCGAATAAAATCCTCCTGGATAGGAATGGTCAATTTTTGACGCCGTCCATTTTTATATACAAATGGTGAACAAGCAAAAAGCGTCTCGGGCGCACCCGCTATAAATAATAAATTAGTATGTGGTTTGCTGCCTTTTGTCAAAGCGGCACCAAATCGTCGAGTTGATTCAAACTGCAAATAATCAACTGGTTTATATAACTCATGTAAATCATGTTGAGAGATACCGGCATCTAGTCCAGCAATAACGACCGCTTTTTCAATAGGCCGTCCACGCACAATGAGCTCTTGGGGGGATCCATCTGTTGCGTTTTCTATCTGCTCTTCAACAAAGGCATCGGAGGCAAGTACCGCACCCTTGAGAACCTCCTTCTCATCATGCGACCACCCATCTTTTTTCTGGTTATCCTCCCGCCGAATAGTGTCGAGAGTATAAATATTTGCAAGACTCATTTTTGCTTCAGTAAGCGTCCCTGTTTTATCGGTAAGAATTATAGTTGTAGCTCCTAATGTTTCAGCCGCAAGCAAGTTACGGACGAGCCCTCCCCGCTTAAGTATTTTTTCCATGCCAAGAGCAAGAACCACTGTTACAGCAGCTGGGAGCCCTGACGGTATAGTCGCTACCGCTATTGCCACTGAAATAAGAATCATTTCACTAAGCGGTTCCCCTCGAAAAATACCGAGAGCAAAGATAACAAGAATAGCGCCCGCAATAATATACGTAAGAAAACGTGCAACAAAACGTATGTTTTGTTGCAATGGTGTTATATGTTCCTCAATAGTACTGAGCTCTCGCGCGATGATACCGACCTGTGTTTGGGCACCTGTTTCAACAACGATACCGGTCCCATACCCTTCCGCGACAAGTGTCCCGCGCCAAACCATGTTGCGCCGCTCAGAAATTGCGACATCCGAAGAGAGGGGTTCTGTGTCCTTTGGTACAGCAACCCACTCCCCGGTGAGCATTGCTTCATTTATAAAAAGACTTTTCCCTGACATTAAGCGAATGTCAGCAGGCACATACTGTCCACCTTCAATCTCAACAATGTCACCAGGCACAAGCTCTTCAGCAAGAATAAGATGTTTGCGTCCATTTCTGATAACTGTTGCATGTCGTTCTTGAGACTGATTCAATTTCTCAAACGCATGGGACGCTCGCTCTTCTTGAAATACGCCAACAACAACGTTTATGAGGAGCGCAACAAAAATAACAATCGTATCTACATATTCTGCAAGAACAATGGTAAAAAAGCCTGCCACAAGCAAAATAGAAATGAGAGGACTCTTAAACTGACGAAATATTTTCCCTAAGAGAGTAATGTCACGAACCTCTTCAAACACATTCTTGCCATAGCGCTTTTGACGTTTAGCTATTTCCGTATCGCTCAGACCGCGTTCCTGATCCGTACGAAGTGTACGCACCACAGTAGCGACATCAAACTTCTCCCATGTTAGCGACTCCATATATATATTAGTATACGTGTTCATTATTCGTGCTCCAAGGTTAGTATGAGTATACTGCTTGTTAATTTCCTGTTAGAATAGTACATATTTCTTCACTATTTATATTTACCTATGTCATTACATCAACAACTTAAAGGGGAGCTTAAAAATGCGATGCGTGCCAAAGACACTGTTCGACTGACAACCATCCGAAGTCTTCTTACCGCATTTACTAATGAACTTGTGGCTAATCGCCAAAAACCCGATGGTGAAGTAACAGACGAAACGGCACTAGCTGTTATCACACGGGCATCAAAACAGCGAAAAGACTCTATTGACCAATTTGTAAGGGGAAATCGTGAGGACTTAGCTGAAGTAGAACGAAAAGAACTAGCCATTATAGAAAGCTACCTTCCAGAAATGATGAAAAAAGAAGACGTGCTAAAAGTAGCGCAAGCAAAAAAAGCTGAACTTGGCATTGATGATCCAACAAAAAAGGGCGTCCTCATGGGAGCCATTATGAAAGAACTCAAAGGTAAAGCAGACGGAAATACAGTAAAAGAGGTTGTTGAAGGGCTTTTTTAAAGCTGTCATTAAATTATTAATAAGACGTTGCTAAGGTATCTTTTTTATTGTACTATTTCCTCGGGAGCGCTCGTTTGAAAACAGCGAAAGAAAGAGAGTGGGGATATGCCAGATGTAGTACCAATGCACGTGGCATCAATACACGTGTGCTATCCAAGGATACCAACAAAGAGAAGAGGGATTGTTGACCTTCCCATTGGAGTATTGGTTGTTCAGCATATGGCAGTGATGCTGGACGACAAAGATCTCCGATCGGGGGGTATCAGTAACGACTGGGAGATCCATAGGATGGAAACGGGCGAACTTATCGTCCGGAAAAAAATACCGATCAATTGTGCAAAAAGAAGAAAATCTAAGGTGCTTTCCGACGCCGCATGGAATGTGGCATCAAAGCTACAGCAACTTTTCAGAAAGGAAAGGGGGTGCGATTGTACAGTAACAATGCAACCCCAATCAGAAACCATCGATATCGCAGCACGTTTCCTGCGATTTCCCTCAACCCAATAACCTCCCCCCAAGGAAAAAATCAGCCCCGCCTCCAGCGCTCCTGGCGGGGTTTCTACTTTTTTAACATGAAAATAGTTGACAGAGTGGTCTTTATTTGTTATAAAGTTATCAGCAACTGTGGAGAACTCACCATGGTAGATATCAAGGTTCGTTTGGAGACTGTCACTCCCGATGAGTGTGTCGTTCAGGTGGGTAGCGTTGAGTTAACTTTTCGACGCAGTCCTGGACCGCGTGGTGGTAGAGGAAGACTCGTGAGGTCTGCGACCTCAGCACCTCTCGGGGTATCTAGCTATCTTCCGCGACCAACTTTCCTAAGAGCGTTCCGAGCCGCTCTTGAGGCAACAATACAAGCCGAGTTTGAGAGAAGAAACAACCGACGAATCGGGCAACAACTCGGCATCCTGTAGGGGCGCAAGTAGCATAAGCAAACGCGCCCCTTCCCATTTTACTTCCTGCTTAAAACAAACCGATACGATTTTTGTGCCCATATTCCCGCATAGTGAACACCAATTCGTGGTGTTTTTTTAATGTCACATTTTTTTACAACAACCCCTCTATCTTCAATCCATAGTCCTGATATCTTTCCTAATTTTTTCTTATTTAGCCTTTTATCAATATCAAATTTCTTAGTAAGGCGTGCGGGCCCCGTTACATCTTCTAAACCACGAATTAAAACAGCGGCAGGATATCCTTTTTCTCCTGTCACAACATTGAGCATCCAATGCATGCCGTATGTAAAGTATACATATATCGTCCCCGCTCTCTCATAGAGTGGCTCATTTCGAAGTGTTTTCCCGTTGCGTGCATGACATGCTAAATCTCTCTCCCCGTCATATGCTTCCGTCTCTGTGATCATAGAGAATACCTCATGTCTACCACTGCGTCGTACCAAGAATTTACCAAGTAAGTCTGGGGCAACCTGCAATACTGGTCGACTAAAAAATGGAATTCCGAGAACCTTCTTCATATTTTCTCTGCATTTTTAATACTAAAATCCCCAATGCTTATCCTTCGCAAGTCCGCGATTGCTGCCGGCACGCCAAGCCGTTTGCCAAGTTCTTCCGCAAGTGATCGAATATATGTTCCGCTTTCTACATCAAAAATTGCATGCACACTTATTGTTCCGTCAGAGGAATGAGTAATGCTCTCCGCTTTTGCTTGTCGTACTGTCATTTTTCGAAGTGGTAAGACAATACTCTCACCTCGGCGCGCTTTTTTGTACAATGGTTTACCACCTTGTTTAATTGCAGAATAAGCGGGAACAGGCAATTCAAGCTCCCCCACCATCAGTTTCAAGGCATCATTAATTTGCTGTACTGAAAATTGTGGTACCCGCGCACGCTTTAAAACCTGCCCGGTAATGTCACCTGTGTCAGTACGCATGCCTAACAAGATTGTTGCTTCATATTTCTTAGGAAGTTTGAGATACTCGTGAAGCTTTTTTGTTCCTGAACCAACACCAATAATGAGGAGCCCTGTCGCTAAGGGATCAAGTGTCCCTGCATGCCCGAGCTTGGGCATTGTACGCTCCGGTTCAGCAAGTCTGAACCGCTTTCGCAAGCGCCGGATAACGTCATATGAGCTTATCCCTTTTGGTTTATCAATAAGTAAAATGTCAGCACCGGTTTCCATGCACGCCACTTTACCCCCTCGAGAAGATGAACACAAGATAGAGCGCGTAACATAGTATAAGAAACAGGCCTTCAGCGCGCCCAATAGTATAGCGTTTGCCAACAACAAACATCATTACAAAAAGAATAGAAGTAGAAATAAATACGGCTAACATATCAAATCCTATTGAAAGTGTAGTAGGAATCGGGCGGAGAAGAGCGGTTATGCCAATAATGCCTAAAAAATCAAAGATATTTGAGCCAATAATGCTTCCAACAGCAATTCCCTTCTGCTTTTTAAGCAGTGCCACGATGGCTACCGCTAACTCCGGTAACGACGTTCCCACGGCAACAACCGTAAGCGCGACGAGCGCGGGCGAAACACCATGCAAAAGAGCGATAGCTTCAGCTCCATGCACGACCCACTGTCCTCCTAAAAATACCCCTAAAATCCCTACCACAATAAGTAAAAAGGATGTAAACACAGAAAAGACAGAGTAATCGGTACTCCCCGTGAGCGTCTCATGACGCTTGAGCATATATGCTATCCAGCACAAGAAAAGAACCGCGAGTATCCCTGCTTCTAATCTTGTCACGCCAAGCCATGCAGGATCTCCCACTACGGGAAGAAAAATGACTATCGTAGCACACACAATAGCACCGATATTAAGCACAAGATCGCGCCGTACCCACACACGCTTCAAAACTAACGGTGAAAGTACGGCAGAAAAGCCAAGAATGAACAACGTGTTAAAAATATTGCTCCCGACAAGTGTGGCAAGCCCGACTTCATTATTGTTGAAAACAGATGCAACACTAATAGCTAATTCTGGAATTGATGTGCCAATACCAACAACAACAATCCCCACAAACCACGGAGAGGCATTGAACAATTTTGCAACAGAGCGCGCTCCAGAAACAAGATAATTAGCACCTTGGATTAAAAAGAAAAAACCAACAACAAAAAGAATGAACGTGCTTGAAAGAAGCATAGATAGCTTCTATCATACCAGGATTTTTACCTGTAAATTACTTTGCTCACAGTTTGTTAGACACTCTCGTTTAATTCTATTTCATGAATAGAACGGTTTCGGTGAACAAGCTCATCGTTACGTACTGATTGGAAAAATTCAAATTGGCTCAACGGATGTCGACCGTACCAAATGATGTACTCACATTCAACGGACTTCTTCTTTAGTTCGTCACCATGCTTTTCAAGAAAACGTGCATACTGATCAAACGCATGTTGTTCAAAAAGATAGTTGAGCTCAAGTGACCATCGTGGCTTGATGAGATACAGAGCATATGAAACCCAATAGTAAAAGAAAGCAAACAGCATAGGAATGGCAGTATGTCGAATGACACCCGCGTGCCCCTCCTTTTTAGCAAGGTGCGACACGGCAACCACGTGCATTGTCTCGTTATCAGCCGCTAGACGGACAAATTTAGTGATGGTTGCAAGCTTGAGTGCTCGTTTTTCATCTGAGTAGAATAGGGTAAGGAGCGTAAAAGCGGCTGAAGCCCACGAATGGTACGGCACGCGCGCAATAACTTCAACCGCACGAAACTTTAGATACGATGGCTCGTGTCCATATACCGTGTTCCCACACCATACTAAAAATCTTCCGAGAATTCTTGGCAGAAAGCTTACCGTATAATTGTCGTAGTGTTTTTTATATGCGAGCAACTGTTCCGTATCATTCAACTGCTCTACAAGCACTTCAAATTCGGCATCAGTCCCGTTTAATTCCATTCCCATAAAGCCATTATATACTAATAAAACTAAACAAAAACACGTAAGGCCTGTGAATATTCTGTTCACAGGCCTCCCATCAGTGGCTTTCCATGTTGTCTTTTTTCACATTATGTTTGAGATGTAACTTCCCCCACAGGAACAACGCCTGTTGGATACCGCTTAAGTCAACCGAGGAAAAGACCCGGCAACTCCAGTCATCATCTTCATCTTCCATTCCCCCACTAGTATTCTCCCAGATGAAAACAGCGGCACTCTTTACCTCAAACTCGTCAGAAGGAACATAAATTGCCAGAGAAAGAAATATAGTATTTTCTTGATCGGACAACCCAGATGATTCTTGCACAGTATAATAGTGGAAGTACTCAAAAGCCTCCATCGCCTCTCTGCCCACTAGAGCATCTTCGATATATCCATCATGGATATACAATGCATCGAAACCCCCTGTAACTTTATTGCGAGGAAGAGGGAGCTTAATAATTTCACTGATGTCAAGAACAATCATATCAACCTCCCCCTGTTAGGGTTTGTAAGGATGAGCTATCTTGATTATACACTTACCTTATTTGTGTCAAGGTCAATCAAGTTGTTAAAACTAAACCTGCAATATTGCGGTCATCTCCTATAATATTCAAATAGTGCTTTAATACCTGCAATATTGCGGTCCCATTCGATTGTTTCGTGTGTTTTGAGCTCAACCGTAATTGCCGGAATACCAACTGATGCCAGCCAGCCCTCTGCATCACCGGTTACTTCATACGCATCAAATGAATCAACGGGCGGATAGAGAGAAGCATCTGCGTAAACTTTCATAAGGCTTAACGTCTCTGGAAGAATACCTTCACGGCATTCAGACGCATACACGGCATTTGCTTGGCTATGCCAAAAAACAAAAGCAGTCGGCTTATGTTCCATGACAAAATTCCGAATACTTTGTGATTCGGGTTCGGAAAAGGGCCCTGTCCCAGCACTTACTTCTTTTCCACGCCAGGTACCATCTGGCTTCCATTTGCAATCAAAATTGCGATTGAGGTCGACAGTATGTGCGTTAAAACGTCCGGGCTCTGTTGAAGTATCGCTCGGCACATCTTCGAGAGCAAAGCGTCCCTCTTTGCCAATTACGTTATATACTCCATCAGGGTTGGCATCAGGGATCACGGTGACCATCACATTTTCGGGAATGATAGTGAGATTGGCATTGAGATAGTCTATAAATGTATACGCTAAAAGAACGCTATTCCACTCGTAACCGCCATGTATACCGCCAACAAATACGAGGTGAATATTACGAGTATCTTTTCCTTTCAGCGGTACATACGTATAGGCCTCAATTTCCCGCCCCTCTACTGAGAGGCCAATAACATCTCGCTCCGGTAGTTGCCGATCCTGTGTAACCACTTCAGTAGCTACTGGTTCTTCATTGAATACTAAGAAGTAGTACAAAAAACTAGCGCCCAACAGGAGAACAGCAACAGCACTCAAGAAAACACGCGACCTAAAGAAGAATCTCATTACTTAGTGTAATGTTTGAGTAAAGCATCTATGCCAGCCTGATTTTTAGTCCATTCCGTACTGGTGTGGTTAGTGAGAAGTACGCTCATAGCAGGTATTTTCTCCTTGGCGAGCCAGTTTACCATGTCGCCAGTTACCTCGTAGAAATCAAAATCCTCATAAGCAGGATACCCTGAAGCTTTCGCAAAGAGATTCGTAAGCGTACTTGTTTCTGCCAAAATACCGTTATGACAATTTGACGCAAAGACACCGCCAGCAGCGCTATACCACACAACCACCGCGCTCAGCGTATGCGTATCAACATAATTCTTTATAGCCTGACTCTCTGGCTCAGAAAATGCTTTGCT
>Ga0209542_10007868_pt1 | contig 20095 bp, 17 predicted proteins | sample RifCSPhighO2_01_FD_184028 | JGI IMG/M metagenome (GOLD analysis project Ga0209542, IMG submission 184028) | Soil microbial communities from Rifle, Colorado - Rifle CSP2_plank highO2_0.1 (SPAdes) (version 2) | ecosystem: Environmental > Terrestrial > Deep subsurface > Rock core/Sediment ...
GTTGGTAAAAACTCCTTGATATTTTCTGTTGTGACATTAACAGCTTGGGATTTTTTCTCGACAATTAGTCTTGTGACTTTCCGGCAAATTCCCTCAACTGTTCGTTCAAGACTTCTCATGCCGGAGTCGTATCCTAAAGGTCGTATGACCAGCGGCCAAACAGCATCAGCTATTGTAATTTGATTTTCCAATAATCCTGATTGCTGGCGAATCTTGGGAAATAAATATTTTTTGGCAATAACTGTTTTTTCTTCATCCGTGTAAGATGGCAGTTGTATAATCTCAAGTCTATCCAAAACCGCAGTTGTAATATTTGTTGTATTATTCGCGGTCGCGACAAACAGAGTATGGGACAGGTCAAAAGGATAGTCAATATAGTGGTCTATAAATGTTTTATTTTGTTCGGGATCCAAAAGTTCGACCAATACACCCATAACATCACTTCGTCCTGTTTCGGTTATTCTGTCCAGCTCATCAAGAAGTATTACCGGATTTTTACATTGTGAGCGAACTATATTTTTAATAACCTGCCCGGGTTCTGAATCTGCAAAAGCTCTTGATGCTCCGCGTAAAACTCTCGCATCTCCCATTCCCCCAAATGGAATTCTTGCGAATTTTCTAGCTAAGGTTTCGGCGATTGAATAAGCAAGAGTGGTTTTGCCAGTCCCTGCAAGTCCTACTAAGCAAAGTATTGGAGCTCGAAGTACCGAGTCTGTTTTTCCTTGCATGTTTAATATAAGCGATGATAAATATTCCAAAATTCTATTTTTAACGTTTTCAAGTCCATAATGATTTTTATCCAAAATTTGTTTTGCCAGAACAAGATCCAAATTGTCTTTTGTCTCTTTGTTAAAGGGTAGGGAAGTCACCCAATTAATGTAATTTGCGACATTTTCAAAAGTTACAAATGATCCTGAGCCTGCCTGCCCTGAGCTGGTCGAAGGGTTAAGACTACCTCGTAAAAGCGCGATTTCCTCATCTATTTTCTCTAAAAGATCAGCAGGAAGAGGAGCAATCTTTGCTTTTTCTTCGAGTTTTTGAATCTGAGCTTCTAAAACATTAGAAGAATCCATATATTTATATTACTATAAAATAAGATAAGTGTATTATAGCGTAACGATATTTATTTAGGAAGAGACCGTTGGATTAATTATCCTAACAATTCCTTTATCCGCATCAACCTCAACCATATCTCCGGTTTTCAAAATTTCAGTTGCGTTTTTAGTGCCTACTATACAAGGTATACCGAATTCTCTGGATATAATTGCTGCATGCGATGTAATACCGCCTAAATTTGTAACAATCGCGCTGCACTTTTTTATCACAGGCATAAAGTCTGGCGATGTCATAAAGGTTACTAAAACTTCACCATCCTTTAGCTTATTGTTTTCGTTTGCGCTTAATATTATCCTTACCTTACCTTTTGCTTTTCCTCTTGACGCACAATTACCTTTAACTATTTGTGTTTGGCGATTAATTTTTGGAGATAACTTTTTCTCCCATACTCTCGTATTTTTTCCAATTAAAATTAATGGTTTTCTTGCTTTTTCCTTCCAAACAACAAAACATGATTGTTTTCTTTTTTTAACAAACCCTTGTAAGATTTTTCCGTTTAAAACATTTTTTATATCTGAGGGAAAAGTATCTCTCATTGTTTCTAAACTTATATTTCCTCTTCTGCCAATTTCTTTAAGAAGTATTTCTAAGAAATGCAGGTATATTAAAATGTTTCTTTTTCTTTCATCCTGATAAGCAGCAAAATTTTTTAGAAGTTCAACAAGCCTTAGTATCTCGTCATTTAGATTTAAATTTTTAGTATTTAAAGGATTGATTTTTTTACTTTGTTTAATATGTTTTAATTTTTGTTTAACGTCTGTTTTGGATAAGACTTTAGTTTGTGAATAGTTATTGTCAATCCAGTAATAATTTTTTATAAAGAGTTCTATGTTTTTTGTCTTCCAAAGATAATTTTCTGCTTCTTTGATATAAGATATTTTTCTAGGAGAGGTTAGGCTATTTATCTGAATATCGCTTAAAGACGTATTGGTATTTTTTAACTCTATCTCTGCTTGCATGGCAAGAGGTTCCTGGATTGCGCCAATGCCGTAGTAGTTAATAAAAGATTCATGAAGTTTGGAATACAAATCAACCAGTGATTCGTTTGATAACTTCGATAATTTACTTTTACCTATTTCTTGCTCTACTTTAACTAAAAAATTTAATCTTTTAGTTGCTTCATTAACCATCTGTTTTTCTTTTTTAGGGTCTTTATAAATTTCTAATAGTTTTGCGCCTAATCCATAAAATTCATTTTCCTTAACACACCAGGTTACAATGCCATTCTTGAAAATTAAAATAGTAGTAGGGAAGCCATGACCCGTAAAGATTTTAAGGGGTTGCATAGAGCCCTCAAGAGTTGGAAAAAGAAAGTGGATGGCGGCTTCACGCTCCCATCTAAACCATTCGTCTTTCATATAGGGAGTATATCAGATTTATCTGAAAACATCATTTTGAGGCAGTCCAAGTTCTCGTCTAACCTTTTTTATTCTTTTTACATATTCTTTAAAAATATTCTCAGGTTTGTGGATTCGATAAGATCCTTCGGCTCCTTTATATAATGAACAATCAAAAACATCAACGTCTTTTACAAGTTCTATATAAGGATTATTTGAGTAAATATCCTTTTCGCTATGATGCGCAACCGCTTGTGTAATTGTTGCTATTTCGCTTTTCGAAAAACCGTTAATTTCTTTTAAAATTTTTTCAGCAATAAAAGAGCCTAACTTTGCATGATCTTTATATGTTCCATGGATAATAACATAAATATCATGAAGCGTTGCGGCAGCATCTGCAATCTCGACATTGAGCTTTCTTTTCTGAGCAAGAATTCTTGCGATTTGTGTGCAGCCTGATGCATGTTTTAATTCAAATATTACTGAATCTTCTCTTTGACCATCTGGTACTTTTGACGAAAGTATTAGCTCGATAACTTTTCTTTCAACCTTTTCAAATCGAGTTAAATTATTACCTTTATAATGATGGAAGTCTTTTAATTTATTTTTCATACTTTTAAACTTTAAAGTATTTTAACAAATATTATCTCAAAATCCTAACAATTCCCTTATCCGCATCAACTTCAACCATGTCTCCATCCTTTAAAACCTGGGTTGCGATATCTGTTCCTACTATGCAGGGAATGCCAAATTCTCGAGAGACGATAGCCGCATGAGAGGTTACTCCTCCCCAGTCAGTAATAATTGCGGCAGCCTTACGCATTGTTATTGTCAATTCAGGATCTGTATTGGGAACAACAAGAATATTGCCCTTTTTCATTTTTCTTATATCTTTAATCTGCTTGATAATCGTGACTTTACCCTTGGCAATTCCTCGACAGGCAATATTTCCAGAGATTATCCTGACCCTGTTATGTAAATTTTTTTTAGGGATAATTGATTCTATTTTCTTAAATAATTTTTTTCCATAAAAGAAATTGATTTTTCCGTTAATTTGAACCATTGTTCTATGTTTTTTTCTTTTACTTAGTTGGGCTTTAGGAATTATTTTATTGTTTTTAACAAGTTGTTCTATCTCTTGGAACGAATACCATGTTAGATCTTTGTAGGAAATTTTAACCTTTTTCTTGATAAGAGTTGCGATCAGGAAAAACAAATACCGGTGTAACCCAGCAGCTAGATTATCAAGATATATGTATTGTTTGATTAAATCAAAATAATGAATATCTTTCTTTGCTAACTTATTTAAAATAGTGCTTCTTTGTCTTTTTTTTAAATTTTCAGCTTGCTTGGACTCCTTCAATAATTCTATTAACCTATTAAATATTTCCTCTAGAGTATAAGGTTCTGTATCGATTCTTCCGTATTGTATCCAGCAGTATTCTTTTTGGTGTTGTATTAATAGTTGCTTAATCTTTGGGTTAAGCTTGCTATAGTTTTTGGCTATATTGGCTCCATGAATTGTTTTAAGCCGTTCTGATATTGTTCTTAAATCTTCATCTTCTTTTTTAAATAAATACAAGTTATCTTGCATAAGCAAATAATCTTTGATTTCTTCAATATCCTGATCTTGTAAAGATAAGTTTTTCATTCTTTTGTCAATTGCGGGAGATAAATGACCACCTAAATCAGTAACAAATATATAATGCATAAGTGAAAAAGCGTATTTTGCCTTTTTTAGCAAATCAGGATTTATGGTTTTTGCTCTTTTAGTCTGAGCAATTATTTCTTTTATCTTTTTAAGATACTGCTTTTCCTTGCTTACTAACTTCTGGAGAATTAGTTCATCTGCTGAGGCCTTGTCTTTATCTTGACCCCATAAAGTCCAGTCAGAGTAATACCAGATAGTATTGATAGCTAAACTATTTAATCCTCCTTTATGAAAAATAGCTAAGAGAGGGTTCTGATCGCTATGGAAACTCATGAATGCTAATTCTGTGTCTGACCATTTTTCAAACCATTCTTCACCGCGTTTCCATTCAATCTTCGCAATATCTGAAAAACTCATCCAGAAGTATTATAGGAGTTATATAATTTATTGCAAATTGTATTTAGTAGTGGGTTTTGCGGAAGCGCGTGGAGCTTTGCCCTGATCTGAAAGGGCGAGACTTATCAAAACCTATTCCCCGTTCTCTTCGAAACTGTCTGGATAATGGATGATCTGATTCGGGTTCTCTAGTATTAATACTAGCGGGAGCAGTAGTTCTAGAAGGTCTTTGATTGCGCTCTTCATCCGAAAGCATAGTAAGATTTATTCTTCCTTGCTCATCTACTTCAATAACCGTGACATTAATCTTTTGACCAATTTTTACAACGTCATTTGGATTCTTAACAAACCCTGTTGACATTTGCGATACATGCACCATTCCTTCTTTTCCCGGCAGGAATTCAACAAATGCGCCGAACGGAAGAATTCTTTTAACCTCTCCTTCAAAGTTTTCTCCAACAGTTACTTCCCGGGTAATGCTTTTTACCCATTCAAGCGCTTTGGATACAGATTCTGTTGATGTTCCTGATATGGTTACCAATCCCGAATCTTCAACATCAACAGTTGCTCCTGTTTGGGCAATTATATTTTTAATTACCCTTCCCCCCGGACCAATTACTTCTCCTATCTTTTCAACAGGAACTTGTATTTGTTCTATTTTTGGAGCGTATTCAGAAACATCTTTACGGGATTCTGTAAGGACACTTTGCATTTTCCCCAGGATAAAAAGCCTTGCTTCTTTTGCTTTTTCAAAAACTTCTTTTATTTGGGCGATAGTTAATCCCATAATTTTTACATCGAGCTGTATTGCTGTAATTCCCGCATCTGTTCCAGCGACTTTAAAATCCATATCTCCTGAAAAATCCTCAAGTCCCAAAATATCAGTCAAAATCGCATATTTGTCGCCATCGGAAACCATTCCCATTGCAATTCCGGCAACCGGTTTTAAAATCGGAACTCCCGCATCCATTAGAGCAAGAGTTGATCCGCAAGTTGAAGCCATGGACGTTGAACCGTTGGAAGAAAGAATCTCTGAAACAACACGGATTGTATAGGGAAATTGTTCTTGTTTTGGGATAACTGCCCACAATGCACGCTCTGCCAACGCTCCATGCCCGATTTCTCTTCTTGATGGCACGCCTATTCTTCCTGTTTCTCCAACAGAATATGGAGGCATAGAATAGTGATGAATATATCTTTTTGACTCTTCTCCTTCCGCTGACTCGATCAATTGTTCAAGTCGAGGAGAACCTAATGTTACAACTGTCAAAGCCTGTGTGTCTCCTCTTTGGAAAATTGCGGATCCATGAGTGCGAGGCAAAACAGAAACCATTCCTGAAATTTGTCTAATTTCATCAATTTTTCTTCCATCAGGTCTTATTCCTTTTTTCAAAGTATTCTCTCTTATACTCTTAAAAAGAATGTGCTCTAGTGCTTTGGCAATCATCTTTTTATCAATGGAAAATTCTTGGTCGGAAATCTTTTCCTGCTCGATAATTTTATCTATCAAGTCCGATGAGTCTCCGCCTGATTCTTTGTTAACCCTGCTTTTAACAAGAGCAACGATTTCATCTTTGTATGATTTTTCAAGCAGTTTTAAAAGTTCTGCAAATTCTGAGTTCTCGGAAACTGTTTCTTTTTTTGCGCCTGATTTTTTTGCAAAATCTTCTATAAAATCAATAATTTTGTTATTTTCAATCTGCGCTCTTTTTATTGCCTCAAGAGCTATTTCTTCGGAGACTTGCAAGGCTCCCGCTTCTATCATCAAAGTCTTATCTTTTAATTGAGTTACAACTAAATCAAGATCCGATAGATCTGATTCCTGCGCTCCATGATTGATAAGAAATTCTTCTCCTCCGTTTTTTTCTTTTACATAGCCTATTCTTACAGCCCCAACAGGCCCTTTCCATGGAATTTTGGAAATTGCAAGCGCTGCGCTCGTTGCAATAATGGACAAGACATCAGGGGAATTTTCTCCGTCTACAGATAAGACAGTTACGATTATCTGAACTTCTTTTTTAAATTCTTTTGGGAAAAGCGGCCTTATAGAGCGGTCGATTAATCTTGCTATAAGAATAGAATCATCTGATGGTCTGCCTTCTCTTTTTACCCATCTTGAACCTTTAATTCTTCCTCCTGCATAGAGTCTTTCGACATATTCAACCGTAAGGGGAAAATAATCAATGTCTGTTCTTTCTTTTCCTTCGACAACCGTTACCAAAACCATGGTATCGCCAAGTCTTGCTAAAACAGAGGATGTGGCCTGTAATGCCAGTTCTCCTATTTCAAGAGTTAATGTTTTTCCGGCTAATTCTAAATTAACCTTAGTTTTTTGCGTCATCTTTAAGTCCAATCTTTTTCTCAATCACCAAGGAGCGTTTTTTATTCACTTTTGCTAAAAAGTTTATAAGCCTTCTTCTTTTTGCTATCATAGACAAAAGCCCGCGCCGACTATGCGTATCATGCGGATGGCCTTTTAAATGTTCTGTTAAACGGTTAATCCTTTCTGTTAGAAGTGCAATCTGGACTTCCGGGCTTCCGGTATCGCCATCTACTGTTTGAAACTGTTTTATAACATCCAGTTTTTGTTTTGTACTAAGCGGCATATTTAATAATTTAAAATTTTCAATTCGAAATTTGAAATGAAATCTTAATTTTTAAAATTTAAATTTGAAGTTTCATTGAAAATTGTAAATTTCAAATTAATTGACTATATTATACCAGTTTCCTAAAATCCAATCAATGGTCAATTATATAGCGGTTGAGCCTTTGTAGATTTTGGGTGCCAGCCAATCATCCGGAGGGTTATCGTCTCTTTTTTTCTCTGTTTTGTGTTCTGTCTTTTTAGGTAGGGAAGTTGTGAAAAAAGGATCGCGATCTTCAATAGCATCAAGGGTTTTTCTTGGAGCTTGCATTGTTCTTTTAGCGCCCTTTTTCATAAGCATAGCAACTGTTTCAAATGCTAAAGGAGAAGTTCTTGGATTTTGGAAGTTGTCTGTTGCCTCAGAAATTCCTGCTAAAAGATTTGATGCCGTATCGGTATCCAGATTAAGCCCTAAAGAAGATATAAGAGAAGCAACGCTTTCTGAGACTGAGGAAAGATCTTTGGAGACTAAGATAATATCACCAAAACCCTGATTGCTTTCTTTATTGTCAATATTAATAACTGTTGTATCTTTGAATTTTTCAGCGTCAAAAACGCTTCCCAAATCCGAAAGCCTGGGTGTTCCGACAATAAAAATAACGCTTGGAGCGGCTCCGAATCTTTTGTATTGTATGTCTGTTTCGTCAAAAGACAATCCTTGTTTTCCCGCTTTAACAATAATATTTATAAATCCATCTTCGCGGGTATAGGAAATTTTTTCTATGTCGCCTCTGTCTGGAAAAGATACGGTCAAATCTGCCGCATCGTTATGTAATGTTGTTTGCACTTTATCTATACCGACTAAAGATGAGACTTCAACGATTGGTTCGGTTGGACAGGCAATAGATACTGTTTTGCCTGAATTGGACAGGCTCAAGTATAAAGCAAGCGATGCCGCCATTTCGTCAATGCCGGGATTTTTGCCAACAGCAATGGAGATTTTATCATTTTTGTCCAATAGTGTTCTTATTTTATCTACGTTTAGGTTGTCCATATTTACCTCTCACCAGTTATCAAATCGCTATAATTTAAATCTAAATCCCACACCGCAACTGGTGAGGGGCTTATCCATGACATACTAACACATCACCTATAGTAAAGTCAAGAAAAGGGGAGAGTGTAATTCCTGCTTCGTGTCCTTTTTCAACTTTTGAAACAGGATTTTTACCAACCCTCATTGATGTGATTCTGCTTTCTCCTATAATTTCATCTCCGTCGGCTGACTGACGTATTAATCTTACTTTGTCCCCTCTGGCAACTCTTCCTTCCTGTACAGAAATACCTAAGACCTTTGTTTTTTCAAAAGGGAAAGACGCTAGCACTTTTGCAGTGCCAAAAATTTCCTCAGCAACTTTTAGCTGTTTTCCGGCGACGACGTCATTTATTTCATTAATCAGTTCATAGATTATGTTATAGTTTTTGAAGAGCACCTTTTCAACAGAACATAATTTCGTAACTTCCGATCTGGCTTTTGTATTAAATCCTATTACGATTGCGCCAATAGATTTAGCAAGCAAGACATCTGCAGGCGACACCTCGCCTGTTTTTTGCAACACTACATTAACTTCTTTTGGCAATCCATTGATAATTGCTTCAAGGGATCCAAGCGTATCGGCGCAAAGCACTATAGAAACAACATTTTCCTTAGTTTCCAGGCTTGGCTCATATTTGGCAACAGGGCTAATTATTGGCATATCAGGGGATATTTTTTTAAGCGCAATATCGGAGTGTTTGTAAACAATACTTCCTACCTTTGGGACTTTTTCAAATCCCAATATTTCAACAGCATCTCCTACTGTTGCTCTTTTTAAATGCGTACTCTTATCGTCTATTATTGTTCTAACGCGTCCTTTTTGATTATCGATAGAGATTTCATCTCCAACAGTTATAGTGCCGTTTTTAATAACAATTGTTGCCCGGGGTCCTGCTTTTTGATCAAGTTTTGATTCGATAACAATTGCGTTAAATTCTCCGTTTTCTGAAAGAGAAGAATTATCTCCTTTCATTTCAAAAACAAGAAGTATTAGCTCTAGCAATTCTTTTATATTGGTATTCATTTTTGCTGAAACTTCAATGATGGGAACATCTCCTCCCAAGCCTTCCAATAAAATCCCCTCTTTTAATAATTGTTGTTTAATTTTTTCGGTATTTTTATTGGGAAGATCTGACTTGGTCAAAACAACAATAATAGGGATTTTTGATTCTGTTAGAAGGACAATACTTTCTTTGGTTTGCGGCATTACATCATCAACTGCGGAAATTACCAAAAGCCCAATGTCTGCTGCTTGGGTACCCCGTCCTCGCATCTTAGCAAATGCTTCATGTCCAGGGGTGTCAATAAAAGTAATTTGTCTTTTTATCCCTTCATGAACAATTTCTATTTTAGATGCTCCGATCGCCTGAGTAATTCCTCCGTGTTCTTTTTGTACTAAATTGGTTTTACGAATTGCGTCAAGTAGGCTGGTTTTTCCATGATCAACATGGCCTAGAACTGCTACGACTGGAGGATAAAAATTTGTTGGAACTTTAATTGTCGATTTTGTTTTTGTCTTAGCCATACATTGCTAATTTTAAATTCGAAATTTGAAATTTTCAACGAATTTTTAATATTTAAATTTTCAAATTTAGATTTCATTTCAAATTGGAAATTGAAAATTTTACTTCTTTTCTTCCTTTTTCTTTTTTGCTTTAACTGCTTTCTTTTTTTCTATCTTAATCTCCGGTTTTTGTTCTTTTGCAACCACTGAATCAGTGAATTTCTGCGTTTCATTTTCCTTCTGTGTTTCAGTGGTTGCAGTTTTTTTATCATTTTTCTCCTCAGCCTCTACAGTCTTTTCTTCCTCAGGTGATATTTCAATTCTAAAACCGGTAAGTTTTGAAGCAAGGCGAACATTTTGTCCATCCTTACCGATAGCAAGCGAAAGCTCTTCTTGCGGAACTCTTACGAAAGCTACTTTTGTTTCATTGTCAATTTTTTGAGCCGTAACATTTTTAGCAGGGGAGAGCGCTGCTACAATATATGATTTTGGGTCTTCCTGCCATTGGATAATGTCAATTTTTTCAAGGTTCGCAAATTCCTGAATTACAGCTTGAATCCTGACGCCCTTTTGTCCAACACAGCTGCCTACAGGATCGATTCCTTTTTGATTGGAATAAACTGCAACTTTGCTGCGGGTGCCGCTTTCTCTTGCAATGTCTTTTATGATCACACTTCCCATGCGAATTTCCGGAACTTCTCTACTGAATAGCCCCTGGAGTAAACCTGAATTGGATCTTGAAACTATGATTTCTTGCCCTTTTAATCCTTCCCTGATTTCAAGGATATAGACAGTCAGTCTTTGATTTAAATTGTATCTCTCGTTTGGTATCTGCTCGGAGGTGGGCATAAGAGCTTCTGTTTTTCCAACATCAACAATTACATTTGGGCCTGCAAATCTTAAAACCCTGCCGTTTACAATAGTTCCGATTCGAAGTTTGTAATCAGCAAAGATTGCTTCTTTTTCTCTTTCTCTTATTTTTTGCAAAATTACTTGTCGTGCAGTTTGCGCCGCAATTCTTCCGAAACCCGGTGGGGTAACGTCTTTATCGCTTTTGAATATTCGGGCTTCTCCTGTATTTTTGTCTAAAGTTGTAGAAAATTCCTCAATTTCTATTCCGGGGTGGTCTTTTTTGTATGCGGCAAGAATGGCGTTTTTTACAGTTTCCAAAACAACAGAAACATCAACGCCTCTTTCGTTGGCGACTTGATTTAGTGCTAATGCAAATTCGCTTCTTTGTACAGCCGGCATAACGAATGTAAGTATACCAGATTCAATCCTAACCTTCAACCTCTCAAGAAACAATTTTTTTCCGATTGACAGGGAAAGCTACTGATGTTATGTTAAGAAAGTATGGATGCTGCTCAGATAATTTTATTTTTGGTAATTATTATATTAACAATTCTTCTTGTCGCTCTGGGTATTCAGGTATTTTTTATTCTTCGCGAGCTCAAAAGAGCAGTTGGTAAGGCAAACAAAATCTTAGAAGACACAGGGGTTATTACCGAAAGCGTTTCGACTCCTCTTGCTACATTATCATCTTTAATGATGGGTATTAAGACAGGCATTTCTGCTGCAAATCTTCTTAAAAAGGTTTCAAAGTTCGGCGAGAAAAAAAATGAAGGCACTGAAGTTAGCGAATTAAAATCCGATCATGCAATATCGGAAGAAAAAAAACCACTGATCAGAAGATTTTTTAAGGGAATATCAAGGAAAAGAAATCTATAGGTATTTTTTTATATTTGCGTTGTGTTCGAGAATGGTTTTGGCGTAGTGGTTGTGGCCTGTTTTATCTGAAATGTAGTAAAAATATTCTGTATTGGCAGGGTTTAGCGCTGCCTGTAAGGAAGCAACACCGGGATTTGCAATCGGTTTTGGCGGAAGACCGGCATGAACATAAGTATTATAGAGAGAATTGATTTTTAAATCATCAAGCGTTAAGTCTTTTTTCCACCAGGTTTTTTTATCCTCTTGATATCCTAATGCATACTGTACGGTTGCATCAATATCCAACTTCATTCCAATATTTAATCTATTGAGCATTACGCTTGCTACAAGAGGACGATCTTGCGGAAATCTAGCCTCCCGTTCTATAAGTGAAGCTAATATAACACTATCTTCTTTAGAGAGCGGGCTATTTATATTTTGCGTAATTTCTGAAAATTTTTTTTCAAAATTATCCAACATTAGGGCAGTAATAATCTTGATGTCTGCATCTTTTGGAATAAGATAGGTATCTGGAAAAAGATATCCTTCGTTTGACTTCAGGATGCTTTGCCAGGATGGATCGTACGTAGCTAGCTCTTTTTGTAGGATTTCCGCGATTTCTTCCGCTCTTTTCCCTTCGGGAATTGTTATCCAAATATCAAGTATGCCATGCGTTAAATTTTGCGCGATATCTTCCGCTGTCATTGAAGGAGAAAGCCTAAAATCTCCTGCTTGAATTTGCTTATCAAGCCCCAGTTTTTTTAAAAGCAAAAAAAACACAATGGGATTTTTAATAAACCCTTTAGTTTTTAGATTGTAAGTAATTTCCCTAACAGTATCTCCTTTATTAACAACAAAAATAGAACTCGCTTTGTCCATAGGATTTACCGGTAATAACATGTTGTTCCACCAGAATATAAGCGCAAAAATAACAAAAATAGAAAAAATAATTACTATTAACAGTTTTTTCATAAAATTGTAGCAATTGGAAATCTTTGTAAAGTGTCTTTAGCTTCTTTAAGATTATCTTCTTTTTCACTATATAGAGTTAAGACAGTATCTCCTTTTTCAACATTCTTCCCGATCTTTTTGTCTAAAAAGATACCTGCGCCTTTTTGTGTCGGCGCTCCTAATAATCTTGCAATTATAGTTATGTCTTTACTATTTAGTTTTTTGACAATCCCGGATTTTGATGCTTTTAGTTCAAAGGGGTATCGGCCGGGTTTCAAATCCTCGCTGTCTATGTTTGGATTACCCCCCTGTTCTAAGATTATTTCCTGCATTTTTTTAAAAGCAGTGCCGTCTTGCAGTATTTTTGTTGCCCAACCAAAGGTATTGCCATAATTTTTCTTAACGGATAATTGGAGTTGTTGCGGAGAATCTTTTAGGCAGATATCCAAAAGATTTCCTGCCAGATTTATGCTTCTTATCTCAAGATCTAATGGCCGATTGGGTTTTTGTTGAAGAACTCTTATTGCTTCTCTGGTTTCAAGGATTGGTCCTATTCCTTGTCCTGCCGGTTCGTCGGTTCTGTGGATAAGTACGCGGATTGTTATATCAAATTTTTTTGCCAAAAATTCGAATTTTTTCTTTAGATTCTCTGCGTCTTTAAGCCTGTGGACTTTTACCATCGCGCCATATGGCAGATCTATTACTACATGATTTGAGCCAAATGCGATTTTTTTTGCCATTATGGAAACCAAGACTTTGTCATAGCTTTCATACAAAAGAGGTTTTTCAACTTTAATGATTATGTCATCAGCAGGAGCTATTCCAAAACTCCCTCCCCAGACAATGCATCCGTTTGTTTTTTTAACAACATTCAGGATCTTTTCCTTGGAAAGTTGAACAGGAGATAGAACCTCCATGTCATCCGCGGTGCCATCCGGTGTTGTTATGGCTCTGGATGAGCTTTTAGGAATTGTAAATCCGGCAGCAGCCACAATTGGCACGACAACAAGTGTCGTTCTGGTTCCCGGCACTCCGCCAATGGAGTGTTTATCTGCAACGATTCCTTTAAAATGCAGTTTTTCTCCTGTTTCAACCATTGCTTTAGTAAGATAGTACAATTCCTGATTTGTAAATCCTTTTGAATAACCGGAGGCTGCAAAATAGGTAGTTAAAATATCTCCAAGACGTTTCTTGGCTATCTGATCCATTACGGAATAAATTTCTTTATAAGATAACGTTTTACCAATTAATTTTTTCCTAATGGCATTTATAGCTATAAGTGTTTCTTCTTCGGAAGAAATCAAGGGTTTTTGTTGTTTCATAGATTTATTTACTTGTTATTTGTTTAATTGCTCGAGATATCATTGTTTTTATTAAGGACAGAAGAAAATAAAAAGAAGTATTTATAATACGATAAATGATCGGCCAAATCAATATTAAGAATTTTTTAGTGCGATAACTTTCCATAATTAAATAACGCTTAGCCTTGCCTTAACAACAAGTCTTTTCCAGACAGTTCCCGGGGGCGTGCAAGTGACAAGCGTTAGATACGAATTATCATAATTTTGTTCAAATGCGGAGGCATTGTTTGGATTTACGACGGTAATGTTAAATATCTTATGGAGGTACGTTACCCCGTTAACGTTAGAATATATGCTGTCTCCAATTTGAAGTTTGTGGATATTTGCAAAAATTGTCTTGTAGTCTTTAGGGTTGTAAAGCTGAGGCAGGGTTGAGTGTCCAAAGATTACTGCATTGCCAAACTCCCCAGGAATACTTGTCCCCTGGTAGTTAACTAAGTGTTTTGCTAAGTCTAAATCGATGGTTGATACATACGCATCTTTAATGCGTATTTTTGGTATAGAAAGAGTATATGAAGATACCTTAGGTTTTTCTAGAGCTTGAGAAGGATTGAAGTAAGGAAACCAATTTTTTGCGTCTGTGTAGTCTTTGTTTGTTATTGAATCATTGCTTCCTTGGTTTACGATTTCGTTTCTTGGAATAGATGTTGTAATATTTTGAGATGCAAAAATTGGAACAATATAAATTTGCCACATAACAAGAGGAGAGAATACATAAAGAAGGATCGTAAGTCCCAAAAATATTATTCCAAAACTTAACATGCGAAACCATTTTCTGATGGGTTTGCGAGTGGGTTTTCTATAGTAATATTTAATCATGAGCATTAACCACGATTTCTATGTTTTTAGAGATTCTTGGGAGCATTTTTGGAATGAAGGGAAGATCAAAAGAAGAAGATATACTAACAGTTGTTGATTGTGGAATTTTCAGGAGCAAATCTTTAGCATCTTTGTAGGACATGCCGGCAATTTCACTTATCAATTTGTTTTCATCTATTTTAGGCTGTAGAATTGCTTCAATATCAAGATTTACCTCAGCTTCTTCTTCGTTTTTATGCTTTATATCTTTGATGTCAACTTTAATATTATTTTCATTAAGGATTAGGTCTTTTTCAACGTTTTTTTCAATAAGGCTTAAGGCTTGTAAGATAAGATCTCTCTTGGAATACATAAGCGTTGCATAAACTACGGTTCCTTTTAGTGTAATTTTATTCGCTTCGTCATCAACGTCCTTATCGAAATTCTTCTTGTCTATTTTTTCAGAAAGCAAGATTGGAAGCATGTCGTTATCGGGCGGGGTAACTTTTGTGAGATCCTCCCTTGCTTTATCCTGCAGGGTTTTTGGAAGCTCTTTCAATAACTTATCTATGTCATTTTTTGAAACAACAGCAACTGTTTTTTTAGTTCCGCCTTCAAAAGGATCGTCGTTTTTAGCTGCAACTAACGGATTGTCTCCAATTGCAAATTTAGTGTTGGAAGGAAGATTGTATTCCGTCCCGATTTTGTTAGCCACAACATTAACTTTTGCTTTACCAGGGGTTGTACCTGAGAAAACATCGCCTGACGCGGATGCAACAGTGACGTTGTTATCTAAAGTAAAATCCAACCCGTTGGACGAGGTTGTCGTTACACCTTTTTGAAATGTTTTTGAGCTGCTTGTATTGTTAAATATCGTAATTATCCCCTTTGCTTTATTGCCTACATCTTTCTTGCCGGTTGTAGCAGTTGAGAGAGTTGCATCTAAAGATACAGACAAAGTCTTTCCGCCAATGACATTATCGGTAGGATTTGTAGGCCTTATGGTAGAGAATGTAATATCGCTATTTTGATTGATAATTTTTGGTTTAATTTCCAGGGAAACTGTTGCTTTGATTCCAAAAAAGTAAAAAAGCGCAAATCCAAGAAGCAAAAGGATAGCAAGTGCCGGGATGAAGATAATTTTTTTGCCGCTTATCTTAGGCATCGAGAAAGACGGTAATTTAGGTATTATTGATTTAATTATTTCTACAAAATTAAAAGTCTTTCTAGTTTTAATTTGTTGGTCGGAATCGATTTCCTGTTTAGCCAATGAAACATTCTGGGTAGTCTCGACTGTCGGCGAGGCAGGCGGGTGCGAGGCAATATCTACATCTTTGACAAATCCGAAATTATCCATCGAAAGATTTTCGAATGTCTCCTGTGGTTGTTCTTCTTCATGTCTTTCTTCTGTTTTTTTCTGGACGTTTGCTTCTAAGACTTCAAATCCCATTTGATTTGCAACGCCAAACAAAATTGCCCTGGCTTCAAAACCAACCTTTAGATTTGTTATTTGGGGTAGATGGAGAAAGGGCAGGCTTTTGGTCCATTGATGATGAATAAATTCCTGGCTTAAATCCTTCTGCCCATCAATAACAATGATACGTGAAGGAAAGATCTGAGATGTCGAAAAATGTTTTAGAAGATTATCAACGGTTGATGGGATATTTTCTTGAATTTCACCGTTTTTTGTCTCTGTAATCTTGCCGCTTCTTATTAAAGAAATTGTTGCAAATTTTTTCCCTGCGTCAACAAGAATAGCTGAGATAGGCGCACCTTCTTCTTTTTGGAGAAGGTATGCAATTGCTTGAGAAATAATCAAAAATCCTATTGGAGTAAGACCTAATTCATCGCTGACTTTTTTAAGCTTTACAAGATGATCTTTTTTAATCTTGTCGTTTTCTACCCAATCTTCTTTAACTCCAAAAATTGTTTTTTGTGTTTCCGAACCATCCGGAAGAACACTTTCTGCTTTGGATATTGCTTTATCTATTGTATCAAGAAGTTCTTCTTCGGTCGCGCTATCAATAGAATCTTCGAAGTATTCTTCATGTTGTCCGACAACTTGAATTTTACCTTTTTGTTCTTCGAAAATTACAGCGTGTGCTTTTTCGTTTCGAAGAACAAGGACTAAAAAAAAGGCGGGCTTTTTCTTAGCTAAACTTTTTAAAAAGGGCAGTTTCATAAATTTAACCGGCTATGCTATATAAACGTCTTTGTCCTTTTCCAATATTGTCCTGTTTTATTATCTTAAACTGTTTGAGCTTAGATGTAAAATCTACATGCGGTCCTCCACAAAACTCTTTTGAATAATCACCAATAAAATAAACTTTTACATTCTCCTGGTATTTTTCATCAAAGAGTCCTATTGCTCCTATTTCTTTGGCTTTTTTTAAAGGCATCATTTCAAAATGCACTTTAAGATTTTCATTTATTTTTTCATTTACGGTATCTTCAACTTTTTTAATCTCGTCGTCTGTTAATTTTTTGTCGTAATTAAAGTCAAATCTTATTCTCTTCGTTGTAATATTAGATCCTGTTTGATAAACATGATTACCCAGAATATCCCTGATTGCCTGATGCATTAGGTGTGTTGCCGTATGCCCCATGATAGTTTTTTCGCTGTGATCTGCCAAACCGCCCTTGAATTTTTGCCCTGATCCTTTTCTTGATAGTTCTTGATGCTTTTCCATTTCTTGGGCAAATGCTTGTTTGTCAAATATAAACCCTAAGTTTTCTATTTGTGTTGGAAAAAGACCATGTGTTGAATATAATTGAAAAGCATCCTGAGCTGAAATTTCCACAACTCCCTTAAGCTCACCGCCAACTCTAGTGCCGTATTTCTTTCTGATAAAGCTTTTAGCGTTTTCTAAGGTTTCCAAATATGCTTTTTCTTCCTCGAGTATCGTGTATTTGACTTTTTCAAAATTTTTAACAAGATTAGGATCAGTTTCCTTATATTGGTCAATGATTGATTCGACTATGGGAACTATATTATTTCCTCCAAGATTATGCAGGTTTTCAAAACCTCGTCTCAACAGTCTTCTTAAGATGTATCCTTGTTCCTTGTTTGACGGAGAAACACCGTTTGATGCGATAAGGATTCCTGCGATAAAATGATCAGCGATAATTCTTATTTGCTTTGAATGATTTTTGTATGTTGCGTCTGTATGTTGTCCAATAGCTTTGATAATTGGAGAAAAAAGCGAGGTTTGAAACATATCGCTTTTATTTTCTACTGCGGCCAACAATCTTTCCAATCCTCCGCCGAAATCTACATTTTTTTGCGGTAGTTTTTTAAAAGAACCATCTTTTTGCTTTTGGTATTCCATAAAAACACTATTGCCAATCTCTAAAAATCTTCCACAGTTACAATTGGGATGGCATTTTTCTCCAAATTTTTTGTCATGGGGTGTCCCAAAATCATAAAAAACTTCGCTATCTGGTCCTCCCGGTTCATTAGCTGGCATATTTTCAGGAACGCCAGCTCTTGACCACCAGTTTTTGTCAACGCCGTAATAAGAAATTCGTTCTTTTGGATCAAGTCCAACGCTTTCAAAAATCTCCTTCCAAATATTTGCTGATTCACTATCTTTTGGTACATCTTTATTGCCCTCAAAAACAGTTACATAGAGTTTTTTTGGGGAAAGTCCTAATTCTTTGGTTAGAAGTTCAAAAAACCAGGGGAGTTGTTCTTTTTTAAAATAATCGTCAAGGCTCCAATTGCCAAGCATCCTAAAAAAAGTTGTGTGGCGGTTGTCTCCGATTTCATCTATGTCTTGGGCCCGAAAAGAATTTTGCACATTAACCAATCTTTTTCCGGAGGGATGCGGTTCGCCTAAAAGATATGGAACCAAAGGCTGCATGCCGGATGAGGTAAAAAGAGTAGTCGGATCATTTTCCGGAACCAAAGAAGCATTTGGAATTCTCTTATGCCCTCTTTTTTCGAAAAAAGAAATATATTTTTCAATAATATCCTTTGCTGTCATTGTATTCAAATTATATCATATGAGTAAGATTCATAAGCTGTTCAGAATTTAGTATAATAAACTGTAATGTTAATTGTAATAAAAAAACACGCGACAAAAAAAGAAATAGAAGAAATGGCAAAAGATTTGGATGGTTTTGTAAAAGTAGTGGTTGATATTGAAAGGAAAATATTGACTGGGGGAGGAGAAAGGCATGTTGATGGCGAGCAGAGATTGCTGCAAGAGGGATCACATCAGAAGGATCTTTGGGGTGGTGGATTTGATCTCGAAACAAATGAGATTGACTACAACTCCATAATTAATCTTAGGCCATCGCAAAATAATCCCAGCAGAGATGTTTTGTCATCCGAAATCAGAGAAGATTTTGATAAAATAGTTAAAGATTTACTCTTATAAATATGGATTACAAAAGTAAAATATTAGATATTGCGATGAATTTAAACCGCGTTGGTAATTGGGCAGCAGATGATTTTGTGGGAAAAAGAAAAAGAATTGATTTTTTTTTAGAACAAACCAATAAATACGTGGCTTCGCTAAACACCTCTCAACTACCATTTAGGTTTAAAAAAACATTTTCTAATTTCTTGAAGGATTATTCATTGTTGATAAAAGATGTTAAGTTAAACCCTAAAGATTCTCTTGTTTGGGCAGAAAAAATGATGACATGGGGCAATATTCTTACCCACAGGTCTAAACTGTTGTAGGAGATCATGTAGTAATGTCAAATGAAGATGGATGTTTTAGATATAAAAACAAATAATAAGGATGAAGTAATTGATATAACAGATACTATCAATGAAATTATCGCAAAAAACAAAAAGGCAAGCGGTGTTTGTGTATTAAATCTTCTACATACCACTTGTGCTTTAACAACTGCAGATTTGGATTCCGGAACAGATGAGGATTTACTTGAGGTTTTGAGAAAAATGTTGCCGAAAATTGCTTATCGACATCCGCATGACCCATCGCACGCCGAAGATCATATGCTTTCCTCTATTGTAGGAACTTCTATTTCTCTTATTTTTCAAGATAAAAGTTTGGTCTTAGGAACTTGGCAAAGAGTGATTTTGGTCGAACTCAACGGACCAAAAACGCGCAAAATTGCTTATTCTTTAGCGTAGAAAAAATCTTTAGCTTGACACATGGAGTGTATCGTTTCAATTTTGCTTTATACCACATCGTCAATAGAATTCCGATATGAGATCGGTGTAGATACGACGATGTGGTTAAGTGGGCAGGTTGCGTGATTGCAGTGAGCTGCGAACTTCAAAACTCCAAGGTGGCGTATCTATTCCACCTCTAAGGTGGACAAAGTGCACAGAAACCACAGAAACCGTACTGAGAATTTCCTCAAACGTTAATCTCATAAATAGTTTTTTAGAGGGCAATCTTGGTGTTTACAGTGGGCGGGACAGTATTTTCGACCATAATCAATCATGCGGTTTGTGAAGTCGAACCACTCGCTTTTTGGCAAAATCTGCATTAAATCTTGTTCGATTTTGTTAGGGTCTTTGTTATTTGTTAAACCAAACAGGCGAGAAAGGCGAGTTACGTGAGTGTCGACTGCGATGCCTTCAACTATTCCATAGAGATTTCCCAAAATAATATTTG
>Ga0209542_10007869_pt1 | contig 20093 bp, 17 predicted proteins | sample RifCSPhighO2_01_FD_184028 | JGI IMG/M metagenome (GOLD analysis project Ga0209542, IMG submission 184028) | Soil microbial communities from Rifle, Colorado - Rifle CSP2_plank highO2_0.1 (SPAdes) (version 2) | ecosystem: Environmental > Terrestrial > Deep subsurface > Rock core/Sediment ...
GAATTATGTCATTCTGCCGGAGAGGCCTAAAAAACAGATTAATATTGCTTTGCCGGCTCTTGCGAAACGCAAGCAATCCGGTTGGAAACCGCCTATTAATCATCCGTGGAGAAGATCGCTGGCCGGAGACATTCAACAAAAACAAACGACTTTTATTAATTAATTTCATCAGAGTATGAAATTTCTAAATTGCTCAAAGTATGAAATTTCTATTTTGGGTTGACATCTTATCAGGAAAATCACTGAAAACGCCGTCCGCTCCCCGCTTCCGCATTCTTTCAATGTCTGTTGACTCATTGACAGTCCATACATAAACCCGTAATCCGTGTTTATGAGCTTTGCGGATAAATCGCTTTGAAGTAATTTTTAAACCCGGCCCGATAAAATCTGCTTTGATTTTTTTCGCAAATCCCATCCACCAATGATCAAGAAGCCTAAATCTTGAAATCAAAAATCCAATTTGAATTAAGGGATTGATCGCTCGCGCTTTTTTTAGTTCGCGGCGGCTAAAAGAGGAAATAACAAAATCATCAATATTCCATCCTCTAGTTTTTATATATTCGTCAATTAATTTTAAAACCGGTTTGGCGGTTTTCGGCCCATTGAGTTCAATATTTACTCTGGCCTTCCGATCAACCAAGTCTAATACCTCTTCCAAAGTGGGGACTCTCTCCCCTTCTCCGGCGTCCAGCTTCTTCAAATCTTTGAGTTTCATTTTTTTGACAAATCCGCCGAACAACCATATCATCTTCCATTTGTCGTCATGAATGACAACCAATTCCCCACTTTTGCAAAGCTGAACATCCAACTCAATCATATCAACGCCCAAATCAATGGCTCTTTGAAATGATTTTAGAGTATTCTCCGGCGCATATCCACACGCCCCCCGATGTCCGATCTTGAGCATATTTTGAAAATAGTCAAAATTATCAATGGCTGAATTATAACTCAAAATATTTTTACTATCAATATTATAAAATGTCGTATATGAGACGATCGTTTGATATACGACAATTTTAAAAAAAATAAAAAGGGAGACCTGTGACGCAAGGTCTCCCATGAATCGCGTATGCGAATCTGTTATGTTTTGCTGATTTTGAACAATACCTCATTGATAGGCTTTTTGCATTCAGAACAAATTTCTTGATGCAAAACGCCTTTGGTGATTTCGGTCGGAGCTGTCAACCCAAAATAGAAATTTCATACTTTGAGCAATTTAGAAATTTCATACTCTGATGAAATTAATTACTTTAAATTACGAAACTCACCCCTCTATTCACCCCTTGCTTTGAGCAATGCCAAACCAACCCTTGATTGTTTAAAGTAAGGGATGAGTAAGAAATGTAAAGGATAGTTCGTTCACAAGTAATTTACGCTAATTGATAAGCCAGCAAGCTGTAGATATAGTTAGCCAAATATCCGCTCGCTGAACGGGGCAAAGAAGTGAGAAGCCCGTAAAAGAGCTTTAAGGATCGGAAATGGATCTCCACCATCATGCGGGTGCCGTACAGCCGGTTCTGAAATGCCGTGATGATCTTTTTCATGTTCTTCCGAGGTTGGGCCAAAAGAATTCTTTTGCCTTCCTGGTAAAACGCTCGGGAGAGCTTGGCAGAGATGTATCCGGCGTCGGCAACAAAAATGCCGGCCAGATCTTTGCTTAACGGCATAACCATCTCTCTGTCGCCGATGTTTCCGGTTGCGAAGCGGACGCTCAAAAGCTGTTTGTTTAAATCAGAGACAATGTGCATTTTCAGCCCGAAAAAGACGCCTTTGGCGCTTCGGCCAAAACTGCTTAAACCTTTCATGATTTTATGGGCATGGGCGTTTTTAAACAAACAGACCGGAATGTCCGTGGAATCAATGTGTTTGACCGGATGGGAATGGCGGCGATTGATCTGAAGCAAGTTAAGGAAGATTTTCAAGGCTAAGGGAGCGAAGCGGTTCAAATTCACGACAAGCGTTTTGTACGAGCAGTCCGGTTGGAATATCTTGTACAGAGATTTTTTCGCGGCAATGCCGTTGGTTTGTTTAAAGAGAGCTAAAGAAATGATCTCTTCAATGGTTAAGGCTAGCTTTCGACCGATTTTATTGATTAACTTATCAAAGCGCAAATACTTGGAAAAAACCTTTACTTTCTGTTTAATGGTTTCGTAGACTTGAATAAAGGTTCTCATATGATAGAATCATTTTTAAATGATTTGTCAACCGGCGGGCTGACATTAAAAGTATAGCAAATTATTAGGGATTATTGAATTTCGTAATTTAAAGTATATAATTATTTTTCAAAAAATTTAGCCCCATTTCTAATTTAGAAATGGGGCTAAGAGTTAAATCCTAGAATTGCGAGGGACTAAGGGCTGGGATGAATTGAATCGGTCTATTTACGCGGCGGGTCTCTACGGACTTGCGACACGGCGAACGCGAATCCGTCGTCACTATTCCACCCGAAGTCAGGCCTGCCGTTGTACGCGTTGAGCCAGCGACCATCGCTGTCACGGTCCGCGCCCAGCAAGCTCGGATCGTCGCTGGAGTCGTTGATGGGTTTGTGCATGGCGACAATCAATGTCAGTCCCATAGCTTTAATTTCTTTATCGGTGAACGCTTCACAGATCAGACAGGCAACTTCGGCATTCGGCTTTTCAAGCTTGCGCTTGTCAGCCTCGACGCGAATCTTCTTCGTGGTTCGGTTGTTGCATTTGAAGAGCATGCCCCGGAGAACGGCAACTTCGGTCGTCACGCCGTTGGTCGGCTTGAAGTCCAGCGAACGGAGTATCTGCCTGGCGTGATTACCAATGCGGAAACCGTTGCTTTCCAGACGCTTGATCCATTCCTCGCCGGTCGTGCCGTCACTGGTGACCGAGAAATAAATGACGCCGTCTTCCTCGCGCCACGAACGGGTCGGCTCTGAAACCGTCAGCTCGCCGCGGAGAAATCTCAACGCGGAGTCGTGACCGCCGAGTTTCTTGACGATGGCATTGAGTTGTCCGGCGGTGAGGCCGGCGGATGTGAATTTTGTATTCATAGTTTTACCCCCTTGCCCTGATTTGGGCGTTTTCGTTTCCCTCTAATCCGAGGAGGAACTATGAGCCGTAGTGGTCATAGTCAGAAAACGCCTGCGATCAAGCATCTTTTGGCTATGGCCACCCGAGAGTTTGTTTAAAAAAATGGAATGAACTGATAATCTTATACACCCATTACAAAATTTTGTCAACGCATACCGCAACTGTGTCAAGGCAAAATAGAAATGTCATAGCGGCGGGCAAAATAGAAATGTCATACCTTGCCTCATTAGCCTTGTTTGGCAGCCGATAAAATCGGCTGTTTTTTATCGATGAAGAATCGCGTTCTCCAAGGATGGTTCGCGGGCGGTTTCCAGCGAATTGGCGGTCTGGCCGTCAAAGCGGCGAGCCTGACAATAATCTCTTTCTTCGGCCTCTCCGGCAAACGAGAATAATTCAGATAATGATTTCTCAAAGAGATTTTAACCTCGCCGGTTAAATGCTCTTCAATGATGACTGCGTCTTTTTTAAAAACAGTTGTCGGTTGAGTTTTGTTTAATTGGTAATAATTGTTTTTGAATCTAACGGTGTAATCGTTGCCGACTGTTCTCTCCGACTGGCTGGACAATATTTTGTCCAGTTCGCATGTTTTCCGATTATCCAGCCGGCGATGCAGATCGTTTTCTTTCTTGGGCCAGACCGCGAATTGCCGGTTGAATTTGGGAATGAATGTTTCTTTCAGAAATGCGTTCGCGCCATTAAGGGTGTTGATATTCATCAGTCTCAACTCTTTCACCAATCGCCTTTGGAGCGTACCATTCATTTTTTCCACTCGGCCTTTGGCTTGCGGACTGTTGGCGTGGATTACTTTGATGTTTAATTGATTCATCGCCCGTTCAAATTGCGTCATTAATTCTTGATTGTCAACCGCATTCTTGTGATTAACCTTGTAGGTGCTGAATTTGTCCAAATATATGGCATTGGGCAGTCCGTTGGTCAAAAAATATTCTTTCCAGAATCGGAATACGGCCCCTACGCTCTCGTTGTTTTCAAAGACGGCTCCGGTGATCTGGCCGGTGGCGTCGTCAACCGACAGGAGCAGGCATTGTTCCAATCCGATCACTTCTTCGTTTCGTCCTTCAAACCAATGATGGTAGCTGCCGTCAAATTGCTGCATCTCGCCGCGGTTGTCTTTTCTCTCCCGCCAAAAGTGTTTTTTGGCGCCGGCCTTTTTTCCGGGACGCCACAATTTTTCTTTAATCATCAGTTGCCGGACGGTTTCTTTGCTTAAAGATATGTTATTCAATTCCGACAGTTTTTCTTGCGCCAAGAGAGGATTGAAATCGCGGTAAGTCCTTTTTAAATGCTCCTTGGCTTTATTCACTATCCTTTCATCAATGCGGCGATTGCCGTCTCGGCCGCGATTGCCGTGAATGGCGCCTCTTACGCCTAAACGGCGAACGGCGGCTTTCACTCTCTTAATCTGCCTGACCGACCGGCCGAGCAATTTGGCGGCTTCCGTACCGTCTATCTTCTTGGCGATTAAATCTTTAATGACTTCGTAGCGCTTAATTTCTCTCTGCGTCATAGTTATTAGTTGATTTTGGTCCATATTGCCGTCTAAATTAATACTTTTAATTTAGACTCATTATGGCACAAGATCGGTTAACTATGACATTTCTATTTTGCCGGCCCTATGACATTATCATTTGGGCGGGACACGCATACCGCAACTGAAGATATTACTGAAGATTGCATCGAAAATCAGGCTGAAGACCAATAATGTCGCGATTTTTAGATTGTAGTTATTTTGTTATTTTAAAATTATAAATAAAAGAACGATAGCGGCGAGGGTTAGACGATATATGATAAAAATATTTAGAGTGTGGTTTTTTAAATAGCGCAAGAGGAAGTGAATGCAAATCAGGCCGACTGCGAAAGCGGTGATAAAAGAAAGTAAGAGCGGAAAATTTATAATATCCGCCGATTGTTCATTTTGCAGATCTAAAAGTTTTTTTAAACCCGAGCCGAGAATGATTGGAAAAGACAATAGGAAGCTGAAGCGCGCGGCTTGTTCTCTGGTTAATCCCAAGATAAGACCTCCGGAAATTGTTGAACCGGAACGGGAAACCCCTGGTACTAAAGCCAGAGTTTGAAAAAGTCCGATTAAAAATCCATTATGAACACTCAACAGTTTATTTTGTTTTGCCAATTTTTCAGCTACTAAAAATAAAATGCTGCCTAAAATAAGCGTTATTGCCACGAGCTCGGCGCTTCTAAAAACAGTTTCCATTGTTTTTTCTAAAAGCAATCCGGCGATTAGAGCCGGAATGGTGCCGAGAATTATGGCAATCAGCAATGTTTTATTTTTTGGATCAATGGGTTTTCGCAAAATTAAAAAAACGGCCGCTTTGGCTAAATCTACCAAGTCTTTGTAAAAATAAATGCCAACCGCAAGGATGGTGGCCAATTGCAAAATTGCGTCTACGGCCAGACCATTTTCCGTTTGCAAGCCGAGAATTTCCCGCGCCAAAATCAGATGGCCGGACGAAGATATGGGCAGGAATTCTGTAAGGCCTTGGATTATGCCTAAAATAAGGGCGGAGAAAATATCCATTTATTCAAATCGATTAATGATTATTTTGTTAATATTCTCAGTAAATTACAAATTCCAAGCACCAAATTACAAATAAGCACCAAGCCCCAAATACCAAATTACTGTAAATTACGAAATGCATACCACGGCCATCCTGAACCATTCAATTGTCACTCTGAACGAAGTGAAGAGTCTCAGAGCAAACTCCGTGAATGACCTCAGAAAAATTGGTTTTAAGAGAGATTCTTCCCCCGTCGAGGCGGGGTCAGAATGACATAATGATTTTTGAGGAATTTCGCAATTCAAGGAAAGTTCAAACTGTTTTTGAATATTTGAATTTTGAAAATTAGAATTTATTTGTGATTTGGAATTTGTGATTTGAAATTTTTAAAGAAGCGTCCACAAAATCAAACTTCCCGCTATTCCCCAAATCGCTCCGGCCAGCGCCTCGGTCGGCGTGTGTCCCATTCTTTCTTCAAGCGGCGGGATATTTATCCGCTCGTCCGATGGCAGGAGATTTCTCAATCGATTGATAATTTGGCCATGCTGGCCCAGGGCTTGGCGCAAACCAACCGCATCGCGTATAATGAGAAGGGCGTAAACCAGAGACAGCGCGAAAAGCGGCGATTTTAAGCCTTCTGACAAAAAAACAATCATTGTCACCGAAGTGACGAAAGCCGTGTGAGACGACGGCATCCCGCCGTACGAGAGTAATTGTTTCCAAGCGTCTTTGGGCGTTCGGGCGTAGCGGATGATTTTTAAAAATTGCGCGCCAAAGCCGATGATAATGGGGATTAATAAAATTTTATACATAGAATATGGATTATAAATTATTTCAGCTAGTAAATCAATTTGCCGGAACTAATGACATTATTGATTATATCATGATTTTTTCAGCGCAGGCTTTAATTTTATTTTTGGCGTTTGGCGTAACAAATCTGGCGATTTTCAGAGCGAAGCTTTGGGGCAAGGAATTATTTTTTGATACCGCCATCGGTGTAAGTACCGCGCTGTTCATTAATTGGCTGGTTCCTCTTTTTTATATCCGTCCTCGGCCTTTTTTGGATCACGCGGTGACGCAGATTCTGCCCATTGATCCGGCCAGTAAATCACTTCCTTCGGATCACGCCGCCATCTCTTTTGCGATAGCCATGGCCGTATTTCAGTATAATAAATTTTGGGGAATTATATTTTTTGCCTTAGCATTTTTTGTAAGCATTGGAAGAGTTTACGGCGGCATTCATTATCCGGCGGATATTTTGGCCGGAGCGGTGATTGGGATAATAGCTTCGGTTTTAGTTAAGAAACTGCTTGACTGTTTGTTAAAAAGAAGCGATATTGAAAATTCCAAATTCCAAGCACCAAATTACAAATAAGCACCAAGCCCCAAATACCAAATTTCAAACCGGTTTTGAGTATTTGAATTTTGAAAATTGGAATTTATTTGTTTTTTGGAATTTGTGATTTAGGATTTTACAATATCGATATCAACGGATTTCTCAAGGCTTGTTCCAGGAAATGCGAATGAATCAAGAGAAGCGCTCCGAATAAAAATATGACAAAAATAGTATGAGCGATGATTGAGGTGTGCTGGATTTCAATTTTAATGAAAATTTTTAAGAGCAAAAGAATGATAAGTCCGAGAATGACCAGCGTATAAATCTGATTGGTTTTTTCAAATAATACTTCCCACCATTTTTTCGGCCCTTTTTTCAGTTCAACTACGCGCTCCGCTCCGCTGACCAATTCTTGCCCCGGAGAAATAGTCGGCGTTTCCGCGGACGGCAAGACGGTTCCATTCGGACTTAAGAAGGTTGTTCCGAACATCTGCACTGCCAAAGTGGTCGGCCCGTCGTCAATGGCGCCGGTCTGAATCGCCACGCCGATTTCGCGATAAGCCGGATTGAGAATATTTTTTTTATGCTTGGGGCTCGCCATCCAGGCCCTGACCAAGCTTTCCGCGTCCGAAAATCCCATTCCCAGATTTTCGCCCGCGTAAGTATATTGATATCCGACTTTTTTGAAAAAATCCCAAGGCGTCGTGCCGTCCGCCGCGTAATGGGCGAAATAGTTTTTTGCGATCATATCATCGGCTTTGAGCGAGGCCGCTTGCGCCAAATCGCTTGATTGCCCGAGCGGTGGGAGATTGTTTTTTCCCCGCTCTTCATTGACCAATTGAACGATCTTTTCCGAAGTTATTGATGAAAAATACGCTTGGGAAGGATAAATCGCAAACAAAACAAGCGTTAGGGCGATTTTCAAGCTTACGGCAAAAAATCCATACCAATGCAATTTGCGGTGATGGAGCAATTTTGGAGCGTAATTGTTTTCTTTGGTTGGGATAAAATAGTGTTTCATAGGGGGTGGACAAATATGGTATTTTAGTTTAAAATAACATAAGTATTGAAAAAAATCAACTTTTACGCATGCGGGGGTATTTACAATCAATTCATTTTAAGTATAATTAAAATATCACCATAAATTCGTTTAAGTTTTAGTTATGATTAAAGATTATATTAGAAGAAAGAATTATTTGGAAAAAATAAAGCCTTTTATTAATAAGGATATTATTAAGGTTTTAATCGGACAGAGGCGGGTGGGAAAAAGCTATTTGCTTTTTCAAATTATGGATGAAATAAGAAAGGAAAATGCAAAAGCCGATATTATATACATCAATAAAGAATCTTATGAATTTGACGGCGTGAATGACTACAGCTCATTGATTAAATTTATTGAAAAAATCGGCAAGACGGCTTCCAAGAAATACCTGTTTATTGATGAAGTTCAGGAAATAGATAAATTTGAGAGAGCGCTTCGCCATCTTCAAGCATCAAAAAAATACGATATTTATTGCACCGGCTCAAACAGTAAAATAATGTCAGGAGAACTGGCGACCGGTCTATCCGGAAGATATATTGAATTTCCGGTTTATAGCTTGACTTACAAAGAATTTCTTGATTTTCATAAATTGCCGGAAAACGACGAGTCATTTTTAAAATATGTAAAATTCGGCGGGTTGCCTTATTTAATAAACTTAAAGCTGGAAGACGAGGTGATTTATAATTACTTGCAGAGTATTTATAATACGATTATTTTAAAAGATGTTGTTCAGCGATTCGCCGTCAGAAATGTTGATTTTTTGGACAGACTTGTTATTTATTTGGCCGATAATATCGGCAGTCTGGTTTCCGCCCATAAAATAAGCGATTTTTTAAAGTCTCAAAAAATCAGCATTTCTCCGAATAGCGTTTTGAATTATCTTGATAATTTAGTATCTTCCTTTTTTATTTTTAAGTGCCGGCGCGAAGAAATAAAAGGTAAGAAAATTTTTGAAATTAATGAAAAATATTATTTTGGCGATCTTGGGTTAAGGCATGTTTTAATCGGCTATAAACAGACCGACATAAACAAGATGCTTGAAAATTTAGTTTTTAATCAATTGCTCTATCTTGGTTATAAAGTAAGAGTCGGTAAATTGGAAAATAAAGAAATTGATTTTATAGCCGAACGCGAAAATAAAAGAATATATCTGCAAACGGCTTATTTAATTGCGGATAAAAGCACTGAAGAGCGCGAATTTGGGAATTTGCTTTCCATTCATGATGCTTATCCTAAATATGTTATTTCTATGGACGCTTTGGCGGGCGGAAATTATAAAGGCGTTGAGCATATAAATATAAAAGATTTTTTATTAAAATTTGAATAAAGTTTTTATGTTTCATGCTTTGATTTTAGCCGGCGGGGGAGGAACCCGTCTTTGGCCCGTATCCAGGAAAAAAACGCCCAAGCAAGTCCAGCCCTTTACGGACAATGAGACCTTGCTTCAAAAAACTTATCATCGGATTGAAAAAGGATTTGCGCCTGAAAATATTTTTATCGCGACCGGAAAGCAGCATTATGATTTGATCAAACAGCAGCTGCCGGATATTTCCGCCGGACAATTTTCTCTGGAGCCTTTGCGGCGCGATACAGCCGCGGCAATCGGGCTGGCCGTATTGCGGATATATAAAAAAGATCCGGACGCGGTGATTGTCACGATAAATTCGGACGCGTATGTAAAAAATGAAGCTGAATATTTGAGGATTTTGGAATTGGCCAATCAGACCGTAAAAAAGCATCAAGATCACATTGTTCTTGTGGGAATCAATCCGACTTACCCGGAGACCGGCTACGGCTACATCAAAATGGGAAAAATGTTTAAAGAATTAAACGGAGATAAAATTTTTTATGTGGAAAAATTCGTGGAAAAGCCCGATCTGGAAACGGCTAAAAAATATTTATCCGCTTGGGAATATTTGTGGAATCCGGCGCTTTTTGTTTTTAACGCCGGATATTTTTTATCGCTTTATAAAAAATATTTGCTGGAAATGTATAAACAATTTGCGGTAATTGAAAAATCTTTGGGAACGCCGGCCGAAGAAAAAATAATTGAGCAAGAATTTGAAAAGATTAAGGCGATTTCTGTTGACTATGGCATAATTGAAAAGGCGGAAAATATGCTGGTGATTCCGGCTGATTTCGGTTGGGCCGACATCGGTCATTGGCGCACCGTAAAAGATGTGCTCTCGGAAAATGAAATTGACAATTTGGTAAAAGGTTCGCATATCGGCGTGGAAACAAAGGGTAGTCTGATTTATAATTTTACCGATAAATTGGTGGCTACGGCCGGCGTGGAGAATCTGATAGTTGTCGTTACTGATGATTCAATCCTCATTTGCTCCAAAAATCACGCGCAGGGCGTCAAGAAAATCGTAGAAAAATTAGAAGGAGAAGGAATGGAAAAATACCTTTGATTATGTTTTACAAAGCAGCTTTAATCGTAATAGTCATCGTCATAGTTATCATCATCGGCGGTTTCGGCTATTTTTATTTTGGAGTCAATGGCCGGATTTCCAATCCCGCACCGGAGCAGGAATTTTTAGTGACAAAGGGCGAGAGCGGAAAGATGATCGGGAAGAATTTGAGCGACAAAAAATTAATTAAAGATCGTTTTTTATTTGAGACTGAAGTCTGGCTGCGGGGAAGCGAAAAAGAATTTGTGGTCGGAAATTATAAATTGCCGGCCAAGGCGAGTATTGCCGATCTGGTAAAGATTTTGACTACAGCCGCGAAAAGAGAACAAATCTCCATTACCATTCCCGAGGGATTGAGCAATAAAGAGATCGCGAAAATTTGGGAAGAGAAAAAAATGGGATCGGCTGATGATTTTTTGGCCAAAGCGAGCGTCATCGATTCACGGGAAATTATTTCCGGATCAACTTATGATTTTTTGGCGCTAAAGCAGAAAGGCGCTGATTTGGAAGGGTATCTTTACCCGGACACTTATTATGTTTTTAAAGACAGCCGGCCGGAAGATTTGATTAAAAAAATGCTTGATAATTTTGAGAATAAAACCAAAGATATTTTGGCGGAAGCGCAAGTTTCGGGAAAAGACTTTCATGATATTTTGACTCTGGCCTCAATTGTTGAGCGCGAAGTGCCGAAGACAAGCGAGCGGCCGATTATTGCCGGACTTTTTTTGAAGAGGATGCAGATTGGAATGGCTTTGCAATCGGATGCCACGGTAAATTATGTTACGGGAAAATATCGGCTAAGGCCGACTTATGATGACTTGCAGGTTGATTCGCCGTATAATACTTACAAAAATAGAGGTTTGCCGCCATCGCCCATTGGCAATCCGAGTATTTCTTCAATTAAGGCTGTACTTAATCCGGAGCAATCCGAATATTTGTATTTTCTGTCAAAGCCCACCGGCGAAACGGTTTTTTCAAAAACCTTGGACGAGCACAATGAGAATAAAGCGAAGTATTTGAAATAATTCTCTATTTTTTTTATTTTTAATTTCTAATTAGAAAATAAATATTATTATGAAGACAAATTTTTTCGTTATTACCGGTCCTTCCGGAGTGGGCAAAGATTCCGTGATTACCAGCTTGAAAAAGAAAATGCCGCAATTGGTCTCGGTGATTACCACCACTACCAGGGAAATGCGCGAAGGGGAAAAGCAGGGCAATCCGTATAAATTTATTTCGCGCGAGGAATTTGAAAGCAAGATCAAGAAAAACGATTTTCTTGAATGGGCCAATGTTTACGGAAATCTGTACGGATCGGAGTTTACGGAAATAGAGCGCGTGAAAGCGCTGGAAATGCCCGCGCTTTTCAAAATAGACATCCAGGGCGCGCGGGCTTTGAAAAAAAATATTGACGGGATTTTCGTGATTTTTATAGCGCCCCAGGATCAAGAGACTCTGGCGCGATGGGTCTATGGCCGGGGCAAAGATCCGCTGATTGATATGGCGCGGCGCATTGAAACGGCCAAGCACGAATTGGCCGATATTTCCGAATGGGACGCGGTGGTGGTGAATGAGGAAAATAAATTGGAGCAAACCGTGGAAAAAGTATATGAGGTGATGAAATCAATAATCAATCAGTAATTTATTTATGAAAAAATCCAGCCAGCGCATTGTAATATCTTTGGGCGGATCGCTGATCGTGCCGGACCAAATTGATGTCGGTTATCTCAATAAATTTCATAATTTGATAATGGGGGAAATCAGGCGAGGCGCAAAATTTTTATTGATTTGCGGCGGCGGCCGCACGGCGCGCAATTACCAAAAAGCCGCCAGGCAAGTAGTCGGTGTCACGCGCGATGATTTGGATTGGTTGGGCGTTCATTCTACCAGGCTTAATGCCCATCTTTTGCGAACTGTTTTCAGAAAATCGGCGCATCCGGAAATCATCACTCATCCGGCCGATCATTTGCGCATTACCGAGCCGATTGTCGTGGCGGCCGGCTGGCGGCCCGGCTGGTCTACGGACTATGTGGCGGTGAGGCTCGCGGACAATTACGAGAGCAAGAAAATTATAAATCTTTCAAATATTGATTATGTTTACGACAGCGATCCAAAAGTTAATGATAAAGCTAAAAAGTACGAATCAATGAATTGGCAAGAATTTCGCAAGTTGGTGGGTAGCAAATGGGATCCGGGCGCCAATGTGCCTTTTGATCCGGTAGCGGCCAAATGGGCGGAAAAAATAGAGGCCGAAGTATCTGTCCTCAATGGAATAAATCTGGCCAATGTCAGAAAATGCATCAGAGGAGAGAAATTCAAAGGAACAACCATTAAATGAAATACGAAATCCGAATATCGAAATCCGAAACAATATCAAAATTAAAATATTCAAAATTCAAAACGGTTTTGGAAATTTGGATTTGAGAATTTGGAATTTGTTTAGGGTTTCGGATTTAGTGCTTAGGATTTACTTTTTTATGCCCCGCTACTATTCATCCGGTTATAAAAAATCTAAAAAAAGTTCCGGCCGAGAAAAAGGCCGGTTTTGGATTTGGTCAACAGTTGTTTTGCTTATCATGTTTGCCGGCACAATTTTTTATTTTACTCGCGGCGATTCAAGGACGAATGACAATCAGAACGGTGCGGAAAAAATAGCGGTTGAGGGTGTTGAAGAAACCGAAGAAGTCAACGCAAACGCGGCCAAGTCCAATACTAATCGTTCCTTGAGCAATTCAAACAAAAATGCCAATACTAATACCAATAAGTCAAAACAGATCAAAGCGTATATTTCTTTAATCATTGATGATTTGGGAAATCAGGGAGCGGAATCGGAGCCTCTGAAAAGTTTGCTCGCCATCAAAGCGCCGCTGACTTTGTCGGTAATTCCGGAAAGGCCGAAAAGCGCTGACGCGGCCAAAGCGGCCAAAGAAAAAGGATTTGAAATAATAATCCATCAGCCAATGGAGCCGGTCAATCCGGCGCTTTCCGCTGGCGATGGAGCAATTTTAGCATCTATGAATGACGGACAGGTTATTCAATTGATCCAAAAACATATTGCGGAAATTCCGCAAGCTATCGGTATGAATAATCATATGGGATCAAAAGCGACTCCGGACGCCGAGCTGATGCGCGTGATAATGAAAGAGTTGAAAAAGAAAAAATTATATTTTATTGACAGTATGACTATTTCCACTTCAAAGGGTTTCGCGGTGGCGAAAGAAGAAGGGGTGAAAACGGCGAAGCGAACAGTATTTATTGACGGCCAAGACGACGAAGCTTATATTCGCGAACAAATTTTGGATCTGGCCAATACGGCGCTGGAAAAAAGAGTCGTCGTTCCGATCGGCATCGGCCATATCCGGCCAAAGACCATAGCGGTTATCAAAGAAATGATCCACGAATTGGCCGATATGGGAGTGGGGTTGAAAAAAGTGTCGGAAGTGGTAGAATAAGGGGACCTATTAAAAAGGCGATTTTATGAAGAAAGTCATTAAAATTGGCATAATATTCGCAGTATTTTTATTTTCTTCAGGTTTTCAAACCTCTTTTGTGTCTGCACAAAAACTGAATGTTCCGGACAAAGATTCAAAAATGTTGACCGCTACTGTTGGACAAAAAAAAGTTGAGAGCTTGGATTATGTTGAGGGAGAGGTTTTAGTGAAATTTAGACGGAAAAATTTTAACCTCCAAGCATTAAAGGGGCAGAACGAAGTGCGTTCTTTTGCTCAAAAGAGAGGTGTAGTTATCAAGGATAATATTAAATTGCTTAACGCATCTTTATTGAAATCAGATACTAAATCCACTGATGAGCTTATTAGCGAATTAAAGAGGGATCCTTCGGTAGAATACGCTGAGCCAAATTATATTTACCACCAACTTTCTATTCCCAATGATTCATATTTCGTCAATCAATGGGGGCTGCACAATACGGGACAAACCGTGAATAACATAAGTGGCACTAATGATGCGGATATTGATATGCCGGAGGCGTGGGATTTTCTTAGCGATAAAAGCACAAGCGAAGTGGTCGTCGCTGTCATTGATGGAGGCGTAGATTTAGATCATCCTGACTTAAGTTCTCAACTTCTTCCCGGGTATGATTTTGCCGATGGAGACAGTACACCCCAGGACTTGGATGGTCACGGAACTCATGTGACTGGCATCATTGGCGGCGTCGCGGGCAATAATCAAGGCATAGCCGGTTTTAATTCAAAAATAAAAATTATTCCATTAAGAGTTTTTGATGCGAGCGGGAACACCACGGCGACAAAGATCGCCTTAGCTATTTACGAGGCTTATGATAAAAAAGCAAAAATTGTAAATATGAGCATTGGTGGCGGAGAGTACTCTCAAGTCATATATGATGCTATGAAATTTGGAATTTCACTTCACGATACGCTTTTTATTGTTGCGGCAGGTAACGAAGGTAGTAACAATGACACCACCCTCTCTTACCCCGCAAGTTATGATTTGGACAATATCATTTCTGTTGCCGCCACAGATCAAAACGATAATTTAGCCGCTTTTTCAAACTATGGGAGTAGCTCGGTAGATGTTGCCGCGCCGGGCGTAAATATTTATAGTACTTATTTAAATTTTGAACAAAAATTTATTGAGGACTTTGAAAGCGCCAGCATCCCCAATCTTCCGTCCACATTTGTGAATGATTGGAGTTTATATAATTGGCAAACTGCGAATAGTACCGATAATAAATTTGTTAAACCAAATAGTGGTTATAATGCATCTGATTTTTCTATTATGCATTCAACGGTAGATGTAAATACCACTAATTATGATTATAGCGTGATAAAATTTAATTTACTTGCGGATATTGCCCCGGCTTGTGATCATTTAAGCGTCTATATAGCCAGGGATACCGACTTACTAGGAGCGCATGTTGATTTTCTTGACGGGTACTTTAATGGTTCCGCAGTATCTCTAGATCTAACAGATGCTATAAGAAGGTTGGGTACAAAAGTGTTTAAATTAAGATTTATATGGAGTACAGACTCATCAAGTTGTAGTAGATATTTTGTCGCAGGAGGGTTGATTCCAATTATTGACAACATCGGCGTATACGGTATTAGTAAAAACGCTTATTATGAATATTCGGACGGAACTTCAATGGCCGCCCCATATGTTACTGGATTGGCGGCGCTAATTAAAAGCGTAAAGCCAGCTTTAACTTACGACAAAATCAAAAAACTTATTATAAATAATGTTGATAAAAAAGATTCCTTAGCTGGAAAAATTTTATCTGGAGGAAGAATTAATTCTTCAACGGCTCTGCAAATAGCCAGTACCGCGCCAATTACTTCTCTTTCTTTCCTGCCCGCAACTCCTGACGGAAGTAACGATTCATTCAGAATAGCCCCTCTAATAACCCTTGTTTCAACTGATCAAAGCGGGCTTGGAGTCGCAAAAACATATTACAAGTGGGATGATGGATCTTTGCTTGAATACTCAACGCCTTTTAAGGCTCCGGAAGGAGCGCACACGCTGTATTACTATTCAAGCGATGATGCCGGAAACACGGAACAAGAAAAAACATACAATTTTACTCTTGACTCAACTCCTCCCTCTGAAATACCATCATTTACTCCTTATGGCCGCATAGGAGCAAATTATACCGCGCTTTCCATAACCGGTCCGCACAAAGATCCCGAACCGCGTTTTGAATGGACGCAAGCTACTGATAGCGGGAGCGGAATAAAAGGATATTATGTTTTATGGACGACCGATATTAACGAAGATCCGGTAGTGAAAGGCATTTTTCAATCCTCGACCTCATTCGTTGTGCCTAGACTTACATCAAAGGGGAGTTATTACCTTAAAATAAAAACTGTAGATAATAACGGTAACATTTCGCCGGGATCTTATATTTCATATAATGCGGACCCGGATTTGATCGCGCCGTCGCTTAAAATTAAAAATAGCTTTAAGGCCTCATCCAGCGGCAAGTATCGTATTATTTTATCGCCATTAAAAGTGAGTATATCCGCGGATGACGGCATTCTTTATTGCTTCTTAAATAATCACCCGTGCCCTTATTTATATGGAGAAGTCGCAATGGCAAAATCGGGAAGATATGCTTTACTTGCGTACGCGATAGACTTTTATGGTAATAAAAGCGCAGAGAAAAAAATTGTTTATAATGTCGTTGTTCCGCCCCTAAAAGAAAGGTTGAAGGAATTAAATAAAGACATTAAAAGTGATGCAAAATTAACTGATCGTTTAAAAGGACGAATTCTTTTGCAGACACAAGGAAAAGGAGAGGCGTGGTATCTTAATCCGAAAAATGGGAAACGATATTTTTTAAATAAGCCGGATGACGCATTACAAACTATAAAAAAATTGGGAGTCGGAATTAATAATAAAAATTTAGCAAAAATTCCGCGATTTGGAACCAAGGATAAAGGCGACCAAAATTTTTCCGATAAACTTAAAGGGAAGATTGTTATAGCGGTTCAAGACAAAGGAAAAGCGTGGTATATTTCACCTGCGAACGGGAAAAGGTATTTTATGGGTGGACCAGACGACGCCTTTAAGTTGATGAAAAAATTGGGGATGGGGATCAATGATAGTAATTTGAATAAAATTTTTATTGGATTAGTGAAATAGGACAAAAAGTAATAAACAGGCCATAGAATAATAGTTGAAGAAATGTGTAATTAATGTTATATTGCACTGTGCATGTTTATGGATTATTAATCGATGAATTATCGCTCATTTTTCTCAGTAATTGCAGTATTTGTCGGATTTGTTTTATTTTTATTTACCTCATCTATTTCGCCGGTTTTTGTAAAGCAATAATTCAATAAAATATGCCAAATGAAATGACATTTTCCGGTCCTCATAAGGATTTCGAGAGTATTAAAAAGGTTGATGAGAATGGGATTGAATGTTGGTCAGCGAGAGAGCTTATGCCCTTATTGGGGTATGCAGAATGGCGAAATTTTGAGGAAGTTATCGGCAAGGCTGCTCGGGCGTGCATTGAAAGCGGCCAGGCTGTGGATAACCATTTTGTTAAGGTCGCCAAAATGGTCAGTATTGGTTCAAATACGGTGCGGCAAGTAGGGGATTACAAATTGGATCGTTATGCATGTTATTTGATTGCGCAAAACGGCGATTCCAATAAATCGGAAATTGCTCTCGCGCAAACATATTTTGCCATTCAAACAAGGCGGCAAGAAATTTTTGAACAGCTGTCTGTTAATGAAAAAAGATTATTCATCAGAAATGAAGTTTCCGATCGCAATAAAAAGCTTTTTAAAACAGCCAAACAGGCTGGCGTAACTAAATTCGGACTTTTCAATGATGCCGGCTATAGAGGTCTTTACGGTATGTCGCTATCCGATGTGGAGAAAAAGAAGGTTATGAAGAAAGGGGAACTTTTGGACAGAGCGGGATCAACGGAGCTGGCCGCGAATCTTTTTAGAATCACTCAAACGGATGAAAAATTAAATAAGGATAAAACGCGCGGAGAGCGTCAGGCATCTCAAACGCATTTTATGGTAGGCGGAAAGGTGAGGCAAACCATCAAAGATATTGGCGGAACGCTTCCTGAATTTTTTCCGCCGGAAAAACATATCAAGGAAATTAAAAGAGAAGTGAAGCGTTTAAAAAGCAATGATAAAAAATTGAAATAAAAATATTTAAATTTAAGGATTTGATTTATGATTAGCTTTGGTAAGAATAAAATTTTAATCGCCGGTTTTATTGTTTTCGCGGCATTATTGTTTGCGCCTGATGTTTTTGCCAAGGAAACGGTTAAGGAAATTTTTTTGGACGAAACAACGGTTGCGGAAAAAGGCTATACGGTAAGAACGCCCGATAACGCGTTTGCCGCAGGCGTGCGCGCCGGTACGGCGGACGGCCCGCTTAATGTAGTAATTAAAAAATTGGATACGGCCGAAGTTCCTTTAAAACATGGCGATTTTACCCGCATCAGCGATGTTTATGAGCTTAATGTAAAAACACCGGACGGACAAAAACCGAAATTTAACAAATGGCTTCAATTGCGGTTCCAATTGGATGATGATCAAGGCGACTTGTATCATCAAAAAGTGATTTTATTTTGGGATAATGGCGCTAAAACTTGGCGTCAGCTTCTAACGGCAAAGGAAAATTTAAAGAGTCGGACAATGTACGCGGTGATCCCTTTTGATTTTTCTCAAGTAGCGATTTTTGAACATCCGACGACTATTGAAGGATTCGGTTCATGGTACAATTATCAGTTGGCTAAAAATCGGCAAAAATACGCGGACGGAATCGCCACACATTTGTATCCGCAAGGCACGAAGCTCAAAGTCACTAATTTGGCAAACGGCAAATCGGCCCAAGTAAAAGTCGTTTCTTATTGGGATAAGAAAACTAACGAGAAGAGGCGGCGGGCCGCGGATATTGTCAAATATTCTTTTTCAAAAATAGCCTCGGTGTCGGCCGGAGTGGTGCCGGTGCGCATTGAAATTATTCCGACGGCGGCCAAGACGGCTACTGCCGCCGGAGGAGGAGAAGAAAAGCCGGCGCCAAAAACAGCTATTCAAACTGATTTGAGTTCTATCAAATCGCGCGCCGCGATCGTGATGGACGAAGGGGGAGATGTGTTGTTTAAAAAAAATAGCAACAAGGTTTACCCCGTGGCCAGTATTTCAAAATTGTTCACGGTTGAAGCGGTTTTAAAAACAAACCCTGATTGGAAAAAGCAAGTCAAGCTTATTCCGGAAGACGATGCCGAGGGCGCACGGCTTTTTTCTCCGGCTGGCGATGTGATGACTGTCAAAGATCTATTTTATTCTACGCTCACCGGATCAACCAATAATGGCGCCAAAGCCTTGGCGCGTTCCAGCGGTTTGAGTAAGGAAGAATTTGCGAAGCGGATGAATGATGAAGCAAAATCCGCCGGACTTAACCAAACCAAATTTTTTGAACCGACCGGACTTGATATCAGGAATGTCTCCACAGCCAAAGAGATCGCGCTTTTTTCTTTGAAAAACTTGAATCAAAAAGAGATTATCGAAGGGACGATCAGATCAGTTTATTCGTTTGACGAAATTTTGTCGGTTGATAAATTAGTGCATCACGATGTTAAAAGCACTAATATTTTATTAAAAGAAGCGCATCCAACCTATGAAATTATCAGTTCAAAAACCGGATTTTTGTATGAGTCATTGCATTGTCTGATGATGAAAGTCAAAAGCAAAAAAGACGGAAAAATTTATACGGCCGTAATTCTCGGCGCGCCCACCAGCGCCGTGCGCTTCAGCGAAATGCGGGCTTTGCTGGCAAAATTCGTACCGTAAAACAATTGACCAAAGTCGTGAAATATGTTAAAAGTTAATTGTCCCGCGCAGCGCTGGGGGATCGTCTAACGGTAGGACATCGCCCTTTGAAGGCGAGTATTCAGGTTCGAATCCTGGTCCCCCAGCATTGTGCGGGAAATCCGCGAATAGCGGACTTAATAATAAAATTATGGCGACAATCCATAAGCTAAAAAAGAAAAAGAACTACGCCTTTATTGACAGTCAAAATTTGAATCTTGGAATTACGAGTCTGGGATGGAAGCTTGATTTTCGAAAATTCAAGGTTTACCTGAAAGAAAAGTACAATGTTTCAAAAGCCTATCTTTTTATCGGCTATATGCCGGAAAATCAAGGTCTTTACAAGTCATTGCAGGAATACGGCTTCGTCCTTGTATTCAAGCCG
>Ga0209542_10007870_pt1 | contig 20087 bp, 26 predicted proteins | sample RifCSPhighO2_01_FD_184028 | JGI IMG/M metagenome (GOLD analysis project Ga0209542, IMG submission 184028) | Soil microbial communities from Rifle, Colorado - Rifle CSP2_plank highO2_0.1 (SPAdes) (version 2) | ecosystem: Environmental > Terrestrial > Deep subsurface > Rock core/Sediment ...
CAGTGGAAGAGTTAATTTCTTTCGGATTTCTTGTGGAAACCTGTGTTTTCTAAGCTTTCGTATAAACTATAAGCTTTAAAATACTTTCTATGGTACGTTAGAAGTCGAGCATAGGTTTATAACACCCCTTGACCAAAAACTGGTTACGTGAAAAAACATGGCAGTAGATTTGGTGATGCTGGGCATAGCGATGTTGCTTGCGCCAGCTTTGGCCGAATTCGCAAAGATGAGGAGCCGCAATGAAAAGGGGTATGACTGGCTCGCAATGGGAGGGGTCTCATATCTGGTAAGCGTAGCCCTGTCAAATGACATCGGCTTTGGGTTAGCCAGCATACTTGGATATGGCTCCACACTCTTTGCAGCTGTTGGCTTGATAGCAGGCGTATTGGGAGTTATCGTAATAGTAACAGGCTCCCTGAAACAGTAAGCCAATGGCCTGAAAATCTCCATTTTAAAAGCTTTTTTCCTTTCTCTTTTTTTAATCGTTCTAGACGCTAGTTTAATTAATAGCAAACAAATCTAACTATGAGTTTTTACAAGCAATTGAGAGAATCCCTATCAAACAAATTTTCAGAGAAAGATCTGGAACTTCTTCCGCGAAGCTACTCTGTTCTGGGAAAGTTGATGATTATTCGCCTGAAGCCAAGACTCCTGGAGCACAGGAAGCTCATAGGGAAGGAGATTAGGAGGCTGTTTCCGCATATTGATGCCGTCTTTCTTGAGAAATCCATCGAAGGCGTGGCAAGGAAGCCTAGGATCGAGCTGCTTGCTGGAGGAAAGAGGCATTCTGGACCTGTAACGCAGACCCTGCATAGGGAGCATGGCTGCAGCTTCCTTCTGGATGTTTCGGAGGTGATGTGGTCAAAGGGAAATAAGGAAGAGAGAGATAGATTAAGTAAAATGGTGAAAAGAGGGGAGGCCGTTGTTGACATGTTCGCCGGAATAGGCTACTGGACGATCCCGATTGCTAAGAACGCTTCTCCAAAGACAGTCTATGCAATTGAATTGAATCCAAAATCAGCAGAGTTTCTAGAGAAGAATGTCTGGCTGAACCGTGTTGAGGACAGGGTTGAGATCCTGCAGGGTGATTGCAGGAAGTATGCAGGGATGCTTGTAGGAATTGCTGACAGGGTCATAATGGGATATCTTTATGGAACAGAGAAATTCCTGCCTTATGCCAGAGCGATGGCGAAGAAGAACGCAACTATACACTTCCATACCATTGCAAGGGATGAGAAAGAGGCAAAGAGAAAGGTAAGGGGTTTCAAGGCTGTTTCTATCAGAAAGATCAAATCATACGCCCCGAAGGTTTGGCATTTTGTTCTGGATTTGAAGACGTAGTATTAACTACATATAAGTAGCTTTAAATACTTCAGCAAATTAATATCAAGTATGCAAGTTAAGGTCTGGGGAACAAGAGGTTCTATGGCCAAGGCTAGCGGGAATTTCTTGACCTATGGCGGAAATACAAGTTCTATAACAGTAAGAACACCTGCAAATAGTTTATTGTTTTTGGACGCAGGCACTGGAATTCAATATGCAACTGCAGAATTGGACCAGCCTGCAGAAAAAATATATCTTGGATTAAGTCATACACATGCAGATCATACACAAGGATTAGGAATGAGCGGAGTACCCTTTGTTAATTTTAGACCCTGGTTCTCAGGAAAGAAAGTAATCCTAATGGGTCCACCAGGAGTTGTACAAGGATTGAGACAGTTTTATGATGGATCAAGAAATTGGCCTGTAAAAGCTACTGATGATTCTAATGACAAACCAAACATGCCTGCAATTGATTTCGGAAACGCATTGGAACTAAAAGATGGAGGAGAATATGAGATAGATGCTTCCACAAAATTAAAAACACTAAGAGGAAATCATCCTGTTGATGGTAGTTCTATATTTTTCAGATTTGAATCAGGTGGAAGGTCTGTAATCTATGCAACAGACAATGAATTTGATTGGAAAGGCGGTCTTGTTCCAAACGAGGATGCAGAGAGCTTCAAAGAGAGATATATGAAATTTATTGAAAAAGCAGATGTCCTTCTGGCAGATGCTCAGTATACAAGAGAAAAGTATATAGAAAAGAAGCCTATGGATGTTAGAGGATGGGGTCATGCTTACATAGATCAAATTATAGACCTTGCTGGAAGGGCTGGCGTAGAAAGTATAATGCCTACACATCATGATACTCCAAATACAGACTCACTTCTAACAGAAATAGAAAATGCTGCAAAGGATTTCGCGAAGAAGCAGGGATATTCTGCCGAAGTTGTATTTGCAAGAGAAGGCATGGTAATAAATCTTTGAAAGCCTAAGAATTCTCATAGCGCTTGTATGTCAATCCTGACCTTGTCTACCCTTGGAGCAAAAGGCAGAACTCTTTTCTTGTTAAGGATTTTGTATCTGATGTTCACATCCCTAGCAACTTCCTCTATCCTTCTCTCCACATCCTTGTAGTCCTCCCTGGATATCGCATAGAGGTGAATAATGCTTCCGCGCCTCGTGCATGCAAAGGCTGTATCCAAATAATGTAGGGAGTTCTCTGGCAGGGGCATCACGATCCTGTCAAATACTCCGAAGTCTTCCGCGTTCCTTGCGTTAAGGCAGAAGTTCCTTATGCCCTGCATTCTGTTGAGTCGGACATTCTCCATCGCATACTTTATTGCCTGCAGATTCACATCAATGCAGACTATCTCGCAGTCTGGCTGCCTCTTTTTAATTGCTAGGGCGAAGGGCGCTATTCCAGAAAACATTATCAGAATTCTTTCCTTTGGCTTAACAAGCTCAGCTATCCTTCTTCTCTCCTCTGCTTCCCTGGGGGAGAAGTAAACAACCTTGGGGTCGAGTTTAATCATATATCCGTATTCCTTATGGACAACTTCTGTGTTGGGATCTCCAGCGATCAGCTTGCATTCAAAAATCCTGTAGTCCGCTTTCCTGCCACCCAGCTTCTTCAGAACAGACTTCACGCTTTTGTGCCTGCTCATTATCTCCTTTGCGGCCTTCTTGTCGCTAATGCCTATTTTCTGCGGGAGTATTGCCACAGCCTTGTCTTTGTTCCCTACAACATCGTATGCAAATCGCATCTTTAGATTTCGGAGCATGGAAATTTAAACCCCCTCAACGAATATGGGGAATGCTTTATGTAATAGGTCTGGGACTCGGAGATGAGAAGGACATAACCGTGAATGGTTTGGAGATTGCAAAGAACTGCGAATGCTACTTGGAGATGTACACGTCAAAATGGTCAGGATCGCTGAAGAAGCTGGAAGAGATGATTGGGGATGAAATACATATCCTGAAGAGAAGGGACCTTGAGGATAAGCTTCCGGACTTTCTGCAGGAGTGCAAGACAAAGAATGTCGCGCTCTTTGTCCTGGGCGACCCGCTGGCAGCAACAACTCATGTTGATATTGTCCTGCAGGCCAAAAGGCATGGAATCAAGGTCAGGATAATCCACAACTCTTCTATTTTTTCTGCTGTTGCTGAGACAGGCCTGCAGCTTTACAAGTTTGGAAAAACAGCAACCGTTCCCTTTACTTTGCAGTTTGATGCCGTTCAGGATGCATTGATTGCAAATGAAAAGGCAGGTTTGCATACGCTGCTATTGCTTGATTTGGATGCGGAGAAGGAGAGATACATGTCCGTTGGTGAAGCGTTGAAATTGTTGTTGGAGAAGAAACTTCTTCTCAAAAACCAGAAGGTTGTTGTTGCCTCTGCAGTTGGGACAGAGAGATCGGAAATCCATTTCGGAGAAGCCTCAAAATATATAAATCACAAAGAGACCCCTGCGATCATAGTTGTTCCAGGAAAGCTGCATTTCATGGAAGAGGGGTTCTTGGAATCACTTAGATAGGAAGTCTATCAATAACCTGACCCCGAAGCCAGTGGCACCCTTTCTAAGATAATATCTTTCCCTTTCCATAAACGCTGTGTTTGCAATATCCAGATGAATCCATTTCGTGTCCCCTACAAATTTCTCAAGAAACACGGCTCCGGCTATGGACCCTCCGTATCCCAGAGTTGTCCTGAAGCCAAGATTCTTTATGTCAGCTATCTCGCTCTTTATGTCATCCCTGCTTTCTTGGAATATCGGGAGCTGCCATACCCTCTCCCCGGTTCTTTCCCCTGCTTCAGAAAGCCTTTTTATCAGTTCATTATCATTTCCCATCGCGCCCGCTGCGTAATCTCCGAGGGCAACGGTTATTGCTCCTGTCAGTGTTGCAAGGTCTATCAGCATGGCTGGCTTGTAGTTCTTCACAGCATATGCTATGGCGTCCCCGAGGACCAGCCTGCCTTCTGCATCTGTGTTTGCAACCTCAACGGTTATTCCGGAGTATGATTTTATAACATCGCCTGGCTTCTGAGCGTTGTCTCCAGGCATATTCTCAGTCAGAGGAGAAACTCCAACAAGATTCTTCCTTATGCCAAGCTTGGCGGCTGTTACAATTATTCCCAGGACAGTTGCCGCTCCTGCCATATCCTGTTTCATTGTTTCCATGTGTCCTGTGTCCTTGATGTTCAGCCCTCCGCTGTCAAAGGTTATTCCTTTTCCAACCAGAGCCACTTTCTCGCTGCTCTTGGGGTCGCCGTTATACTCAAGAACAACAAGCCTTGCAGGATGCCTGCTTCCCCTGTTTACAGCCAATATGAGGTTCATTCCCAGCCTCTCAAGCTCCTTCTCATCCATGATCTTGCAGCTGACGCCGCTCTCCTTTGCTATCTTCTCCATTGTTATTGCCAGAATATCAGGCTTCTTTACGAATGCATTCTCGTTCACAAGCTCCTTGATCATGTTGGCGTTATCGCATATTATTTTTTCCCTGTCCATAGAGGCCTTTACCGTGTTGGGCTGGAGCTCGTCGAAGACAAGAGTGAGTTTCTCTATCTTCACGCTCTTTCTTTCCGCATCTGTTATGTACTTGTCGAACTTGTAGTTTCCCAAAACTGCTCCGTCCACTATTGCCGCTGATATCTGCTCCATAGAATAGTCAAGCTTAGGGACCCTCACGGCAACCTTTAATGCCTTCAGCTCCTTCGCCTTATTTGCAACAAGGAACGCGGCTCTTCTTATTTTTTCCAGGTCTATCTTTTCTTTTCCCAAGCCAACAAACAGAACCCTTTTAGTCTTGTAGTCTGTAGAGTAACTGAGGAACGTCTCAAGGTCCTTCCCTTTGAAATCCTCCTGCTCAGACTCTCCCTCTCTGACAAACAGGCCAAGAATATCCGCTGCATGGTCTTTGAAATTCTGGGAGGTAATAGCAATTTCCATGAGACATATTCAGGAGCTGTTTATTTAAGATTGTTGTTGAGGACATGCTTGGTGAACCTAGTCAGGCCATAATCCAGCATGAACATCGCTACTAATACTGTGAATATAGTTATCCAGTCACCCAATGCCAGGGGCACGGTTCCGAAGTACGGGCTGATCGGGCCGTAAATTACAAGGAGCTGCAGGAATATGGAAAAGAGCAATGCAAGGACAAGATACTTGTTTGACCAGATATGCATGCCATAGTTGTTCTCTACTCTGCCAAGCCTTACGAACTCCAGAAACACTATTGCTGTGAACGCCATTGTCTGCGCCTTTTCAACGCCTTCGTTGAGGCTTTGCATGAATACGAAGAGGGAGAGAAGCGCTATAAGCAGTCCGGTCTGGATTATCTCCGCGCCCATTCTCCTGTCAATGATCTTTGTTCTGTTGTTCCTGCTTTTCATTATTCCAGGCCCTGCAGGATCTGTGCCCAGCGCCAATGCTGGAAATCCGTCAGTAAGCAGGTTCAGCCATAGGATCATTATTGCAGTCAGGGGCAGGGGAAGGAAGAGCAGGGATGCTATGAAGATCAGCAATACCTCTCCCATGTTGCAGGTCAGGAGATAGTTTACGAATTTCTTGATGTTGTCGAATATCCTCCTCCCCTCCTCAACTGCCGTGACAATGGTAGCAAAATTATCATCAGTTATTACCATATCAGAGGCTTCCTTTGCGACATCTGTTCCGCGTATTCCCATTGCCACCCCTATGTTTGCATTCTTCAATGCGGGTGCATCGTTCACTCCGTCCCCAGTAACCGCTACTATCTCCCCCAACTCCCTGAGCTTCTTGACAATCTTCAGCTTATGTGACGGATCAACTCTTGCAAAAATATCAGTGGTCTTCACAACTTCTTCAAATTTCTTTTCATTCAACCTTTCCAGCTCACTTCCTGTTATTGATTTGGGATTTTCTATGCCTATCTTCTTTGCAACAGCCTTTGCAGTAAGCTCATGATCGCCTGTTATCATCACAACCCTTATTCCGGCCTCTTCGCATGTCTTTACCGCATTCCTTACCTCTCCCCTTGGAGGATCCATCATCCCCTGCAGGCCAACAAATATCAAGCCCTTCTCTGCATCTCCTCCGTCATAGGGCTTGTATGCAAAACCAAGGACTCTGAGAGCGTCGCTTGCCATCCCGTCTACAGTTTTTTGCAGCTCTCTCCTGTCGGCTTCAGTGAGCCTTCTTATCCTGCCGTTTGCCTCTATCTTGTCGGAGAGGCTCAGGACTGTTTCAGGCGCGCCCTTCACGAAGCTGAACCTTCTCTTATTGCATTCACAGATTACAGTCATCCTTTTCTTCTCTGACTCGAATGGTATCTCTTTCAAGCGCTTGTACTTGCTCCTTTCCTTGTTGATATCTATCCCAAATGAATCTGCTGACGCAACCAGCGCCTTTTCAGTGGGATCTCCGGAATCAAGCTCAGCATTGTTACATAGCAGGCCTATCCTGAAGAGCATCTCCTCCCTGCAGGACTTTATGTCAGAAAGCTTGCCTGCATAAACTTTCTGAACAGACATCTTATTCTCTGTCAAGGTTCCTGTCTTGTCTGTTGCTATCACAGTTGTGGAGCCAAGCGCTTCCACAGCAGAAAGCCTCCTGACCAATGTCCTTTTTGATGCCATGATCTTCACGCCTATTGCTGCAGTCAGCGTGACTATTGCTGGAAGGCCTTCGGGAACAGCTGCAACAGCAAGGCTCACAGATGTGAGGAATGTCTCAACAAGCCCCCTTCCTTCAAAGAAGAAGTTTATCGCAAAGATAATGCCTACCGCGACAAGAACAGCTGCAATAATCTTCTTTCCAAGAATGTCAAGATATTGTTGCAGGGGTGTCGGGGGGCTTTCCACCTGTATCTCTTTCGCTATCTTTCCCAGCTCTGTGCTGAATCCTGTGTTCACTACAACTGCAAGACCTCTTCCCCTTACAACAGCTGTTCCTGCGAAGAGCGAGTTCTTTCTGTCAGCGACCTGCGTGTTTTGCGGGAGATTTTCTTTCACCTTTGAGACCGGAACAGATTCGCCTGTCAGAGACGACTCATCCACACCAAGATTCTCTTCCGATATTATCCTTGAATCAGCAGCTATCTTGTTTCCCTCTTCCAGAACAAGAATATCTCCAGGAACTATGAGCTCAACATCTATCTCAGTTTTCCTGCCGCCCCTTATGACCACCGCTTTCAGCGCAGTCATCTTCTTCAGTGCTTCGAGCGCCTTTTCAGCCCTGAACTCCTGTATGAACCCTATTATTCCGTTGAAAATCACTATTGCCAGGATGACTATCGCATCAAGGCTTTCTCCTATGAAGTAAGAGACTGCGGCTGCTGCGATTAGCAGCACTATGAGAAGGCTCGTGAACTGCCTTGCAAGAACTTTCAATGCTGATATCCCCTTCTCTCTCTTCAGTTCGTTCTTGCCATACTTCTCAAGCCTCTGCTTTGCTTCTGTCTCCGTCAATCCGTTTTTGTTAGAAGCTAGTTGTTTGAGAACTTCTTCGCTTGATAAAGTCCAGTGGTCCATAAGAATACTTGCTTTTCCTTATAAAAATGGGCTTCTGCAAAAGCTATTTAAATTATTAACCAGAGGATATAGTAAACGGTTTTTATGGCAAACCAGTATGATGTTATCATTGTTGGTGCGGGACCAGCTGGCTCTATAGCTGCAATGTACCTTGCAAGGGCGGGGGTAAAGGCTCTTCTGATAGACAAGGCCGAGTTTCCCAGGGATAAGATCTGCGGCGATGCGCAGGGAAGGAAGGCTGCCAAGATCCTGAAAGAGCTTGAGATCTATCATGAATATGAAAAGCTTGAGGGGCAGAAAGTCTATGGGATAACACTGAGCTCTCCAAACGGGAAGGTTGTGAATTTGGACTCAGGGGATAGAAATAGTCCAGCTCCCGGATATGTCCACAAGAGGATGATTTTTGACAATTTCCTCTTTAGCGAGGCGAAAAAGTGCGTCGACTTCAAGGCATTTGATGTAAAGGATCTTGTTATTGAGGGAGGGTTTGTAAGGGGCGTTATTGGCTTAAATGGGAATAAGGAGCAGGAGACGATAAGAGCAAATATTGTTCTTGGAGCAGACGGGGCAAACAGCATTGTAGGAGGAAAACTGGGTCTGACAAAGAACCCATTGGATCATCTGCTCGTTGCTGTAAGGGCTTACTACAGGGGCGTTACTGGGATGTCCGATAGGATAGAGATACATATGATAGACCACCTGATTCCGGGGTATTTCTGGATATTCCCCCTTCCGAATGGCGAAGCCAACGTGGGCTTGGGCATGATTATCAAGGACATGAATGCAAAGAAGGTAAACATCAAGGAAGCTTTGCTGAAGGAGATAAAGGTCAATCCGCTCTTTGTTGACAGATTCAAGGATTCTGCCATTGTTGGCGAGGTCAAAGGCTGGAATTTGCCTGCTGCCAGCTACAGGAGAAAGTGCTATGGAAACGGATTCCTGCTTTTAGGCGATGCAGCAAGCCTTATTGACCCCTTAAGCGGCGAGGGTGTGGGGAATGCAATGATTTCCGGAAGGATTGCAGCAACGGTTGTTGCGGAAGCAATGAAGAAGGGGGATTTCAGCGAGAAGTTCCTGAAAAAATACGATGATGAGCTCTGGGCGACAATAGGCGAAGAGGTTGAAGCAGACTACAAGCTGCAGAAGCTGGGAAAGCAGTTCCCCTTTCTCATAGACAAGATCGTTGAAAGGGCCTTGAAGGATCCGAAATTCAAGAAGAAGATGGAAGAGCTCCTTCCCTTTGCTGGAGGGAAGAAGGAGATCGGGGAAGACCATTTCGTAGAGGATCTGAAAAACGCCAAATTCTAAATTTATAAACTCCGCTGACAGAGATTTTTTATGAATGACAAGGTTACGATTGAGGAGATAGAGAAATGGGCCTCCAAGCTGGATGATGTTTCTGAGAATGTGGAGATTTTCGATACCCGCGGCGAGTCCATGCTTGGCAACATGCGGGCCTACATAAGCGACAGCCAGCACTTCAAGCAACAAGGCGATTTGGTGAGGAGCTTTGAGGCCCTTGTCTGGGCATGGGCTATCTTCGAGATCTGCAGCGAACTGGGCGTTTTTAACCAGAAATCGACAGAAGACGAATGAACCGATAGATATATATACTACCTAGTAGTAAATATAGATAGGTAATAAGTATGACAGAAGAGACTGGATACAAATCTGAATACGCACCAGACATACCTTTAATGAAATCTGATGCATGGATGCCATTGGGTGCGGCCTATGATATTTTCGTAAAAACCGGTATCATAGGTGGTGCTGAAAAACCTCAGCCAGGATTGTCTGACGAACTTATAGACGCTCTTTACCCTTCTATGAGATACAATGAAGCAGGAGTACCTATCAAAGGTATAGAGCCTCTTTTATCGTTTGAACAACAGATGAGAATAGGCACAATGAGTGATCTTGGCGCTCTTATATACATGTTTACATTCCCAATATCAAATTTGATATATGGATGGAATGCGAAAAAAAATGAGAAAGTTAAGATACCTGCGACAAAAACCCTTCCGCTTAAGGAATTAAATGATATGTACATGGCTAGACATGGAGAGTCTTATTTGAAGTGGATAAATGGGAATACTACAAGTATTCCTGCAACGCCGAAGATTGTTGAGGAGGCGGAGTATAATGCTGCTGGAAATCTTATGGGGAAGAAGGTCAGCACAATAACCGAGGCAGGCTCTGCTGGTCAGAATTCACCATTAGTTGATTATCTGAAGGCAATGGAACAGGCAAAGATCTTCGCCGTTAATGCTAGTACCTAACCACTAGCGAAGCAGTATCCTATAAATATTAAAGGAGCGATAGCTTTCGCATGGCAGTGAGCATAATAGATATAGTGCTTAGGGACATATTGAAGATAAGCCCTACGCTTATTTCTAAATATCCCACAGTCCAGGATCAGCTCTTGTATCTTATACTTATACCTCATGTCTTGCTGATTATCTTCATACTGGCATTTTCTAGGGGCTTTGTTGGTAGGTTTATATCGGGTCATCATGGCCTGAATTACCTTGTCTCTATAGTCCTGTACATATACCTTATTTACGCCGGCTGGTATGGATCTATATTGGTAAGCCTCTTTTCGCAGTTCCTCTATTTGGCACTGGCCATAGGTATAATTGTATTCTTCATTAACTTTATTTGGCATCCTGCAAGACTGCCAATGACAGGGAAGCTTTTGCAAGAGGCGGGCTCTCTGCTATCAAAGAAGACCATAGGCAAGGAGAAAATAAGGAAAGAAATCGTGAGGATAGGAAAGCAAATAAACAGTCTAAACGCTGCAAGAGCGATGTTGCCAGCAGGAGATCCTTCCAGACATTACTATGATATACAAATAGCACAGCTAGAGGCAAAAAAAGCAGAGCTCAACGCAGAGCTTACTTGATTTTTATGGCTTTGGATCAAACACTGCTTATACCGTTTCTTTTTACCTTTGCCATAGTTTTGGGTGCATTGGAACTTTCCAAAGTCTTCAGACATGGTATTAATGTTGTTTTGGCCATTTCCATGGGACTGTTTGCCGTCAGCTATGCTCCATTTCTTGTACTGCTTAATGCCTATCTTCCTACAGCTATCTGGATATTCATCGTATTATTCTTCATAGCTTTTGTCTTAAGGATATTCGGATTCAAGCCTGGTGGTATTGATCTCAATCCAGTGGAAACATTAGTGTGGAGTGGTGCAGCTTTTTTCCTCCTTCTCTCCGTTGGCTGGATGTTTTTGCAAACAGCGCGAATAACCCAGATACCTATTTTCGGAGATCCCAGCAATCTGATTTTTCTTTTAGGCCTGTTATTTATAATAATATTGTTCTGGAAGGCTTTCCATGGCCATTCCCAGACAGAGGCATACAAAGCTGCATATGAGAAACAGGAGAAACAGTTAGAAAAAGAAAAGAAGCAGAAGGGCGGAGAATAAATCAAGATTTATAAGTCTGTGTTGCAATACTAAAAGTGGTTCAAATGGCAGCCGGAATCGAGACTTTCATCATATCTGCAAGGGAAGCTGGCTTACCATTGGTTCTCTTGTGGCTTTTGACGCTTGCAATCGTCTATGGAATCCTTTCGCATGTCAAGATGCCCCAGTCAGTTTCAGCTAGAGGGGTTATTTCAATAGTCTCTTCCTTCCTCGTGCTTTTGGCAGCAGCGGGAACAGCAGCTGCTTCATTCGTTACAAGCCTTGTAACTGCCACGGTCTTGATAGCGTTCAGTTTAATGATAATAATCATACTCATAGAGGTGGCTGGGGCGAAAGGAGAGGGAGGAAAGCATATCTTCGCTGCTCACTCAAAGCTCTTCGGCTTCGCGTTCCTTATTCTGCTTATACTTGTATTCATAGGGACAGGCGGGTTAGGCTTTTTAAATCTGCCCAACATAACTATCTCGGACCCTGTATTGGCTTTGGGGTTCTTTTTGGTCGTCATGGTACTGGCGATCTGGGTCATGGTAAAAGGCGGAGATAAAAAGGAGTGATTGAATGGCGCTTGATATAACGACGTTGCAAAGATTGGGTATCGGAGATGTAATTCTCTGGATGCTAACCTTCGCAATTATTTATGGCGTACTAAGCCAGGCCAAAATCCCAGAGCAGAAGCCCATTAGGGCAATAATTGCCATGGTTGTAGGATTTTTTGTTATTTTGGCTGCCCCTTCGACTTTCATAGCCACACTGGCAAATCTTTCCACAGGTTTGCTTGTAGGTGTTTTGGTTCTTTTGGTTGCTTTGATATTCATCGAGGTTGGAGGGCTCAAACACTTTGAGTATGCTGTCGGAGAAAAAGATAAAGAAGGCAATCTCAATGTTCGAGATGTTAAGCATAAAAAGATAGGGGAAAGGAATCCATACCTTGTTGCAATTCTATTGCTCATATTCGCTTTATTAATATTTCTAGCCGCCGGAGGTGCGCAATTCCTTGGTTTCAAGTCTTTGCCTCAGTTTGATGTCTTGGGGGTTGTGTTTTTAATTGTTATAATACTAGCTGTAATATGGATGATTAGAGGATAGATATGGCTGTAGACACAGGTTCAACGGTTTCAGGTTTTCTGCAGAGACTCGGATTTGCAGATATACTCTTATGGCTTCTCACGTTTGCTATAGTATATGGACTGCTTTCGAAGGCGAAGGTGCCTCAGTCCAAGGAGGCGCAGGCTATAATAGCAATGGTATTTGGTTTTCTTGTGCTCTTTGCTGTTCCTTCCGCTGTTGTAGGTTACATATCCCAGCTATCGACAGGGCTCGTATTGGTTCTATTGGGACTTCTTGTATTCATAGTGTTGATGGAAGCGTTAGGCTTCAAATTAAAGAAGGTTCTTCCAGTCTTTGACGAGAAAACTGGCAAAAAAATAGGTGCAACAGAAAAGGAAATGAGCGTCTTTGAAGCGCACCCATATGTTTTCGGAGCCGCATTCCTAATTATAATAGCATTACTGTTTGTCAGCTCTGGCGGATTGAGTATTCTTGGCATTAAGATACCAACAGGTTTTGATATAACAGGAACAGCGGTGATAATTGCTGTTATCTTGGCTGTTCTTTGGATATTGTTCAAGGGAGAGTAGGTTTACTTCTCTTCCTTCATCTTCTCTATGACATCAGAAATAGATCTCATGTTGTCTGTTAATGCGGGAAGCATTTCCTTGAAGACCTTTTCTATTGACCCGATCCTTCCCTCTATTTCGCCGAGGGAATCGCCGAAGTGATCGAACTTGTTTCCTAGGGTCTGTTCCTTTTCTTTCATTATCTTCTCCATCTCAATAACCCTCTTCCTAAGGTCTTCGATTTGCGATTGCAGCTGAATGTCGCGTCTTTCAAAATTACCCAGCCTGTCCTCAAAATCGTTCCACTTCTCGTTCACCACGCCTTCTATTATTTCTTCCAAGGTTATCTCCGCCTCAGGCGTCTGGAACTGCTGCTGAGGCCTCGGTTCAAAGGTGAATTCTGGACTGCTAGGATTAGAAACCTGCATAGGCGGTCCCTGGCCTGGCATTGCTAAATGCTCGGGAGGCTGGCCAATTCTCTGCGGCCTCCCCTGCGTACCCATTTGCGGCGGTCCCATCTGCATGCCTGGAGGCGGACCCATTGCTTCCGACATCAATCCCTGCGGAAGCTGCTGCTCTTCAGCTGGAGCTTCCGGTTCTCCGACAACCCTGCCTCTTAGCGCAGAGTTCATGGCGGCAGAAATCTTTGATTCAGGGACGCCCGCTTTCCTTAATCTCTCCTCAATCATTGGAGCTGGCATCCCCTGCGCGGCATACCTTTCAGCCAATTCATCCGCAGTATAGCCCTGTCTTTGCGGCTGGTCCTTCCTTTTGCCTAAGAAAAATACCATAGTGGTCACCCATTATTCTAGTTTCTCCTTTATTAATCTTGTTACTTCTTCCCTCGTAGCGAAATTTGACTTCATGGGGCTGTATATTGATATCATGCTCTCAAGCTCCTTCAGCTCCGCCTTTTTGGCTGTTTTTTCCAGAGCCTTGTTCATCCTCTGAAGCTCCGCATCGATTCTTGCTGTCTCGGCTTCCACATCCTTCAGCCTTTCATTGACTTTCGAGACCGTTGCCTTGACTTCCTCGTTCTGCCTAAGAAACGCGTTCTCAATGTTTCCCAGAACGTTCTCTATCGCAGAATTCTTGTTTTCAAGGTCCCTAAGCCTTCGGCTCTGCTCATTGAGCCTTCTCATAACCTCGTTTAAAACAACCCCAATATCTTTAGCTTCTACCAAGGTACCACAAATATATTACTTGCTTTAATAAATAAGTACCTAGAATATAAATGGTGATTTGATGGTCTTTGAAGTCGAGGTAAAGGAGGGAACCCTGAGAATGGACGTTATGGGTTCCATATTCGGCTTTACAGTTGAAGATTCAGACGTTATCATGGCCAAGGTCATCAACCAGCTTCTAGAGGAAAAACGCGTCACCAACATCGTTCTCTCCGAGACAAGGGAGTATGAGTATGATGTTGCGCAGACGCAGATGCTGAAGGAGGTCGCATATTTAATTGAAGATGTTGTAAGGGAGAGGAAGCTGCTTGCCCTGAAGAACTTCGGAGGGGAGAAGTTCGGAAAATATGTCGGGACATGGTACACATGGCTTTACAACCTCATAACCTTCCAGCTGAGAGGGGATCCGATCGGGGCGTATGTGAATGCAACAAGGGAGCTGAGGCATGTCAGAGCGAAGCTGGAGACTGCGGAGGGGGATTTCAAGGAAGCCCTTGAGAACTATGCTGTAAATGTCCTGCTTCCGCTCAAGGACGCACTGGAAAATCTTACGCTCATCAAACTTTCAAAGCCTTATCTTATTGCATATCATATCGGAGACAGGAAGCTTTACAGGGAAATCCTGAAGCCTACAGTAAGGCCAAATTTCATGTTCACGAAGTTCATGATCGAGAAGCCTGTTGGGGAGACTGTTGCCAGATACTCGATCGGGGATTCTGAGGTTGAGATTTTCAAGATACCTGGAAAGGTAAGGCATATTTATCATATTGTTCCTCCGGAGTTCAGGCTGAGCGAGGAAGAATACACCCTGCTGGACGGCGCGAGAAGGATACTTGAGGAGAGGAAGCCGCAGGAGCTTGAGATCAAAGAGCAGGAGAGGATGAGGGAGCTCTTCCAGACCCTGAGCAGGGAACTGATAAGAGAGCTTGCAGAAAACTATGGGTTCAGCTATGCGGAAAGGGAGATTGAAAAGCTTGCAACAATTCTAACTAGATACACTGCAGGTCTCGGTGTGACAGAGCCGCTGCTTGCTGACGACAGGATACAGGATATTTACCTGAATCCTCCATTGGGAGCATCGCCATTATTTATTTATCATCAGGACTTTGAGGAGTGCGAAACTAATCTTATTCCAACGAAGGCTGACGGGGAGAGACTCGCAACAAGGTTCAAGCTTCTCTCTGAGAGGCCTCTTGACGAGGCGAATCCTGTTCTAGACACAGAAATAACTGTTCCGGGGGGGGTTGCTAGAATAGCTGCCATCAATCCAAGATTATCTCCGGACGGATTGGGTTTTGCGATAAGAAGGCACAGGTTCAAGCCATGGACCTTCCCATTATTCATGAATGAGAAGATGTTTGATTCTCTGTTCGCTGGGCTGATGTGGTTTGTCGCATCATATGGAAGGACTGTTCTTATCGGCGGATCAAGGGGCGCAGGGAAAACATCCCTGTTAAATGCTTTCATGCTTCAGGTCCTTCCTTATTACAGGATGATTACGGTCGAGGACACATTAGAAATCGCAGTTGACCATATGCGAAAACTTGGATATAACATAAACAGACTGAAGTCAAGATCTGTTATAACAAGGGTTGAGCTTGAGCTCCCTGCAGAGGAAGTTATCAGAACAGCCCTGCGTCTCGGCGATTCCTGCTTGTTCATCGGAGAGGTTAGGAGCAGAGAAGCTGTTGCGCTTTTCGAGGCAATGCGTATCGGCGCAATGGCAAATGTTGTCGCAGGCACTGTTCATGGCGAGAGCACCTACGGCATCTATGACAGGATCGTTAACGACCTTGGGGTAGTTCCCACTTCCTTTAAGGCAGTGGATCTTGTGGCAATTGCGAACAAGCTGAAGACAGTTGATGGACTGAGGAGCTTCAGGAGAATAACAGAGCTGACAGAGGTTAGGAAGCACTGGAAGGGAGATCCTTCGGAGGAAGGTGGATTTGTCAATCTCATGGAGTACTCATCCAGGGACGACAAGCTCATACCAAGCGATACGCTGCTCAACGGAGAATCGCAGGTGCTTAATAGCATTGCAATGCGCGTCCCCGGCTGGGCAGGAAGATGGGACGCTGTCTGGGACAACATAAACCTCAGAGGAAGGGTGCTGCAGACAATTGTCAACATAGCGAATGACAACGGGAGGAAGGATCTGCTTGAGGCGGATAATCTTGTCAAGGCTAACCAGTTCTTCCATATTGTTTCTGAGATGGTAAGGAAGGAGACAGGGGAAGTTGACGCTAACAGGGTCTATAATGAATGGCTGCAGATGTTCAAGGAATCAGTGAAGTAGATGTTTGACAGAAAGGAAGATGCAGAGAAGAGGGCAATGGAAGCCAAAAGAAAGGAGCTGGAGAAAGTAAGAAAGATGAGCGAGATACAGATTCCTACTGCCAGCAGTCCAAGATCGGAGAGGCTTATTCCAAAACCGAAGGATTACAGGGAGTTCATGAAGGAGATAAAGCAGCGTCCGCAGGGCATTTATGAGAAACTTTGCGCAATTTCTGAAAAGTTTCCCGGAATAGAGCCCCCCACAGAGATGAAGAGGAGCTTGCAGGACAGCATCGGTGCCGCGTTCATTTATGCCACGCCGAAGGGCGCGTTCTCCGCGGCTCTTTTGATCGGTGTTTCCCTAATTCTGCTTACATCGCTCTTGATGTATGTTGGAATAGGACTGACAATGGGAATGGTCCTGGTTCTTCTTTCTGTTCTGACAGGATGGTATACCTACAACTATCCTTCTTCAGTTGCAAATTCCTTGACGCTGAGGATGTCTGCGGACTCTGTGCTTGCAATCTTGTACATGGTCCTTTACATGAGAAACTCGCCTAACCTGGAGGGCGCGATTCGGTTTGCCGCGCAGAACCTGAAAGGACCTCTGGCATGGGACCTTAAGAAACTTTTATGGGATATAGAGCTTGGCAAGTATCCGTCCGCTAATGCAGCAGTCTTGAGCTATGTCGAGAAATGGAAGGAGAAGAACAGGGAGTTTGCGGAAGCGCTCAACCTTCTGAGGCAGACCGATGTTGGCGTTGCAAGAAAAGCCGCGCTTTTCGATGAGACAATAAACGTAATCCTGGACGGAACGAAGGAGCGAGCGAAGCATTTTGCTGAAGGGCTGAGGATGCCGATGATGGCTATCAATGCGCTGGGCATTCTTCTGCCTATAATAGGACTGGTGATGTTCCCTGTTGTCATAATTTTCATGTCGAGCGTTGCGAAACCGATATTCCTCTTTGTTGGATATGATATTTTGCTGCCTCTGATGCTGATATTCCTAGTGAACCATACACTGAAGACAAAGCCGCCCACATTCTCGCAGCCTGACATAACTGAGGCAAGAGGCGTCTCGCCCCTCGGCTACATAAAGATAAGAGAGAGATTGCTGCCTGTCTGGCCATTTGCGGTTGCCATCGGACTTGTCTTTTCTATAGTTTCCCTGCTCATGACTTCCTCCTCAGATCTTTTCACCTCCGTAAACGGTTCTGTGCTGGGAATAATGGGACTGGCATTTGCGATCGTTATTTATGCCTACTTGGATTCGTATCAGAAGGCGAAGCTCAGGGCAGATATAGAGAGGATAGAGGACGAGTTCTCTGTTGCGCTGTTCGAGCTTGGAAACCTTCTTGCAAGCGGCGTGCCTATCGAGCTTGCTGTTGACAAGGTCAGGGCAAATGTCAAGAACCTGAAGGTTGCCGAGCTTTTCGAAATAACCTCGATGAACATGAAGAAATTCGGCTACACGTTTGAGGAGGCGATGTTCAACAAGGATGTGGGCGCGATATGGTACTACCCCTCCAAACTGATCAGGTCCATAATGCAGGTTGTTGTCCAGTCATCGAAGAAGAGCGTTGCCTCCGCCTCAGATTCCATGCTTGTTGTCTCTAGGTACCTGAAGGGCGTCCATGATGTAAAGGAGGAGATAAACGATATTCTCAGCGAAACGCTTGCAAGCATGAAGTTCCTTGCGATGATACTTGCCCCATTAGTGGGAGGCATAACAGTCACGATGGCTGTTGTTATTCTGCAGATCCTTGGAAACATAGGGACAAGAATAGCTTCCATAGTCCAGCAGGGGGGATCAATGTCAACAATACAATTGGGGTTGCTGGGCGGTTTTGGCCTGGGTGGAGGTGCGCCGCCTATAACAGCAACAGCGTTCCAGTTCATAATAGGGATTTACATGATAGAGATATCCCTGCTTCTCTCTATCTTTATCAACAGGGTCCAGTACGGGGACGATGCGATAGGGGAAAGGCTGTCGGTCAGCAGGACCTTGCTGATAGGGATCTTTATTTATGCGATAAGCTGGTATATTACATTTGGATTGTTTGGCGGAACAGTGCAGGCTCTGCTGACTCCAACGGGTGGATAAATGAGACCGGTAATGATGGCATACTATGTTTTGATAGGTCTGCTAGGCGTGGCTTTATTTCTTTTGGTGGCGAATGCTATCCTGAGCAACCTGCTGAACGTGCAGGTCATTCCTAAGTGATCATATGGCAACAGACACAGAACTCTGGCAGATCGTGGTGATAATAGGATCTCTTTTGTTGATATTTGTTATCATTGGCATCATACTCGGGTTCAGGCCTGATGTCTTCGGAGGATGGATTGGGGGAATCTATGACTTTCTTCAGGGGGCGAAGAAATGATTCCCGATACCCTTGAGCAGCCAGGCTATCTGATAGTGACTATTATTGTTTTATCTATAGTGATATTCCTTGTTGTGGATGTCTTTTTCAATGTGAAGATCGGCAGGGGCGTTTGCAATATGATCGGATTTGTTCTGAAGAACGCGCTAGGCGTCTTGGGATTCACCACGGATATATTCTCGCCTATCTGCGATAGGCTGCCTTTCTAGTGATCTTATGGAAGAACCTGCAATAGGATGGGCCGGGGCAATAGTAGTCATACTTGTAGCCCTTGCAGTCTTCCTTGGCTTGTACAATATGCTTACAGGAGGGACGCTGTTCAGGGGCATTGTCTGTTCCATGCTGTTCTGGGTTCCCCTTGGCGCGTTGACAACAACGCTGACGCAGAGCTGCGCTGCCATACCGGTGTGATTATGAAAGGAATAACCGACTCTGCGATACTTCTTGTTGTCGGGGTCATAGTCCTGATTATAGTTGTCGGGGCCTTCCTTGTTGCGGTTACGCAGCAGCCGCAGTCTTCCGGAGGATCGGTCAGCATCGGCGGGTGTTCTGACAACGGCGATTGCACAAGCAGCCCGGACGGGCCATGGTGCGCTCAGGTTTACAGCGGAGAGGGGTTAAGCGATACAAAATGCATATGTTACAGGAATGCGGATTGCGAAGGAGGTTATGAATGTGCGGATAGTAAATGCAGAACAATCGAGTGAAGGTTCTAAGCTGCCCCCATATGCGCTGCTGGGCGTTCTCATAGCCTTGCTAGTATTCTTCTTTATTGTAATGTTCATAGCAGGGAATCAGGGGTATGTTGATTCCATTCTGGGCGGATTGAACAGCCTCTTCCCGCTTGTCAAGTGAGATAACTTTATTTAGATGAAGGGTTAAGGATTCTAATGCCGCACTCAAACCTTTTGATGGCAATAGTTGCGATAATTGTCATATCCCTGATTGTTTATATGATAGTGAATCTTGTCCAGAAGCCAGCAGACAATCTTGGCAAGGAGAAGGTGTTTCAAGATTCCTGCCTGAAATGGAAGGCTGTAAGATGCGTCTTGACGGATGATGCAAAGAACGACATGAAGGACGCGTGCGCAGACAGGCTAGGCAAGCCAGGCCAGGATCCTTCGGGTTCTGATTGGCAACTATGCGTTCAGCAGTGCTGCGGCCCTATTTGAGTTTTTCCAATATCTTGATAGCATTTTCTAGAATCTCTTTGGTGTTTTTGTAGCCTATTTTCTCCAATGCTTCCTTCGGCGAGAACCACTGGGCATCTTTTATCTCCCACTCCGGTTTGGTTTCCTTCGTTTTTGATTCAATCAGAAAGAAATAGACTGTTTTGAATATCTTCTCCCCTTCGA
>Ga0209542_10007871_pt1 | contig 20085 bp, 19 predicted proteins | sample RifCSPhighO2_01_FD_184028 | JGI IMG/M metagenome (GOLD analysis project Ga0209542, IMG submission 184028) | Soil microbial communities from Rifle, Colorado - Rifle CSP2_plank highO2_0.1 (SPAdes) (version 2) | ecosystem: Environmental > Terrestrial > Deep subsurface > Rock core/Sediment ...
GTGAAAACATTGTATATATACCCAAAAACGCTAGTCCGTTTTTGCGCCCGTATGCTACCACAAAAGCGCCTAAAACAAAAATCAAACTGTGGACTCACGCTTATTTAGAGCCTTCTATTGACTTTTAGCAAAAATGTGCTATTATATTAGTTGGTCCTTCTTTCACAATCCACCGGAGCTCATTCATGAACAAACTGATTACAGCCGCCATCTGCCTGCTGTCCCTGACCTTCGCCTCCTTGGCCCAGGCCGGTGCGTACCGCATCCCGCCGAACGAGGTAACTGCTGAACAACTGCAGTTACCTCCGACAATAAAAAGGGCACTGTATGTGTGCACTGACGGGTCTCTTGACGTAGGTCGATGCAAATCGACGACTCTGATCGATATCACCAGCATACAACCCGAGCAGTTTGATACCGACAAGAAGCGGGCGGCAATCGTCGCTAAGCAGCACAAGAAAAAGACGCCTTCGTGCGGCAATAAACCCACTGCTTGCAATAACGTGACGGAAACAGGGGCACGGGTCCCGGACGTTCCCTACGTCTTCCCCACTGACGCCCCGAATCTGGTTGAGTCAGTGTTCTTTATCTCATCTTTGAAAGGTGATGTACTCACGCAGATTGTGAGTACCAATGACAAGGAAAAAGGACCTTACTTTTTCCTCATGACTCCGCCGGTTGGGAGCAAGGTACTGGTTGATCTGGAGAATATCTTGCTTTGCCTCCAAAAAATCAACCCTTTCGCAATTGGCAGCAACCAAGGGGTGTACATCAAGAACCCTTTGGGTCAATGGAATTATGTCGGCCTCAACATCGCCGACACGAAGCTCGAGTACACACCGTACATCGAGCACCGCTGCGACTAAGCTGGTCACAGTACCCAGCCAACCAACCCACCGCCCCAGCACGCAAGTGTCTGGGGCGGTTTTTCTTTTGTAAGAAATTCCGACTTGATTCGTCATGGGGTTTAGAGGAGCATAATCCCATTAACCCCCGTTAGAAATGCATAAATTTCGACGGCTTGGTACTTCGTTACATTTTTAAAACGAAGGCACCTACAACTGTTAAGAGGTATTTGTTTTGTTAGAGTTCTTTTTTTTGCATCGAGTACTTTTTGTGTTCTTCGTCTTAGCTTTTGGATTCATTAGTCCAAGTAGCGGAAAAACAGACAAAGTATCCGAGCGGCCACCTATCAGCATCACCACCAGTGAAGGCAGACAGATGGCTGAGAAAATTCGCACGTGGTTCCCCGACGCGCCTCATATGGTGTACGTCGCTAATTGTGAATCAACCGGCCTCATCCATCGTGAGAATGGCAGACTGATTCGCGGCCGCGTCGACGGGCTAGATGAAGGTGTATTTCAGGTACGAATGCCTGTCCATCGTGCTGAGATGAGGAGAATGGGGCTAAATCCCAACAACCTCGACCACTACTTTGGATATGTACGTCACCTCTATGACACGTTTGGGCTACGTCCCTGGAAGTCGTCCCAACGCTGCTGGAGTAAATACCATCGCCCCCAACCCCGCGGCTAAACCCGCACTTCTGCGCCTCCCTCCTGAGGGCGGCGTTTTTTCTATACTTATCCCTAACTTTAAAAGACGGTCATTTGACTATTTTCTATACTAGTGTTACTATCTTGGCACCTTGAGATTCTCGTGTAGTGCTCTTAAGCCACAATCTTATATCCATTGATATAACCACGATTGAATTTATCTACTGCACAGCTTGGAATTTTCTTAAATTCCTCTAACTAAACAACCAAATGCCAAATACATCTGGTCGACCTAGTCGACCATCAGCGGGACATACCCGTAGACCTTTTTCTAGTAATTCTGCTGCCAAAACTGGCGGAGAACGCCGTTCTTATTCTGCTCGTCCTAGTACTGATGGAGAGCATCGTTCACATTCTGCCCGTCCAAGTACTGGTGCTCGCACTGGTGGTTATTCTCGCGGTGGTTCATCTAGTTCATCACGAGGTGGATACAGTGGTGGCCGTTCATCAGGTGGAGGCCGCTCTTTCGGCGGTAACCGTGGTGGTGGAGGCGGACGTGGACGTGGCCGAGTTATGAGTACGTTTGACGTATCAAAATTCATCAACCTCAATCCAGCCAAGCCAGTTACAGAAGCTCCATACCAAGCTAAACATACATTCAACGACTTCGGTCTTGATGCACACCTAGCAGCTGCTATCGCAGAAATGGGCCTAGTAACACCAAGTCCAATCCAGGACCAGGTTATTCCACTTATCCTTGAAGGTAACGATGTTGTAGGACTCGCTCAAACCGGAACCGGTAAGACAGCAGCCTTCTTAGTTCCTGTTATTCACAAGACCCTAAAGGAACGTGGTCGTCAGACACTTATCCTTACACCAACTCGCGAACTAGCAATTCAAATTGAACAGGAATTCCGAAGACTCACTCCACGAATGAATCTTTTTTCTACAGTTTGTGTTGGTGGTATGAACATCCGTCCACAAATCAGTGGTCTCCGTCGTAAGAACCAATTCATTATTGGTACACCAGGTCGTGTTCAAGATCTTATTGATCGTGGACACATCAAACCAGGTGGTATCACTACAGTTATCTTCGACGAAGCTGACCGTATGCTCGACATGGGATTCATCCATGACATGCGTGAAATTCTCAAGGATATTCCAGACGAACGTGAGACCCTCTTCTTCTCTGCGACTATGTCTAAGAGTGTTGAAGGTTTGGTTCATGAATTCCTACGCAAGCCAATTACTGTTTCAGTTCGAAAGACTGATATCACTAGTAGTGTGACTCAGGACGTAGTTCGCTACGAACATCACAACAAGTTTGATACCCTCGTAAATCTTCTCAAGACTGAAGAATTCACTCGCGTGATTGTCTTTGGTGCAATGAAGCACAGTGTAGAAAAGCTTAGTCTAGAACTAGTTCATGCTGGTATCAAAGCTGATGCTATTCACGGAAACAAGTCTCATGTCCAACGACAGCGAGCACTTAAGAACTTCAAAGACGGTCGTGTTCAAGTACTGGTCGCTACAGACGTAGCCGCTCGCGGAATCCACGTTGACGACGTATCACACGTAATCAACTACGACCTCCCAGGCACTTACGAAGATTACGTTCACCGTATTGGTCGAACAGGCCGAAGTGACAAATCAGGCAAGGCTCTGACCTTCGTACCAGCGTAAAGTTTGGTATAATGATAGCTCTATGAAAATAGTCATTATAGCTATCGGTCTGTTTATCCTTCTCGCCATCGTCAATCGCTTTCTTGGGGGCACACCCTTCTAAAGTACTACCGTGGAATACTTACTTTCTCTATTTCTTATTGCTTGTTCAGCGATGTTCTCAGGTTTGACCCTGGGCTACTTTTCACTGAATTTAAATACGCTTGAGAGACGAGCTAAACACGGTAATCCTGACGCCATCGCTATATACCCTATTCGCAAGCGCGGTAATTTACTTCTTACAACTCTCCTTCTGGGGAACGTAATGGTAAACACCGCGCTTTCGGTGTATCTGGGCTCACTCGTTAGTGGAGTTGTAGCGGGTGTGATGGCCACCACCCTCATCTTTCTCTTTGGTGAAATAATTCCACAAGCGGCGTTCTCACGTCATGCTCTTTGGGTTGGTAAAACCTTTGCCCCAGTGATGCGGGTATTGATGTTTGTAATGCTCCCTGTCACCTACCCAATTGCCTATATGCTCGATAAACTTCTCGGTGAAGAAATGCCGTCTCTCTACTCAAAAAATGACCTAATGCAAATTGTGTCTGATCTTGAAGAATCAGAACACAGTGACGTTGACGCTGACGAGGAACGAATTATTCACGGAGCTCTACAGTTTTCACACACCAGTGTGCGGGAAATTATGACCCCAAAAGAGAATGTGATTACCTACGAAAAGAACCAGCGCATCAATCAAGAGTTCATCGACACTGTTTCTGAGACAGATTTTTCACGATACCCAATCTACAGTGGAAACGAAGACAACATCGTAGGAATTTTGTTTTCTAAAGACCTGATGTATGAAGAAGATGATGTGGCTATTTGGCAGACCGCTGACGCTTTTGATGAAAACTTCCTCAAAGCTCGTCCTGACGAAAAGCTTGATGTAGTGCTTGGTCGCATGCTCAAACAGAAGAAGCATATGGCCATTGTTCTTTCTAAGAACAAAATGTTTTTGGGAGTGGTCACACTTGAAGATATTATTGAGGAGATCATTCAATTTGAGATCGAGGACGAAGGAGATGATGATAGTGACGAAAATTAGTCATGATTCCCCCATTTGTTGTACTAGATAAAGCTGTTGGACAAACTCCACTTGAGGTCACAGAAGCTTGGCGTGCCACAAACCCCGAACTTAAGGGTGTTCCCTTGGCGTATGCCGGTCGACTAGACCCAATGGCATCAGGCCAATTACTCGTACTCATTGGTGAAGAATGTAAGAAGCAAGCTGAATACCACAATCTCGATAAGGAATACCAAGTAGCCATGCTCTTTGGTGCGGCATCAGACTCTGGCGACATACTGGGACTAATTCAAGAATCAGGACCTTTAGCAGTCACTGAAGAAGCTGTTCAAACAACCTTAAGTAAACTGGTTGGTGAAATCACCATGACTTACCCAATCTTCTCTGCCAAAACCGTCGCCGGCAAACCACTCCATACTTGGACCATGGAAAACCGCCTAGCTGAGATTACTATTCCCACTCGCACCTCGCACATCTATTCGTTGACCCTAGACAATATCGAGACAATCACTCGAGCTGACTTAGTAGAGAAGGCATTACAAAAAATTGCTCTACTTCCACCAGTTACTGATCCAAGAAAATCACTCGGTAACGACTTCCGCCGACCAGACGTATATAAAACCTGGGAGACATTAAAAAACACCGGCTCTCCAGCTGATGTGTTTTATATTGCTAACTGTACCTGCATCTCTAGTAGCGGCACCTACATGCGATCACTAACTGAAGTGGTAGCTGAAGCGCTTGGCACTACCGGCCTAGCCTTTGCTATCCACCGTGCCAAGATGGGACACTATGATATAGCTACCCAAACTTGGCTCACTCAATTTTAATTATTTAGAAAGGTCTTTAACCTTTTTGAGGTAGGCATCTACAGCCAGTACATACTCGGCATGACTCCAAGTTAATGGTGCAGTAGATAAGTGAGCCCTAGTGTTTGGGTGCATTTGTTCAGCCAACACACCGCCGGTAGTAGCGTGTGAGCAGGTCCACATCAGGAGATCAAGTGGTTCTTTTAGCTCAGTGAGCTTGTTCGCTTTTTTGATTAGGTACTGCGCCATCCAGAGCGTAGTTATAACCCAGGGATTTGGTGTATCAGCGTCACTCATTCGGTAATAACCATCATTTTCATAACGAACATAACCTTTACTATTGGCGTGCACCTGAAGACGATCACGAACGGCGGCGGCGGCCCTGGTAATCTTTGGGTCATCAATATCAAATACCTCAAAGACGATAAGACCGTAAAAACTACTGGTATCAAAAGTCTTGTCGTACTCTAGTTCCCCATCCTCAGTATGGCGCACATGCTTCACAAACATTCCAGTCTCCTCATCAAACAAAACCGTACCGATAGCAGTTTGCATTCGCTGTGCAATCGCTTGGTAGGTGCGTGCATCATCATCCTTACCAAGTATCATCGCAAAACGAGATGCAGCCATTAGTCCGGCATAGACCGAAGCTGCAGTATAAGTAGAAGTACCATACTTCTCTTCCCAAAGGTCGTATGAAGCCTGAGGTAGTCCAGTAGTTGGTTCTATAAACTCACACATAAACTTTGCTGCCGGTTCAATAAACGGATTGTATAGTGACTCAATAAACTCCAGGTCGCGACAACGTTCGTAGTGCTGCCAAAGTGCAAACACGGTAGCTGCAGTTTCGTCTTCTTGAATTGGGAGCTGTGGGACACCTTGTCGCATCCATGGATGCCATGAACTACCAAGCACACCGTCAGAGCGATACTTATGCATCAAGTAACCACCCGGTTCGATACACTTAGTGATAAAAGTAAAAAATCTGGTGGCTACATCATGATAACCAGAAATGTCTAATGCGGAAGCAATAACCGCTGCATCACGCGGCCACACATAACTATAAGTATCACGCCCATGATGGAGCATGTCAGTGTCGCTAGAAGCAATGATGCCGCCATCATTGTCGGTATGGACCCGCATGGTAATCAAAGAGCGATTGTAGAGAATACGCAGTGCAGTCGGCAAGATAGACAAATCTCGCGGCTCTTTATCGAGCCAAGCACGCCAATACGCATCAGTAGAGTCAATAAGTCGGGCTGGGGTTTCATCAATTACATATTCATCAAGTGTATGCACATCAGGAATAGTATTACCGCAAACAACCCAGTAGTACACTTCGGCACTGGCACCAGCGGCCAGTTCAGCAGAAAGACCTATCACTGAATCAACTGAGCCGTGTTCAATTGGGTTTTTCTCCAGTACTCCATCCGTAGCATCCATATATGTTCCCTCCTTACCTTCAATACCGAAGAGGCCGATGTTGTATTCGGTAAACTGTACGTCATTGATAGACGCGTTGACCAAAAAAGTAGTATTGCCTTTGTAGTGAATAATGGCTTTTACCCGAGGATCAAAAAAGGCAGTGTCTCCACGCCGTGATTCAGAAATACGAAACTGTTGTGAGAGAAAGAGTTTCAACTCACGCTTCTTAGTGCCTTTATTGGTTAACGTGAAGTTCCGCAAAAAAACATTTTGTTCATTATGGACCGCGTCACGACTAGTGAGTTGCACCCCCAGTCTTACATGAGTAGCTGTCATGTTACCAATTGAAGTTTGCTCATCACTACCAATTTCTATCTGCCACTCATCACTATCAAGCCAAGACATTTCACCATCACAAAAGACACCAATACGGTGCACGAAGTTACCTGAAGCACCACTCACGTGATTAGCTTCTCCAACATGTGGGTAGTACAAGTCGCGAAGTTGGCCTCTATAATCAAGACCTACGAGCAGGCTTCCGTTTCCAATTGTGACAGCACGCGCCATATTATAGAGCGTACTTCTTTAGGTGTTTGGTTACTGCAGTTTTGGCAGCGGCAGGTGTTTTGGCTTTGCGAACATCAACTGCACAATCTTTATCTACGAGTATTGTTTCAATCCATACAGCAAAGTCGTTTTTGTCTTTGGCTACATGGTGAGCAAAGGTGGCCTTATCCATTACATCAAGCGCCTCCTTGAGAGCACTGAGACTATTTAAAATTTGACCGTCCACCACCCAAAATGAGTGTTGATTTGGAGCGTACTTAAGGGCTGGCTTTGATGACGAAACCGCCTTCTTAGCAGCGGCTTTTTTAACCACCTTCTTGGCAACGGCTTTTTTAGGGGTTGCTAACTTTGGCATAATAATTTGATGAACTTATTTCTTGTGAAAGAAATCTAGTAAAGAACGAAAACGTTTTTTTAATCCCGACACCCAGGTAGAGAGTAGTGCATGAAGAGTTGGTTCTACTGCAGTTGGTGTAACAGTAGCTGGCGGTACTTCCTCCAAAGTGGCCGCCAATTTCTCTTTCTTAAGTGCACGCTCTTTGGCACGCTCTTCCTGTTGCGTGAGTGAGTGACTTACTCTCAATTGTAAATCACTTAAGGCATTCATGAAAGCGATATATGCATCATATGGGGATTGGTACGGACTGAAGTACGCATGTACATCTCCGTCCTCAGACCACTTAGTACACATGTAATAGAAGTGATCAGAAGTTTGCAGCTTGCGCCAGATTTCAATCAAATCTTTATTTTTGGTCTGGAGTACTTTTGGCTCCATATCATAAATTGCTTTGATAGCATCACGCTGAATGTCGTTACCGGTCCAAGCAGTTAAGTCACGATCGGTGTCAGCCCAGGTCAAAATATCTGGTACATCAATCTCACCAACAGTGTTGTAACTTTGCACAGTTTCAGTTGGAGTGCGGAAGGTAGTATCAGCGCGTGCTGTTAAGAGATGTGGCAGCGTTCGCAAAAAATTAAAGATACCAGTATCTTCCCATTGGTGTTCACCAAAAGTCTCATAGTCCATGAAAAGATTAATGGTCTCTGCCCCACCGTGATGTGAATGAATCCAATCAGTATAAGTCTCAGCTGAAAGAGGCCAGCTCTCCCAACCTTGATTACCAAAACGAAAAGCCACATCGTCGGAGAGTTTGTAGTTTTTGAGCAAGACCTTAATCTTGTTACAACCTGGTGGTTGGTATAAAAAGTTTGGACTGCGCCAGCCTAAATACTTGTCCCACCCTTCAGCCATGATGCCGATGTAACCATTGTCTTCACACCATTTAGCGAGATCGTTGCGGTAAGAAAGTTCTGTATTACGAAAGACTCGTGGCGTTACACCAAACAATTCTTGTACTCGCTTCTTATGCTTTAGTACCTGTCGTTCAAATTCTGGCACTGAATAAAAGAACGCCAACGAGTGATGGTAAGTATCAGCCAAGACTTCAACTCTGCCACTAGCAATAAGTTTCTGAAATGATTCCAGTACGTCTGGTGCATACGCTTCAAACTGATCAAGGACGGTACCAGAGAATGAAAGCGCAAATTTAAAATCAGGATGGTTATCAAGTAACTCTTGGAGAATTTTGTTAGTTGGCCGATATGACTTGTTGGCCACCTTCTCGACAATACGTCGATTGTTTAAATCAGTCTCACTACTATCATTAAAATACTCGTTATCATTACCGATATCAAAGACACGATACTGCTTAATGCGGTATGGTTGGTGAACGTGAAAATAAGGACAGACACTAAGCATACCTATGATGTGAGATATTGTAACAGATTACGATAGAGTCTGAATACTTTGGTGGCAGCATCATGCCAAGACATCTTTTGGAGCTCTCGCTTCCCTTCTTTGACCATTTGCTCGCGCATCACTGGGTAGCGGAGGGCCGAGAGGATCTTGTTGGCCATTTGGTCAATATCCCAAAAATCCACCTTAAGGACGTGGGTCAAAACTTCAGCTGCACCTGACTGTCGACTAATGAGTGACGGTGTACCGTGCTGCATGGCCTCTAGCGGGACCAGCCCAAACGGCTCAGATACTGAAGGCATAACTACCAAGTCAGCTGACTGATACATGCGGTCACGCTCCTCTTCCCAAAGTGCACCGGCAAAGATAACGTGCTTAGAAAGACCCATCTCACCTACCTGATTAATTATCTGATTGGTCATATCACCCCAACCTGAAATCACAAACACCACATCCGGATCAATATCAACCACCCGCCTAGCGGCTTTAATAAAATAGTCGACCCCTTTCTGAATTGTGATACGTCCGTGATACAAAACTATTTTTTTATTCTGAGACTTGAGTGCACTTAGACTTGGCTCATAACGAGTTGGTTCGGTAGTATCGCAACCATTGTGAACAACCTCAACTTTATTAGCTGGTACACCATGCTTATTTACAATAATGTTCTTAGTGAACTGACTAACAGTAACTATCTTGTCTGCAGCAGCAAAGCCCTCACATTCGATTTTAAAAATTCCCGGATCGACATTTTGACTGGCCGCCTGGTCGTATGAAGTAGCATGTACATGCAAGATGAGCGGCTTACCACTAGCCAACTTGGCAGCTACGCCAGCAAGGTATGAAGTCCAGTCATGAGCATGGATAATATCGAAAGTCTCTTCCTTTGCTATCAATGCAGCTTGGTGCGCAAAGCGATGCACCTCCTCAATAATGGTACGGGATTTAATAACCGGTCGACCCTCAATATCAAACGATTCAATATAGTGCACTTGGCTTTCAGCTTGATGATAAGGCTGGAGGAAAGAGCTCACTTCACGCACACTTACATTGCGTGCTTGATCAGCAAAAACGAACCTAGCATTTCCAACCACATCCTGACGTTTCGGTAGCACAAAAATAACCTCAACTCCGTTTTGGGTTAATTCACGTGTTAAGCCGTAACACGCCACACCCAAACCACCGTTTCTAGACGGTGGAAAGTCCCAGCCAAAAGTGAGCACTTTCATATGTTAGAACTACAAACGTGCACTGTTAATAACATATATGTTGCTACCCCATAATACCACATGGCTTTGATTAGCCTTCTATAAAAAGGCCTTTTCTGTTAACTAGTCGTCAAAAACCAAGGGACTGTCCATAAAATTGACTAATTCAAGGTTTTTTGCTAGAATCGGAGCCACTATGTCACAAGATTTACTCATCAAGCTAGTTTCAGTCGGCGATAAAAACGGCGTTGGAAAAGGCCATACTTACTACACTCGTTTCAATAACAAGGTAAAAAAGGACCCAAGTAAGAAGTACGAGACTAAGAAATTTAACCCAGTTTCAAAGACTCATACTACATATAAGCAGAAGAAATAAAAAATGCCCCTTTGGGGCATTTTTTATTTCTTTTGTGTCGGATTATTACCTTTAATGGACGGTTCGGGTGCCTGGCACTCAAAAGTCTCACTGATGGTAATAACCCTACAAAATTTCTCCTATCACATTTAAGAGAACTGGTCTTTCTATGTATCATCAATGATACATAGACAACTGGAGATTTGAGTATGACTAAATCAGTTCTGAGAGTACAGTAGTGATGCCACAACATACCTGAACATTCAGGTACGGATCGTAAACTATTCATTAGATTATCGCTACACTATAAAATTGTTAGCTTTGTTTTATTAAAAAAGCTCCCTAACGGGAGCTTTTTTATAATTCAGTACGACTCAATTATTTAAGAATACTATCCGCCGCCGCATCATACATTCCCTGTGCAGCGAGGCTATTCATCTTGCAGGCATGGACGAGGACCTTTTGAGCTTCAGGGATGTTCTCAGGCTTACCCTGCCAAGCAAGGAGGGTTGGTTCTTCAATCGCTCGTGAATATGAATAAGTGATTGGCCATGGCTGTGGACCCATCTTGGCAATAGCATTTAGATTTTCAGTTGAACGCTTTGGTGATTGTCCTCCAGAGAGAAATACGATACCTCCAACGTTGTGTGGTACAGACATATGGAAAGTTCGAAGAGTAGCGTTGGCTACCTGTTCTGGAGTTGATTGTTCAGAGCACATGTCTCCAGCAATAACCATTGATGACTTCAAGATAAGTCCCTCGAGGTCAACACGGTAAGTTATTAATGTCTGGAACAGAATCTGCAAGACACGGGTAGTCACAAGCTCTGCCTTCGCCAAATCATGATCCCCGGCAAAGATAACTTCTGGTTCAACCATCGGTACAATGCCAGCCGCTTGCGCAAGTTGCGCATAACGAGCAAGCTGGATGCAGTTCATAGTAATAGCCGCATCAGTTGGAAGTTCGTCTTCATCAATAGTGATGACAGCTCGCCACTTAGCAAAGCGAGCTCCGAGGTCATAGTACTCAGCAAAGCGAGCCGCTAGATTATCTAGACCTTGAGTAACGACTTCACCTTTGAAGCCATGGAGTTCAACTGTACCAGTATCAACTTTGATACCCGGCACGATACCTTTAGCAATCAACACATCAGGGAAAGGAACACCGTCGTCAGTGAAATTCTTGATTGATGAGTCATACATGATGACACCAGAGAGAAACTCTTCAATACCAGGAGCGGTAAAAAGGAGTTCACGGAAGTCCTGCCGGTTTTCTGGTTCATTTGGTAAATGGACCATTGCTAACCGCTTACCAGCAGACGCGTCACTTTCATCAGCCGCTAGGATACCTTTTCCAGGTGCCATCATCGCAGCTACAGTTTCATATAACTTGGTGTTCTTTTTCATACTCACTTAAGTGTACCAAAGTACGCCCCTAAAGACGTCACAAACCTGTGAGCAACTACACAACGCAAAACCAGCCCGGAAAGGGGCTGGTGTTTTGAAAATTGAATCTCGCTTATTTTTTGCCGTGCATAGCGGCGTTCACAGCGAGCCAGAGATACAGGCATCTCATACTGGGGTTTGCATCCGTACCTCGACCACTCACGGCCAGGTCGAAATTGAAGTTGATGAATTCTGCCAAACAGATACCGCGAGTGGCCATGGCGTGACGCCGCAAGGCAATCATGAGGCGGTAAAAGACCGCATCCTCAAGCCATTCCTCAGGCGCACTGCGACGCTCAGTCCCGTCATAGTAGGTCAAAACGTCATACACCGTCACCGCAACCCGTTCCTTTACTTCCTGGTCCATTTTCTTCTCCTGTTAGTTGTACAAAAGCCAATCTATATTGTACGATGCTATACATGTTCAGTCAAGAAACGGAGTGGTTGCTTGTGGAAAAATATAATGGCGAAAAAAGTGACGCTTTTTTTGCCGATGTCGCCCGACTGGAAGCTGGTGAGCCACTTGCTTACCTGATTGGTTCTATCCCCTTTCTCAATACTACAATCTACCTCACTTCTCACCCTCTCATCCCTCGCCCTGAGACAGAGTACTGGGTAGAAAAAGCTATTACGGCAATTAAAGAAACCCAAAACCTCACCGAGCGAACCATGCACGTTCTCGACCTCTGCGCCGGTAGTGGCTGCATTGGAGTTGCGGTTGGCCACGCGTTACCCGCAAGCACTATCCATTTTGCTGAAATAGATGCTGCCCACCTCCCCACCATCACCCATAACTGTGAGGAGAATGGTCTTCATGAAGCGAGGCGACGCATAGTTCAGAGCGATTTATTTAGCGGTCTTAAGACTGAGCCCCAGCTACGCTATGACTTTATACTCAGCAACCCTCCATATATCGACCCAGAAGTTGATCGCGCTGAAGCTTCGGTCAAAGCTCATGAGCCGGCCCTCGCCCTCTATGGAGGCTACGCTGGCATGGAACTCATCGCCCGCACCATCACCGAAGCTCCAAACTTTCTACTGCCACATGGACAGCTTTGGCTCGAGCACGAACCTGAACAGACTGAATTAATTGTCGAACTGGCTGAACCGTCCTTTACTGTGACCATCCACAAAGATCAGTATGGGGTCAAAAGATTTTCAGAACTGGTGCTACAATAACTAGATGGAACAAGAACTTGGCAACGCAACCGTTGCAATATCATTAAAGACCGCGCTCATGTTTGGTTTTTATATTATGTCCGCTGCGTACATAATCTTTACTATTGTCATGTACTACCATTGGAACGAATACAGCGTCAATGCTCGCGTGACATCTATCACGCTAATTACCTATCTAGTAACTACTGTGCCACTTATCGCCACCCTTGGTATTATCGCCCTCTCGTTTTAATAATTGTTTATGCTTTTTGAAAAAATAGAATTTGAAGCCAATGAAAATGTGATTAGCACTGTGCGCAAACATTGGTTTGTTATTACCTCTGAATTAATTGTGGCACTAATGTTTTCTTTCCTGCCAATTGTGGTGCTGTTATTTCTAAACTCACTACCGGAATATATCCCTCTTAACGTTGACCTTAGCGCCTATTCTTCACTGATTGTTTTTGCCTCGGCAGTCTGGGTGTTATTGACCCTCCTTTCTGCTTTTATGATTTGGACACACTACTACCTAGATCTCTGGGTAATTACCGATCACCGTATTATTGTAATTGATCAAATTCACTTCTTTAATCGCAAGGTTAGCAGCTTCAGACTTGAACGCCTTCAGGACATCAAAGTTTCAATCAACGGCATAGTTCCAACCTTCTTAAATTATGGGACACTGCGCGCCCAGACCGCGAGTGCTGCTGAAAGTAACTTTATGACTACCGGCCTACCAGATCCTCGCGGACTTCAATCAATGATTCAAAAGGCTACCGACGAACGCCTCCGCTCTCTTCAGGGCACTCTGGAGACTACGACTGACTAGCTTGCAATACCCTATTTACTCAACTACAATCACGCTATGAACAAAGGTAATCTTTCTACTGAATCTTATAAAGGAGTACGGGATTTTTATCCAGAAGACATGGCTGTGCAACGCTATATCTTTGACACCTGGGCCAAGACCGCTGAGTCTTTTGGCTATGAGCGCTACGATGCCTCAATTCTAGAACCTTCAGACCTTTACCGTAGTAAAGGGGCCGTTAATGAAGAAATGGTCAATGAACAGACTTATACCTTTACTGATCGTGGTGAACGTGAGGTAACCCTCCGTCCAGAAATGACTCCGACCGTAGCCCGGATGGTAGCTGGTAAGCGACGCGAGCTTAAGTTTCCGCTTCGCTGGTATTCAATTCCTAATCTATTTCGATACGAACGTCCACAGCGTGGACGACTACGAGAACACTGGCAACTTAACTGCGATATGTTTGGTGCCGATGATTACACCGCCGATGTTGAACTCATTGCCTTAGTACACCAGCTTTTCGTCGACTTCGGAGCAACGCCTGATATGTTTGAAATTCGCGTTAACGACAGACAAGAAATGACCGCACTCTATAATTCACTTGGTATCAAAGACCAAGACGTGATTACGTCTATCACCAGACTAAACGACCGTAAGAATAAAATCTCTACTGAAGAATACAGAGCAGCTCTTGAGCAAATCCTCGGAGACACACATCAGAGTATTGCAGTGACAGCACTTGTAGAAGACTCCACTGGTACCAATCAAGTTATTAATGGCCTACGTGAGCTTGGCATCACTAATGTACGACTAGATCGCACTATTGCCCGTGGGTTTGATTACTACACTGGAACGGTCTTTGAAGTATTTGACACTAGCGGAGACAACAATCGTTCAATGTGCGGAGGTGGACGCTATGACAACCTAACAGCAATGTTTAGTGATGACGCTATTTCAGGAATTGGCTTCGGCGCAGGAGATGTTATTATGCGCGACTTCCTTGAAACCCACAAACTTATTCCATCACACATAAAAGAAACCGCTCCTTGTTTGATTGTCATCCCAACCGATGAAAAACTCAATCTCGAAGCCCAAAAAGTAGCTCATATAATTAGGACCAGGGGTATTTCAACGGCAACCGACATTGGCACCAAAAAAATTGGTAAGAAGATTAGTGACGCGGTAGACCGTGGAGCCAAGTACACAATTGTTGTTGGTAGTGACGAACTGCAAAGTGGGACCTTTACTCTCAAAAACTTAGCTGAGACCACAGAACTAACAGACTCACTAGAAAACCTCTTGACCCATCTCATAACCAACAACTAGCCATGCGGTATATCATCTTCGACCTAGAAACTCAAAACACTTTTCAAGACGTTGGGAGCTCAGATTCAACTGCGCTAGATATTTCTGTGGGTACGTTTTATGATAGTGAAACTGACAAGTACCTGACAGTTACAATTGACGAACTGCAGAGTGCCTGGCCTCTCCTTGAGAAAGCGGACGCACTTGTAGGATACAACAGCAACCACTTTGATATTCCCCTGCTAAATAAATACTACCCAGGTGACCTCACACAAATAAAAAGCATTGACCTACTCGAAGAAATTCGTAAGTCATTAGGGCGACGGTTGCGCCTAGACAGTGTGGCTGAAGCTACAGTTGGTGCCAAAAAATCAGGACACGGTCTCCAGGCCGTACGTTGGTGGCGCGAAGGCAAAATTGATGAAATCAAAAAATACTGTGAACAAGACGTAAAGGTAACTAAAAAGGTTTTTGATTATGCCCTCAAAAATGGCCATGTAAAATTTAAAGACGGATCACGAAAGCGTGAAATACCACTTGATATAAGCACTTGGGGCATCAAAGAAGAAGCTGCCATGACCCACTCTCTCCTCTTTTAAAATAACCTAAGTTGACCTAGACGTAGAGCGTTACGTATCCGACGAGCAATGAAAGGACGATACTGTACCAAATAAATGGCCACAATGAGTATCTGCGAATGAAGTCGAGGAAGAAATGAATAACAACAAGTGCTACCAAGAAACTAACTGCCGCACCCAGAGCAATTGGTAGCCACGAAACACTTCCTCCAAGTGAAATTAGTTCTAAGAGTTTTTTGCTACCCGCGCCAAAGGTAATTGGGATAGCTAATAGAAATGAGAAGCGAGCTGACTCGATGCGAGACATACCAAGCAACATACCACCGGCCAAAGTTGCTCCAGAACGTGAGAACCCAGGCAGTAATGCCATCATTTGAAAACAACCCACCAACAGACCACGACGTACCGTCAGCGGACCTTGTGGTGGCTTAGTGTAGTAGCGCCACTCTGCGTACATAAAAAATATCGCTGCAGAAAATAAAATCGCCACTACAAGCAACGATGACGTGAAGTGTTTTTCGATCATGGACTCAAGCAAGAGACCGGCCACGACCGCTGGCACCGTACCAATCATAAGTGCATATAGTAGCGTGAGATCTTTTTCATTTACTGGCAGTCGACCCAGCTTACGAATGGCCGTTTGAATCAAGACCCAGATATCATTCCAAAAATACAGCGAAATGGCTGCCGTTGTGGCCAAGTGCAGTACCGCATCAACCGCGAGGGCGTTGGCATCATCTAAAACCAAAAATTCTCGCACCAACACCAAGTGTCCACTTGAAGAAACTGGTAAAAACTCCGTAATGCCTTGAACCAGGCCCAAAATCAGCGCTGCTGTAATATCCATATAGTGAATAGTATATCATCCAGTTTTAAAAGAACATGATATAATCACGGTATATTAATCAAATCACATTATGGAACCATCATCTACCAAAAATTCACTAGCAATTCCACTTTCAATTGTTTTTGGCTTCGCTCTCATTGCGGTCGCCATCTACTTCAGTGGCATGAACAAGACAGTTGCCCCAACCGCGGCTCAAAATGACGGAAATACCCCGATAACTACAGCTTCTAATATTCCACCGGTTGATGAGAGTGACTACATCAAAGGTAATCCGAACGCTCCAATTCTAATCGTAGAATACTCAGACTATGACTGCCCATTCTGTAAGTCTTTCCACGAAACTATGAATCGTATTATAGAAGAATATGGCGCTACCGGTAAGGTGGCTTGGGTGTACCGACAATTCCCTATTCCACAACTTCACCCAAATGCACCTCGCATCTCAGAAGCTGCGCTTTGTGTAGGTGACACTGCTGGCAACGACGCATTCTGGACATTCAGTGATCTAGTATTTGGAGAACGAGATATTAACGAACCTACCAACATCACTAAATTGCAGGATTATGCTCTGACTGCTGGAGTTGATAATGCTACATTTACCTCTTGTCTTGAAAGTGGTCGAATGAAGGAAGTAGTAACAGAAGACTTCAATGGCGGAGCGGCTGCAGGAATCCAGGGTACACCACAATCGTTTGTACTTATTGGTAACCAACAAGCTCCAATCGAAGGTGCACAGCCATACGAAGTGGTGAAGCAGATTGTCGAGAATCTCCTCGGACAACTAGAAGGAGCTACACCTACTAACTAGTAGCTACTAACATAAAAACCCGCGGCCAAAGGCTGCGGGTTTTTATTATGTTCACACCCCCATTTAAATGGGGGTGTGAACGCACAAACTTATCTTAGTCGCTCCGCCAAATGACAGAAATCAGACACTTCCGGATCACATGGGACCGTTAAACATTCCCCACTCACTACCGACCTAGTCGCTTCAATAATTTCCGCCTTAAGTTCAGCTATCTCATCCTCCGTAATAGAAAAAGATTCTTCATGAATCACGCCCTTCTGATCAGGCTCTACAAACGAAAGTACTGTGGTAGACGTTTTTAGCCGTTCGTCACTTTGGAGTGAGAGTAGTAGTGCATAAAATACTAACTGACGCTTATAGTTACCATTACTGGTCTTGGTAGTACCAGCTATCTCGCCACGGGTTTTAGGTTTTCCGGTTTTATAATCAACTACCCTAATAGCCATTCCGTCATTTCCACTATCAATCCGGTCAAAGTTACCAGTGAGTAGCACCTCAGGGAAATAGGCAAGGCCAGTAGAGAGTGTAGCCTTAACTCCAAACTCAGTTCTGGTCGTCATGCCGGGCAGAAGTGCTTCCTTGAGTTTTTGTTGGTAACCAAACACCGCTTTCATTCCACGCTCATGTAGTCTAGTGAACTCACTAGTTGAAAGGACATTTTGACCAAGGGCAGTATCCAACCAACCAATAATCATTGCGTCATCAGGCTCGGTGCCTTGTGCCGTATGATGCCGCACAATTCGCTCCAACACAGCGTGCACGGCTGTACCAAATTGTAACTCTGGAGTCTTGATGCTCGGGATTCGGAGAACATTCTTATAAATGAACTCCCACGGACTTTCGTGATAGTTATTAAATGAAGTAGCAGACCAGCCACGCTCTTCTAGTGCAGACCGCAAAAATGCCACGTCAATCTTTGCTCGCGGAACTGGAGTGAGTGCAGTCAGTGGATTAAATTCATCCATAAACTTAGCCTGGTCAACTTCTGTTATATGCACCCCAAGTAAGTCGGTCAAAAAGCGAGAAGGTGCAAACTCCCTACCTTCTATATTCATAACTGAATGTGAGCACAGCAGTCTTCGCTTGGCGCGAGTAAGTGACACATAAAACAGTCTTCGTTCATCATCTTCAAGTAGAGCTTTCGCATCTGTCACCTCATGTTTAGTGACAGGCAAATCAAACGTAGAACTGCGCGCTCGCGAACCTCCCCAAACATTGTCTGTAAGGTGCGGCAGACACACCACTTCAAACTCCAGGCCTTTGGCTTTATGTGCAGTCATAACACCGACCGCAGACTGACTAACTGTTATAGCTGGTGCTGTGAGCGGTAACCCATAACTTTGTAGTAAAGCAAATTGCTCTAATACTTCACGCAGTGTAAGTCCACCTTTTTGCTGACACATACCTTCCACCTCATCATAAAGACGACGAACCACTGTAGCGCCCGAAAGCGGCTCTTCAGCCATCACAAAATCCAAGAAACCACTCTCTTTAAATACATATTCAACAATCTCAGCAGCACTCTTGGTAACAGCCAAATCCTTGGCAGTAGCAAGTACTGTTAATACCTGTTTAAATGCCGACGTGTCAGTGACCCCAAGCTCTTTGAGCCCCGCTTCATCTTCCATAAGAACACGGAGTGATCGTGTGTAGCTTCGGGCAGAGAGTACCCGCACCAAATCAGTAGTGGATACTTTTAAATACGGGGCGTGTAATAACTCCGCCAGCAAACGTTCGTTTTCTGGTTCGACCACAGCCCGCAGAAGTACTAGTGCTTGCTTAGTAATCACATGGTCCAAAATATCAGTATCAGCTGATGGAGCAACCGGCACATTGGCCTTACGTAGCAGTTTAGTAAATAACTCCACTTCGCGATTAGTGCGCACAATAACAGCAATTTCTTCAGCTGGTACCCCAGCAGCAATTTCTGACTCAATCTGCGACACGATAAATCCTTCCTCGACTGCTGTGTGGGCAAATTGTTGTACTGTTAAGCTGGCTTTAAAAGACTTAGCCGCAGTTAACGGCACCCGCAAAGGCGCGAGTGTTGGATCGTCGGTTTTGATACTGGCGTGAGCAGCATCAAGAATAGCCTGGTCTGAGCGGTAGTTTTCAGTCAAGGCAATCGTAAGAGCATCTTTATAGACATCACCAAAATACAAAAAGTTATCGAGTGACGCTCCTTGGAAACGGTAAATTGCCTGCTTCTCATCCCCCACCACAAACACGTTTGGATGCTCGTGATATGAAGCAATAAGTTCAATTAGTCGGTTCTGACTTTGGTTCACGTCTTGATGTTCATCAGCCAATATATATTGATACTGCTCTTGCACATCAAGTAGCATGTCCGAACTATTCTCCAGAGCCGCAATCGTATCGAGAATCATATCTTCAAAGTCATACAGTCGTTCGCTCTTTAACGCAGCTGTGTACTCGCGATAAATGAGAAGTAGCTCTTGATTCTTTTGTAGGCTTTTTTCGGCTTCGACATATGGCCCACGCAACTTGCCTTTATGAGCACCCTTCTCGTGGAATTGCGGAATTTCATCTAAAGCTGCCGTCTGTACATCAATCGCCCGAGCAAAAGCATCAGGTGATACGTATTCCTTTTTGAGAGTAGCAATAGCTTGCAGAATCGGTTTAACATAATACTGAGGATCACCATGCGGACGGAGTCTCTTATAGACTGTCGACTCAAGCACTCGCTCAATGATAGAAATTTTTTCTAATTCAGAAGCTGGTCTCCCCCCAACAATATTTTCGTACGCATCAG
>Ga0209542_10007872_pt1 | contig 20083 bp, 17 predicted proteins | sample RifCSPhighO2_01_FD_184028 | JGI IMG/M metagenome (GOLD analysis project Ga0209542, IMG submission 184028) | Soil microbial communities from Rifle, Colorado - Rifle CSP2_plank highO2_0.1 (SPAdes) (version 2) | ecosystem: Environmental > Terrestrial > Deep subsurface > Rock core/Sediment ...
GAGCGTCACGGGACAAAGCGCGACCATACCGCAGGGAACGGAGATCCCGCGCTCGGGAATCATCAATGCCATCGAACCCATCATGCTTCGCCCGGGCGATACGGCGGCCATCTCGACCGGCCGCTCGCCAATCGGCGCATCGTTCCGAGAGAACCGATGCATCGGCTACTTCGAGCAGTATCAGAAATTCACGCCGTCCCTTCCGAAGACGTGCCCCGTTCCAGAAGACGAATTCGACCGCTTCTACGACGCGCCCCTGCGCGACGACACGTGTCGGACGTTCATCAAGGCCATTCCGCGCTGCACCCTGATATCGAGCATCCCGCCGATCTTCGCAAGCACCTGCGGCGGATTCATCGGGACGTATCTCAACTACAACGGTTGTATCACCGCACACGGCAGCGAGCGCGATTTCCTGGGTACGTCGTGGCGTATCTTTATCGGACGCGACTCGGAATTGTGGAAAGCGAAATACGAGACCATCAAGCTCATCGACCGGGACGGCAAGACGGTAGACCTGTACGCGTACTAGAAAAAGTCGACCCCGGGTGTTAGTTTTCAGAAGTTAGCGTTCTCATTTCCCGCCCATACGTAGGCGTATGAGCGGTCGTTCGGCGCAGAAGAAAGTATGTGATACTTTCTTCTGACCTCACTTCCCGCCCATAGCTCAGTTGGTAGAGCGGCTCCCTTTTAAGGAGATGGTCCCAGGTTCGAATCCTGGTGGGCGGACCAAAAAATACAAGAAATTGACAGACGGGAAGCGTTCCTGTTTGATTCGTCTGAAACGCGCAAAGGAGGGACTGATGCGCAGGTTCTTTGAAGCCACCGGGCATCTGTGGATCTACAGTTTGCCAATGGCAATCATCGTCGGCTTTGCCGCCGGAACATGGAGAATCGGGCTCCTCAGCATCCTCGTATCGCTTGGGGGACAGTCCGTCCATACGCTGAAGTGGCACGCTGAAGAATTCCCGCTGTGGGTCTTGGCGACCATTGCATTGCTTATCGTGGCGGTACTCACGTCTTTCTCGCAGACCGTGCTCGCTATCGCAGACGTGGTACCGACCCTGCAGGGCGCCGCCATAAGCATCGGTATCGCTCTCTGGGACTTCGGATTCCATAGACGTCAGCATCGACACGCGTGGACGCACCGAGCAACATCGTTCACGCGGAACCTCTGGTTCATCTTTATCGTGACGGGATTCCTCATCACGATACTAGGCGCTCTATCGGTCTAGCTCCCGGACCTGAGGCGCGGGGCGGGTTCGCGCGTCGCGAACCCGCTTTTTCATTAGAACGAGAGTGCGAACCGCTCGAGTGCGAGAGATAGTTCGAGATCTCCGCGACGCGAATCGGAGAGAAGCTCTATCAGAGAAACAGAAAGCGCGCGGGCTTCTTCTTTCGACCACGCCCTTCCGCCTTTTTGCATCAGGTCGCGGGCTTTCCAATGCAAAAGTCCGTGGATCATTTCGGGTGCGTCTCCTTCACGAAACGCTTTGGTAATTTCTTTCCATAGCGTTTTCCCGTCGCGCGCACCAAGCGCATTCACGAGCGGCGCATTGAACCCACGTTCGAATTTTTCCTTCGCGTCCGTTTTAAATACTTTCGCGGCTTTTGCTTCTATTTTTTTCGCGTGCGCCGGGTGGAGCTTCGGCGCGAGAATTGCTATCGGATTCTCAGACTGCACGAGCACCGGGAGCGCCTCAAGGACCGCTTCCCCCGATTCTTTGAGCGAGAACGGGTCGTCAAGGAGAACGAGGGTCTTGGGGAAGAAAAGGCCCGTAGCCCCCGCTGCTTCCGCAAGCGACTCGACTGTGACTGCGTCGGCAGCGATTCGAAGATACGCGGCGTTCGGCGCCTTCTTGCGCGCCGCTTCCACCCACGCGAACGCCTTGGCGCGCGCTTTCACCGTATCGGAACCGTGGAAAAGATATATCATACGGGCATCATCTCGCCCCAGTTCGGCCCAATCTTCCCTTCCACGCGGACGGGAACGCCGTGCGTTTCCTTCTCCGGGATGACCGACTCCATGATCCGCTTCATCTCCCGTACCAGTTTCTCCACGCTCGTTTTCCGGACCTCATAGACAAGCTCATCGTGAACCTGGAGCAGCAGATGGGCATCGTCCCGCATGCCAGAACCCCGGAGGTACTCGTCAATGCGCACCATGGCGAGCTTGATGACATCGCCTTCGGTTCCCTGGATGGGCGCATTAATCGCCATGCGCTCCGCTTGCGCTCTGACATACGGGAGGGGCGACCGGATGCTCGGGAATTCGCGGCGTCTCCCGAAGAGCGTCTCCGTGTATCCGAGCCGCCGCGCCGCCCCCTTCGTACGTTCGAGATACTTCGCGAGCGTAGAGAACGTCTTGAAATAATCGTCATAGAACTTGTGCGCTTCGGCTGTCGTGGTGCCGAGCTGCGCCCGAAGCGCATTCACGCCCATGCCGTAGAGGATGCCGAAGTTGATGACCTTTGCTCTCCGGCGCATCTCGTAGTCCACCTTTTCGTGCGGGACGCCAAAGACCATCGCCGCGACTTCGCGGTGTACGTCGCGCCCATGCCTGAATATGTCGCACAGTTTCTCGTCGCCCGAGAGGATGGCCGCAAGCCGCAACTCTATTTGGGAATAGTCGAGGGCGATGAGCGAGAATCCTTCCGGCGCGATGAACGCGTACCGAATCGCCTTCCCTCGCTCGGTGCGAATGGGAATATTCTGGAGATTCGGGCTCTGGGAAGACATGCGTCCCGTCGTCGTTCCCGTCTGGAGGAAATTCGCGTGGAGACGTCCTTCTGCATCAAGCAGGGGCGGAATACTTTCTATGTACGTGGAAAGAAGCTTCTGCACTTCTCGGTACTCGAGAACGTCGTTCACGATCGGGTGCAGATCGCGTATCTTCTCGAGTTCGGACTCCCGCGTCGAACGTTGGCCGGTCGAGGTTTTCTTCTGACCTTTGGCCGCAAGAGCAAGGCTATCAAAGAGGATATCGCCCAGCTGCTTAGGCGAACTGACGTTGAATTCGCGCCCGGCGGCTTTGTAGATGCGAGCTTCGATTTTCGCGAGCTCGGCACGGTAGCGTTTTCCGATCTCGACGAGCAGCTTCCCGTCGATACGCACGCCGCGCGCTTCCATCGCGGCGATAATCGGGATGAGAGGCTTTTCTATGTTCTCGAACACCTCCTTGAGGCGACTCGCCGCCGTGATCTTTTTCGCAAGGACATCATACGCGGAATCGAACACCCGCTCTTTCGCATACGCGAGCACGTCCTCAAGAGACGGATTGGTGAAATCGGAAGCAAGGAGCCAAAGCATGATCTTCGCTTCCTCGAGCTTTTCCTCCGGAATCGCCTCTTCGGAAAGCGCCTCGTCCCCTTCTTCGCCGTCTATCGATGCGCCGTTCTCCGAAAGGACATTACGCGCGCGGTCGCGAAGCGACCGGAACCCGAGCTCATCAAATAGCGCGATGATGGCCGCGAGGCGGACGTTGTGGCGCCACGGTTCCTTGGGAAGCGAGAACGCGATCGGCGCATCAGTCCTGATAGTGGCAAGCATCTTTGAAAATACCGCGTCTTCTTCGTGCTCCTTGAGGAGCGCTATCATGCGCGGCTTCACTCCCTTCTTTACGAACGCGCTCTCATCCTTCTTCAGCTTCTTATACATGTCCTCGATGTGTCCGAACCCTGTAACGAGCTCCGTAGCCGTCTTCTCTCCGACACCCGGAATACCTTTGATGTTGTCAGATGGGTCTCCGCGAAGTCCTTTCCAGTCCGGAATGAACTCGGGCGGAAAACCGTAACGTTCCTCTACGGCTGCCGCATCATAGGTGACCGTCTCATTCAGTCCTTTCTTGAGGGTGTAGACGCGTACTCGTGCATCGTCGACTAGCTGGAGCGTGTCCATGTCTCCCGAAGCGATGACGATATCGAGGTGCGGATCTTTCACGAGCTTCTTCGCGATAGTGCCAAGAAGGTCGTCCGCTTCAAACCCCTCGCGCTCATAGACGGGAATGGAGAACGCCTCGAAAATGCGACGTGAGCTGGTCAGCTGCGCGGCAAGCGCGTCTTCGATCTTCACTCGCGTCGCTTTGTAGCCTTCGTACGCTTCGTGGCGGATGGTCGGTTTCGGAAGGTCGTAGCAGGCGGCCAGATAATCGGGACGGAGATCTTTCGCGATGCGCAACAGCATGGAAGCGAGGCCGTACAGAGCGCCCGTCGGTTCTCCGGAAGGCCCCGTAAAGTCAGGCAGGGCATGGTAGGCACGGTGGATGATGGCATGCGCATCGAGGAGGACGAGGCGTTCGACATCCGCCCTCTTTTTCTTAGGCATACGTGAGTTTCCGCACGCCATCCGGCTGCGGTGTCATCGTTATCGAAACGTCCGGGACAGGAAGCGCTCCCCGCACGTTCTCAGGCCACTCGCATACGATGAGATTGCGAGGATCCTGCAGGAGCTCCGCAACGCCAAGCGCCAAGAGCTCATCCGCGCTCGTGAGGCGGTATGCGTCAACGTGGATAAGCCGCGCGAATGGGCTTCCCGCGGGCAGGTCATATGCTTTGAGGAGTGTAAACGTCGGGCTTGTCACAGCATCCTTGATTCCGAACCCCCTAGCGAGCGCCTGTGCGAATGCCGTCTTCCCCGCCCCGAGTTCTCCGGAAAGCGTCACGAGAAACGCTCCCCTCGTCTTGGGGCGTACCGTCTTTGCAAGCAGTACCGCTTCGCCTTCAAGACCCTCGAGCGAGACCATTTTCTCCATCGTCATTAGATTGTATCAAGTACCGGCGAACAGTATCATGAGAGTAATGTCCGCACAGCTTGACGCCGACGCTGATCGCAGACTCGCTGCGGCACGAGAGAAAGAAGAGGAGGACCTCGCGGAGATGCTTTCGGAACGGTACGGCTTCCCGTATGTCGATCTCACCGTGATACCGGTCGACGCGGAAGCGCTCCGAGTGGTTCCCGAGCACGAGGCGCGGGAGGCGGAAGCGGCCTCCTTCTCGCACGCAGGGAAAAAACTCTCCCTCGCCGTGGCAAACCCGAACAATCAGGCCCTTCCGGGGCTGCTTGCGCGGCTTTCCGAACGTGGGTTCTCGGTGGAACAACTGCTCGCATCGCATCGGAGCATCGAGAAGGCCTTCACGCGCTACAAGGAAATCTCGCTCGCGACCGAAACGAAACGCGGCGTCTTTGACATCGAAAGCGAGAAGCTCGCGACCCTATCCGCGGAACTCAAAGACCTTGCCGCACTCCGAGCGCTCCTCGAGAAGACAGCGGCCAGGAAAGAAAGCCACGAGACGTCTCTCATCCTTGAGGCCGTCCTCGCGGCATCGCTTGCCATAAAAGCGTCCGACATACACCTCGAACCCGAGGAAAGAAGCGTGCGGCTCCGGCTTCGGCTCGACGGACTCCTGACCGACGTCTTCTCCTTTGACGAGAAGCTCTATCACTTCGTCTCCTCGCGCATCAAGATACTTTCAGGCCTGAAACTGAACGTGAAAGATCGCGCACAGGACGGGCGCTTCAGCGTGACTCTCGGGAAGGATGAGATCGAGATCCGCGTCTCCTCGATACCAGGGAACTACGGCGAATCGTTCGTCATGCGCATCCTCGACCCGCGAAGCATGTACGTATCGTTCGAGAATCTCGGCATCCACCCCAAGCTCGCGGCGCGCCTTGAGACGGAAATAAAGCGCCCAAACGGGATGCTGCTCACGACCGGGCCTACCGGCTCCGGAAAAACGACGACCCTCTATGCTTTCCTTAAAAAAATCCACACGCCGGACATAAAGATTGTCACGATAGAGGATCCGATCGAATACCATCTCCAGGGAATCGTTCAAACGCAGGTCGCGGGGACGAAGTACACGTTCGCATCGGGGCTCCGCTCCATCGTGCGACAGGACCCTGACGTCATCATGGTGGGTGAGATCCGGGACGGCGAAACAGCCGAAATCGCCATTCAGGCCGCGCTCACGGGCCACTTCGTGCTCTCGACGCTCCATACGAACAACGCCGCGGGAACGTTCCCGCGGCTCGTAGAGCTCGGCATCGATCCGCGGCAATTCGCCTCCGCCGTGACAGTCGCGATGGCACAGCGCCTCGTGCGAACCTTGAATCCGGAAACGAGAACGAAGCGGAAGACGACCGCCGAGGAGAAAAAAATCATCGAGCGCATCTTCTCGACCGTAACGGACACGACGCTTCATCCCGCATCGATTGACGAGACCTGGGTTCCCGCTCCGAAAGCGGAGGATACGGGCTATAAGGGACGCGAGGGGGTGCGCGAAGCAATTTTTATGGATGAGACGCTGGGAGAATTCCTGCGCGGCAATCCGTCCGGAGGAGAGATAGAGAAAGAAACGCGCCGGCAGGGGTATCTTACGATGGCGCAGGATGGCGTATTGAAAGCATTAGCGGGCAAGACATCGCTTGAAGAGGTCTTTCGCATCGTTGATCTGCCACGAGACTGAAAAAAGAATCATCCCGCACACAACCCTCCAGGCAGAACGAAACGCCTGAGGATGAATCCAGCACTCCCCGCGCAAGCGCGAGGCACCAGAAAGTCCTTGGGGAATCGCCCTAAAGCCGTCAAGCCTTGCCTAGAGGGTTGTATGCACGATGTAAGAAACACGAACTCTATTTGACCTATCGGGAAACGCGCGAAAATTCCTGCCTGCCCCGTAGCCAAGCCCGAAGGCTTCGCGGTATCGGGGTATAATGTATGAATAGCACGATAGACATTACATGTCAAGTACTCCAGAAAAACCGCAGGTGAGTGGGAACGGCGAGCTTGACGCCGCGCTCCGGCCTTCATCGTGGGACGAATACGTCGGCCAGTCGCACGTGAAGGCGAACGTGCGCGTCGTCCTCGACGCGGCTAAAAAGCGCGGCGGGATGCCGGAGCATTTCCTCTTCTACGGCCCGCCGGGAGTCGGAAAAACCACGCTCGCCCACCTGGTCGCGACAACGCTTGAGGCACCGCTCAAATCCACCTCCGGTGTCGCGATAGAACGCGCCGCTGATCTTGCCGCTATCCTCACGAACCTCGAGGAAGGAACGGTCCTTTTCATAGACGAGGTTCACCAGCTCTCACGGAAGATAGAGGAGCTCTTATATCCCGCGCTTGAATCCGGGTCGCTCGATATCATCCTTGGAAAAGGACCTTCGGCACGCACTGTCGAGCTATCCCTTCCGCGCTTCACGCTTGTCGGAGCGACGACACGCGTCGCGTCCCTTTCGAGCCCGCTGCGTTCGCGATTCGGCGGCGGCGTTTATCAGCTCGACTTCTATTCGGACGAGGACATCCGCTCTATCATCCGCCGTTCCGCAAAAGTACTCGGCCTTTCCGCGCCTGAGGAAGTCGTCGAGAAGGTGGCGGCGAGAAGTCGCGCGACGCCGCGCGTCGCGAATACGCTCCTGAAGCGCGTTCGCGACTATTCGGAAGTCCATAATAAGAAGCTGTCGGCGGCGCTGTGCGATGAGGCGTGCGAACTTTTCGGCATCGACGCTCTCGGCCTCACGAAAGACGATCGACGGTATCTCGAAACCATCGAGAAAAGCTTCCGCGGCGGCCCTGCCGGCATCCGAGCACTCTCTGCGGCACTTCATGAGGACGAAGATACTGTGGAGCAGGTGTACGAACCCTATCTGCTCCGACTCGGCTTCGTCGAACGGTCTCCCCGCGGCCGCATTCTCACTAGCACGGGCCGCGCCTATCTTCGGGGCGAGCATGAGAGCGGGTTATTCTGAGCTGAAAATTATTTTATGGCGGGGCACTCTAAATGGGCGCAGATAAAGCGCAAAAAGGAGGTCACGGATGCTGCGCGGTCGCGGGTCTTCTCGAGGTTCGCGCGGCTCATCACGCTCGAGTCGAAGAAAGTCGGCGGGAAAATCGATGTTCCGAGCTTGAAAGCGGTGATGGACCGTGCGAAAGCGGCGAATATGCCGAAAGATAACATCGAACGCGCCGTCGCGAAGGGCGCTTCGAAAGATTCTGGCGATTTGGAGCAGGTCTTATACGAAGCATACGGTCCGGCGGGTGTCGCCATCATCGTTGACGCTCTCACCGACAACCGGAACCGGACGACGCAAGAGTTGAAACACCTCCTTTCAAAAAACAGCGTCGAGCTCGCTTCGCCGGGCTCGGCGCTGTGGGCGTTCACGAAGGCGGCCGATGGGACCTTCGCCGCAAAAGAACCTCTCTCCGAGGTCGTCGGCGGGGATGAGGCGCGACTTTCAGAACTCCTTTCGGCGCTCGACGAGTACGAAGACGTGCAGACCGTGTACACGAACGCGCGCGGCTATGAGGATACTCGGGATTGATCCTGGGTACGACCGGCTCGGACTCGCGATCGTTGAGGGCGATCCGTCCCGCCCCACCCTTCTCTGGAGCATGTGCGCCCTGCCGGCGAAGGGAACGTCCTCCGAGCGGCTCGGCGAAGTCCATGCGTTCGTGGAGAAAGCGATACGGGCTCACAAGCCCGACCTGATCGCGATTGAGACGCTTTTTTTTAGCACGAACCGGAAAACGGCCCTCGGGGTCGCAGAGGCCCGCGGCGCCGTCCTCTCCGCAGCAGGAAGAGCGGGACTCCCCGTTGCGGAATACCCGCCTGCCGCGGTAAAGCTCGCCGTTACCGGGTACGGCGCCGCGGACAAGGGGGCTATCGCGCGCATGGTGCCAAAACTACTTTCCCTTCCCGCACGAAAACGGCTCGATGATGAGCTCGACGCAATCGCGGTCGCCATCACGGGGCTTGCGCAGGGATATCCACAGAAAACGGGAGCCCGCCTTGCAGGACATTAGGGGTCCCTGCTACTTTAGGGTGGCTTCGCGCGTGAAGCATTTGATAAAGTAAATTCACCTTATGTCAGACGACATGCTGATGGAGGAGGACGTCGACGAAGAGCTCGGCGACGATCCTGAAGACGTCGAGAACGACGACCCTGATGAGGAAGACATGATCTGAACCGACGGCCCCACAGAAACGGGGCCGTCCTCTGTGATACGATGCGCGGATGCGCCGCGGTCGCAAGCGTTTTCTCACGAAAGCGGGACTTCTCATTCTGGGCGCCGGACTCGTATTCGCGGGCGCCACACTTCTTTGGATAGCGCTCACTCCCACGCCGGATCTTTCCGCATTCGCCGACCGCAAGGTCACCCAATCAACGAAAATATATGACCGGACCGGCGAGACGATTCTCTACGACCTTAACACCGACCTCCGCCGGAAAGTCATTCCCCTTGGTGACATCGCCCCTGCTGTCCGGAACGCCACCATCGCCATCGAGGACGCCGAGTTTTATCAGCACATCGGCATCCGCCCGCTCGCGATAGTCCGCGCCGTTTTTGCGAACCTTACTCCCGGAGGATTGGGTTATGCGCAGGGCGGTTCAACGATAACCCAGCAGGTCGTGAAAAACGCCATCCTGACGAGAGAAAAGAGCGTGTCGCGCAAGATACGGGAATGGGTGCTCGCGGTGAAACTCGAACAGCGGTACTCGAAGGACGAGATTTTGGAGTTCTATCTTAACGAAACTCCCTATGGAGGCGCCTTCTACGGCGTCGAGGAGGCAATGAGCGCATTTTTCGGCAAAAGCGCGAAAGACGCGACTCTCTCCGAAGCCGCATACCTTGCCGCGCTTCCCCAAGCGCCGACATATTACTCACCGTACGGGAATAACCGTGAAGCGCTCGAGACGCGGAAGAACCTGGTTCTCGCCCGGATGCTCGAGCTCGGATTCATCGACGAGAGCGCCTATGACCGAGCGCAGTCGGAAACCGTCGTTTTCCGGCCTCAGCAGGACGTCTCCATCATTGCGCCGCACTTCGTGTTCTTCATACGGCAATACCTTGAGGAGAAGTATGGGCCGGACGTCGTGGTACGCGGATACAAGGTCATCACGACGCTTGACGTAGAGCTGCAACGGAAAGCTGAGGAGATCGTGAACCGCTACGCGCTTCAGAACGTCGAGCGGTTCGATGCCGAGAACGCCGCGCTCGTGGCGCTCGATCCCACGACCGGACAGATCCTCGTCATGGTGGGGTCCCGGAATTACTTTGATCCGGACATTGATGGGAACTACAACGCCGCGCTCGCATCGCGCCAGCCGGGCTCCGCATTCAAGCCATTCGTGTATGCCACCGCGCTCGCGAAAGGATTCACGCGGGATACGCTCGTGTTCGACGTACCGACACAGTTCTCGACCATCTGCCGTCCGGACGAGATAGAAAGGAAGAAGGACCCGTGCTATGCGCCGGAAAACTATGACAATGCGTTTCGTGGGCCAGTGACATTCCAGAATGCGCTCGCGCAGTCGATCAACATCCCCGCCGTCAAGGTACTCTATCTGGCCGGCATAACCGAAGCGATACGGCTTGCGGAGTCCATGGGCATCACGAGTCTTGCGGACGCGGAGCGCTACGGACTCACGCTCGTGCTTGGCGGCGGCGAGGTGCGTCTTCTGGATATGGTAAGCGCCTATGGCACCTTCGCGACGGAGGGCATCCGGAATCCCGCGACTGGCATCCTACGCATAGAAGACGGAGTTGGAACGGTGCTTGAGGAGTTTTCCCCGAAACCATCGCATGTGCTTGCTGAAACCGTCGCGCGCGACATATCGTACATGCTCTCCGACAATGAAGCGCGCACGCCCGCCTTCGGGGCCGCCTCCCCGCTTTATTTCCCTGGGTACGAAGTCGCCGCGAAAACCGGCACGACGAATGATTCCCGAGACGCGTGGATCGTCGGCTACACGCCCTCGGTGACCGTCGGGGCGTGGGCAGGAAACAACGACAATAGTCCCATGGTGAAGCAGGTAGCGGGATTCATCGTCGCTCCGCTGTGGAACGAGTTCATGCGCGAAGCACTCGTGCGCTTCCCGAAAGGATACTTCGGAGAACCGACGCCGACTCCCCAAGACCTTCCTCCTGTTCTGCGCGGACAGGTCACGACCTCGGAAGATGGCACCGGCGTGCACGATATCCTTCACTGGATAGATACGGACAATCCGCGCGGTCCCCTACTCGCAAATCCCGCAGACGACCCGCAGTATCCGTACTGGGAATACGGCGTTCAGCACTGGCTTTCGCGGTTTTTACCGACAACATCAAGTAGTCAATAGTTCAGGTGCCTGTTTTTATTTTACTTTTTATCGGCAAGCTTCCGTTGCGAATCTACTGATTCATCGGCATCACGAGATACAGGAATGAGGCGTCGCCGGCACCGCGTATGAGGAGCGGACGGCCGATGCCGGCAGCCGATATTTTGATGCTTTCGGCCGATATGAGCGGTAGCGGCGCCTGAAGGTAGCGGTGGTTAAACGGGAGTTCAAGAGGGTCTCCTGATACGGAAGCTGGGACGCTCTCCACTGATTCTCCAGTATCGGTATTCCGCGAAGAAATGGTGATGCGTTTCCCTTTGATTTCGAAGGAAAGCCGCACTTTCTGAAAGGCATCCGAAAATACCGCGGCACGCCGGAGCGCCGCTTCGAAATCTTTCCGGAGTACCGTTGCTTCCGCCGTGAACGACTTCGGGATGATCTGGGCATAATCGGGATACTGGGCCGCGGTCAGGCGCGTCGAGAGCGTGCTTCCATCCCACGAGAATGAGCCTTGATGCTCGTCGAAAGAGACCGTTACTTCGTTCTCGGGAATCGTCGCTGCGATTTCAGAGGCATTCTTGGCGGGGATAAGGGCCGTAAAGGCGGGTATGCCCTTCTCAAGCGAGATCTGTTTCTCCGCGAGACGGAACGAGTCCGTCGCAACAGCCTTTATCTTCCCTCCGGAAGCCAGAAGAAGAACGCTCGCAAGTTCCGGACGAACGCTCGAGGAGGAGGCGCAGGAAACGACAGCTCCTATAGCATCTCGCAAGAGCGCTCCGGGCAGAGTAAGGCGTACCGCGGACGACTCCGGAAGAGGAATCGTCGGGAAATCCTCATACGGAACGGTCTTCGCGACGCTTTTCGCCGTTCCTGAAGAAAAGGTAACTGTGTCTCCGACGTGCTCGAAGGAAAGAGCGCCGGTTCCGGAAAACGACAGCGCTATATCTTTCAGGATATGCGCCGGAAGCGCAACAACCCCGGGAGATCGTATGGTTCCGCGGAGTGCCATATCGATACCGGTCTCGAGATTCGTGGCGCGAAGCTTGATACCATCGTCGCCAGCGACAACAATAATCGCTGAGAGGACAGGAAGGGTTGCGGTTCTGCGCTCTGAGAACCGAGCGGTTATACCCACCGCATCCGCGAATTCTTTCTTATCAAAAACAATATTCATATCCTTCTGTATTTATAGAATACAAATTGATGCATGATGATGAGGTTTGTGGATATGTGGAAAAGTTGTTTTTGCGAGGCCGATACAGTCTCGTTTGAGAGTTGTTTTTATAGCAGGGCGGGGAGAAACGACTGACAGCACTGTGGTGTTTTTGAGCCTGAGGTCCGGGTTGGTGGAAAAACCTCTTAATTACGACACGCTCTCCGACCGAAACCCACAGGCTGCCGATTCCCTTATCCCCACTCATACCAACAGACTCCTAATGTCTTGGATCTCACGCGCAAGCTCGGCGTCCTCCACAACTTCACGCTTCACTTTCTCGCAGGAATGTATGACCGTCGTATGGTCGCGCCCGCCGAGCCGCTGCCCTATCGTCGGATACGAAACACTGAAGTCCTCACGAAGGATGTACATGATGACTTGTCGCGGCCGCACAACCTCGCGGCGGCGCGTTTTCTCATAGATACTTTCCTCATCTATGCCGTAAAAGTCTGCGACCTTAGAAACGACGTTCTTTACGGACACTATCTTCGTGGGGCGCGAGAATGACCGGAGCGACTGCCGGACCTCAGCGAGGTCCGGCGGAGCCCCCTTCACTTGTGCGTGACATACGACGCTATTCACGACGCCCTCGAGCTCCCGTATAGAGCCTGAAACGGAAGACGCTATGTATTCGGCGACCTCCGGAGCGAGAGTTACGCCGTGCGCGGCAGCTTTCCTGCGCACGATTGCGACACGAGATTCCGTATCCGGTTCCCCGATATCAACGGTCATGCCGCTTGAGAGCCGTCCGCGGAGCCGTTCCGCGATGTCAGGAATCGCCACCGGCGGCCGGTCGGAGGAGAAAACAATCTGTTTGTTGTTGTCATGGAGATAGTTGAATAGATGGAACAACTCCTCCTCCGAGCGGTCCTTTTTCGACATGAATTGCACGTCGTCCATGACGAGGAGATCGTACTGTCGGTATTTCTCTTTGAATCGTTTCGCCTCGCCCGAGGTGACGTCGTTGATGCACTCGGCGATGAATCGCTCTGCGGTGAGATAGTACACTTTCCGGGTCGGATAGAGCTTCTTGAACTGGTTCCCTATCGCTTGCGTGAGGTGAGTCTTGCCGCGCCCGGTTTCTCCGTAGACGAAGAACGGATTGTAGGTGATCCCCGGACGCCGGATGATTGCTTGCGCCGCTCCATACGCGAGCTCGTTGAATGCTCCGACGACGAACGTATCGAATGTGTAGCGGGGGTTGAGGTTGTCGCTCTTGTTGATATAGAACTCGTCCAATGGAAGTTCGGAGACCGTCGGCGCTTTTATTTCTTTGGGCTTCCGGCGCTCATCCTTCACGATCTGATATTCAATATTGCGGTACTCATACGACACGCCGCGCACTATCTTGAGGAGCAGGGTATGGAATTTCTTCAGATACCAATCGCGGAAGAATTGGCTCGGTACGCCCACATGAACGACGCCATCCTCTATCTTCACGATCTGGCTCTCGCGGAACCACGTATTGAAGTTTGCGGGGGATACGGAGAGCTCTACTTGCGAAAGGACGTACTCCCAGAGCTCGCGCGGATCCAGCCGGTCCATAGTGGACGCCATTATACGCGTGTCGGAGCAGATGCAACACATTGCCGGCCACTGGGGAAACTGTTAGTATCATGTGCATAACGTATTTCGACACACAATCATCATGAAAAGGACCTATCAGCCGAAGAAACGCAAGCGCGCACGCACGCACGGCTTCCGAGCTCGTTCAGGAAGTCCGTCCGGTCGTGCTGTCATCCTGCGCCGCAGGAGAAAAGGCCGCGCGCGGCTCTCCGTATAGCATTTGCGCATGCTTGCGCGCCGCCAGCGTCTCCCTCGTAAGGGATTCTCGGTGCCTAAAGGCGCACGCAAGCTCTCATCGGAGCATTTCCTCGTTATTACTGTTACCTCAACGGGAGCGCAGGGAGGATGCGCCGCAGTCGTTCCGAAGAAGATAGCCCGAAAGGCCGTTGACCGTCATCGCCTCAAGCGCCGCATGCTTGCCGTCATGCGCGACTGGTGCCATTCGCACCGCGTACTCATCGTTCACGCCCGCGCGGGGGCCGCATCGATTCCCTTCAGAGCGATCACGGAAGAGCTCGGCGGGCTTCTCTCCCGTATAGTGCGCGCGGACACGGTACAATAAAAACTCTCATGATCGCCTTCTTCCACACGTTCCTGTACGAGCCGATCTATAATCTTCTCGTCTTTTTCACCAGCATCATGCCGGGAGGCGACGTGGGCCTTGCTGTTGTTGCCGTCACGATTGTCGTTCGCATCATCATCATGCCGTTCTCTCTTTCGGCTATACGGACCCAGCGAGCGATGAAGAAGCTCGAACCGGAATTGAAGGAACTCAAGGAGCGTTTCAAAGATAACCGCGAGCGGCAGGCGCGCGAGATGTTCGCACTCTATAAGGCGAACAAGGTGCATCCTTTCGCGAGCTTTCTTGCCCTTTTCATACAACTTCCCATCCTCATCGGTCTCTACTGGGTCTTCCGCACGGAAACGCTGCCTACGGTCGATCTGGAAACGCTCTATCCGTTCGTTCCCGCGCCGGAAACCGCCTCCGCCCTTTTCTTGGGTTTCGTATCCATCACCGGTTCAAGTATCGCGCTCGCGCTTATCGCAGCGGTAACGCAGTTCTTTCAAGCGCGACTCGCCATTCCTGCCCCACCCTCTTCTTCCGGAGCGAAACTTTCCATACAGGAAGAGATGGGACGCGCCATGGCGCTTCAGGCGCGCTTCGTGCTTCCGCTCATCATCGGCGTCGTCGCCTATGCGTCCGGCGCGATTGCGATCTACTTCATCACGAGCAACATCATCTCGATCATCCAAGAACTGGTCGTAAAAAACGGGAAGCAGCCCGCAACGTCATAGCTCGTAGAGCCACAGCGAGCCGTCCGTGCGACTGATGAAAGAAAGCGTCTTGCCGTTCTCGTCGAACGTGAGTGACACGGCGTCAATGGGCGTATCTGAAAGCGCAGGGAGGTTCGCAACCAAAGTCGCGACGCGGTCGGTAAGATCGATATTCCAGACCCGGTCCGCGGTGTGGAGAACCCCCTGGTACCAGTCATCGGGAATCTCCGCGTTCGTGAACGAGTCCGAGACCGGCACACCGCAGTATGCCCCGGTATCATCCGGCACCCACGCGCATTTTTCCGCGAGCGTTGAGACGGGAAGCGGAACCGTCTCGCGTTTCGCGATGTCGTACACAGCGAGCCGCATCCCCGTTCCGTCGAAATAGCTGAACAAGGCCTTGGTACCCGTATGATTCGGCAGGATGGAAAGTCCGCGCAGGGGTCCGAGTATTCTCGTAAAGACACCCGTCGATGCGCTTACCGAGAACGCGTACCCACTCAGACGAGCAGATGAAGGAGTTGCCGCGAAGTACGGGCCATCAGTTGCAAATACGAAGAGCTTTCCGAGCGTTGAGGAGAAAAGCGTCCGAGCTCCGGAGCCGTCCGCTTTTGAGAGCGTTGCCGTTGAACCGTTCGTGCCGGAAGCGAGCGAAAGGAGGCCACCCGCAGGTGTCGTGCGGATATCTGCCGTGTCTCGAGGGAGCGCTCGACCGTTCTCGCCGTCCGTAGGCAAGGCATAGGTTTCAGTGTGACGGGTTCCATCGGAATCGGTTGATAAGAATCGCAGGTACGCCGTCTCGCCGCTTGGGAGCCAGGCGACCTCCTGCACACCAGGCACCGTTTTATTCGAAAGACGGGAGAGATTTCGCGTACTGACACGATAGGCATACATGTTTCCACTCCCGCGGTCTATGAATCGTATTTCCGTGTCGAGTAGCGTAGAGGATTCTGTACTGGTCGTCGCCACGACGTTTTTCGTGGTCGTTGCGAGAGCAAAAAGTCCGTATGCAACCGGCCCCTCGGTGATGCGAATGAGTCGTGGCGCCACCTCAACTCCGGAACTCCCCGCAATCGTACCGATAGTTTCCGATGAGCCGGTGCCCGGCTGATTCTGGCCCGGTGTGCCCACCCCTCCCTGCCCGAGATCACCGAATAGACCTGAAGATCCGGTGCCGGTAGTGAGATTTGCGGTTGAAGAAGAGAAAAAGAAATATGCCGTCGCGCCGATTCCGATGACGACCACTACTCCGACGATGACGCGTATGTGGCGCATGATTTTGGTCATGATGGACATACAGGAGCTTGAAAAAGCCGCGGCGCCACGTTTTTCGTGACTGACTGCTCGCACCGGTAATCAAGGGTGTCTTTTTCGTATCCGGGATAATCAGACGCTTTCCTTTGTTCTTCGCGTATATGGGCCTGCAAGTCCTCCTGGCATATTTCAAGAGTCGGGACGGTCTTGCCTGAGGACGAGACTTCAGACATGGGGTAGGCAAGACCCTGTTTATACTTCCAGCAGTTCTGACCCGTCTGCTTGAGTTCTTTTTTTCCGTAATTATCCGAAAGCGGCTGATCCCCCATCCAATCCCACCACGAAGTCACATAGAATCCCTCTTTTTCTTCGGCCGCCGCTTCTTCTTCAGGAGTACAAACGTGTTCCCCACTTCCGATAAGGTGCGAGATGTCGTCCCCCGACAGAGCGCATATCTCTTTCACGCTATGAGCGCGGGCACTCAGTGCAGTATCGCAGGAGGCCTTGTCGGCATACGGCGTCGAACCCTTTACTTCTTCCAGACAGTCTCCAATCGGGGTTCCGCTCTCGTCTACTATACCCACGATTGTGTATCCTCGAACATAGTACGAACCGGTAGAGGTCGCACCCGCACCTGCTGGATCGCCGCTTGCATCGGCAGCCCCTCCGCCGGCGCTCCCTCCGCCACCGCTTCGCGCGCCTCCCGTTCCACCTTCCTCATCTTGCGTTTGATCTATGTTCAGAGCACTGGTGTCAAGACGCAGGTTCAGGATGTCCGGATTGATGATGCCGAAGACGAGAGCAGGAGCAAGGACAAGGAGGAGCCCGAAGATGGTATCGCGGATGATGCTCCGCGCCTGTTCGGTTTTCGTGACGCTGTCGCCGCCCATATACATGATGCCGGCACGGATAAGCTGGACGATGGCGAGAACGACTGCCGCACCGATGGCGAACATGTAAAGTGCATTGAAGAAGGTCGCGAGGTTGTCCGTCTCCACGGTATCGGTAAGCCCGGGGATAGGCGCGAGCGGGACGAACTCGGTTTGAGCGAAGGAAAAAACGGGGAATAGAAAGAGCATGGAAAAGACAAGGATGATGGAACCCATTCGTGCCGCAGTGAAGAGAGGGGTACTCATAGGCCGAAGAAGTTGCCCGATGACTCCTCGCCGAATCGGATGAGGGACGAGAAACCGGCGGATGAGAAGAGCCCGCTTCCCTGCGCGTGGATCGAAAGAGTCGCTTCGCCCGCACCGGCTCCTCCCACGCGGACGGTGATGGTATCTTCCGTCCCGCTTTCGGCGTCGTTCACGCTCCACGTGAAGCCGGGTATCGCTCCAAAAAAGTATGGCACGGCGATAAATCCTTGCTCGTCTTCTTTCATGGAGAATGTTGACTCAACAGCGCGCTCGAATAGGGGACCAAGAAGCGGATTGTTCTCATACATGCGCACGATTGGGTCGACGGGAGCGACGGCGACCGTCGCGCTCGCGGCTACCGACCCATCCTGCGTTTTGACTATGACATTCACCGTGGTGTCACGATAGCGGAGCGGGGCCTCCGAAAGCAAGACCGACTTTCCGATGCCGGATTCGTTTGTGAGCGTCCGGTCCCCCACCTTCCATGTATATGAGAGGGCCGAGGCGGGGATGCGGTTTCCGGGCGATGTTCGAATATCTGGAATGGCAACGAGACGTACGCGGCCTTCTGGTGCAACGAGCGAGGCGCCGCGGTAGAACGGATGCGTGGTGGAGAGCGCTTCAACGACGAGCGCCACGTCTGCCGGACGGACGCTCGTTTCCGCCGAATACGTTTTGCCTTGGTAAACGGCGAGCATCTCGATGGTTGCTTGTTCACCGGTCCCTGGCGCTGCGATCGTGAATCCCTTCGTACCGCTCCCCGTCCCGACTTTCTTGCCGTTTACATAGAGCGTGACGGTACTTGCGGCAAGGTCAATGAGATTGCTGCGGGGAGCGACCACCATCACCTCATGGGGACGCGGATATTGTGGCGCTATGATGAGCGAGAGCGGTTCCACCATCCCGAAATCCTGAGCGGAAGTGCTTGCGGCGGAAAAGAGGCCGATAGCGAGGAGAAGCGCGAATCCGGCAGGACGCATGGTCTTCATTATAGCGTCTCAAATCGCTCGGCGACCGCCGCGCGGTGGGTATCCTGAATCTATCCTTCCGGGTTCAAGTCGGGGTTTATCCACTCACCTTCCGGCCGGGGCTTTCGAGTATCTCTCGTAAGAGTTCCGAGTACCGTGCCGCCGACAGCGCCGAGCGCGGCTCCCCTCACCGCCACGCCCGCCACCTGGCGTAACGCCTCACGCCTTGACATGCGACGCTCTTCCTCACGATGCTCACTGATCTTTGGGGAAGGAACGTTCTCAAGCCGGTCCACGACCTTATCCCAGCGGGTTAAAGGTTCGTGGATAAGGAGCGCTTTCATCTCTTCAAGCGAGTATCCTTGTTCCATAAGCCGCTGTGTCGCACCGATTCCGCGCGCAACGGTCTGGTAGTACTCGGACGAGGATCCCATCCCGTACACGGTTTCGATGTCGGACTCTCTCATCCCGTCACGGCGCACTCTCTCGCGATGCTCTGAAAGGTAGTCATACAGTCCGCCCTGTTCCCTCGGTCGAGTCAAAATAGCAAGTATGTCCTGCGGACCCGTCCCCCCGCTTACGTACGCGAGAATCTCGTCTCGCGCCCTATCTTCAGCGCGAGCGAGTTCCTGTGCGAATTGACGCAAATACGGTTGAGCCAGCGTCGGATTATGACTCGGATCCGATCTCTTTCCTCGCCAGAAGGACTCTTTTTCTTTCCAGTAACGCCCGAACGGGCTTCTATCATCAAGCACATTGAACCGCTGCGGTCGGAGTCGTTCTCCGAACAGTCGCTTGATCGCGTGCTGTTCTTCGTGCCGGCGGATATTTTCGGATTCGGTCTCGTCATTATGATAACTCGCATTTTCTGCAGTGATAGCGCCGCCAAGAGTCACACCACCTGTTTTCATGGCGTGTCCCAGGTCTTCTTCGCTCAAGGAACGGTCGTGTGTTCTGTAGTATATGCGTCCATAATCAGTGGGGTCGAAGGCGCGCACGTAAAGGGATGCCGGGCCGGCGATGATCTGTACGCGACCGTTCGGATATTTTCCGAAGAGGGCCTTATAAAGTTCCCGGTCGTCGCCGTACTGGCTTCGTATCTCCCGTATGCTTCTCCGGCGCTCCTCGTATGTTCGCGCCACGTCGCTCACCATGGCCTTTTGCTGTTCCGTAATGCCGTACGCTGACCCCTCGCGCACGAACTCGTCATAAATCTCCCGTGCGCTCATATCGGGGTTTTCCTGAAGCTTCTCTGCCATGCGCGCTTGGGTGACCGCAAGCCCCTCTTGCTGTACCGCCAGCTGTTCTTTATACCGGACGAGTTTCTCCGCTCGCTCTTCCCTCGGCACTTGGCGCACGCCCCGCAGAGATGTTTCAGGATTGAACGACTGCATCTCCTGCGCGCGCTTGCGCGCCGCATCCTCCGCTCGCGTCGCCTTCACCATGTGATAGACGCTGATGGTGGTGAGCGGAATCATGTTGATGAGCGGAAGCATTTCTCCGAGCGCGGCTCCGAGCGCAAAGACGAGGCGTCGCACCGCGTGCTTGCTTCCCGTAAACCAAATGCCGCGAAG
>Ga0209542_10007873_pt1 | contig 20082 bp, 18 predicted proteins | sample RifCSPhighO2_01_FD_184028 | JGI IMG/M metagenome (GOLD analysis project Ga0209542, IMG submission 184028) | Soil microbial communities from Rifle, Colorado - Rifle CSP2_plank highO2_0.1 (SPAdes) (version 2) | ecosystem: Environmental > Terrestrial > Deep subsurface > Rock core/Sediment ...
TTAAATAAAATGAATTATAATGCAGGCATTCCCCGCCTTCCTCTTACAGACGGAGAATCTTGGGAAAAAGAAGCTATGAATAAAGCTTTAAGAGATTTAAAGCTGATTAAGGATTAGATTTTTACTATACATTTATGACGAGCTAGAAGTTATTAATTGTTATACCCTAGTTTATCTGAGGATAATAAAGAAAAACAATTAAAATCTTTTTTGGTAAATGCTATCATTTTCTCATTCTGGCAACAATTATTATTGCTTGCAATATCAATCATAACCTCAAACTCGCAAGAGTTTGATAGCAGTCAGTCATAAGAAGTATCCCTGATGTGTTTAAGATTTATGTTTTAAAAAAAATAATTAGCGAGTTTTAATACGCTCAGGGTTATCCCAGAGTATATCAAAGGACGCTAAAAATTGAGCAATTGTGCGCCTTTGATAGATAGGATTTGACAATAAAACTGCTCAATTATTATTGTCAAAGACTATAGTTAACAAAAGTTATTATCTTCTTTCTGAACATAAATAAAAGTATTAAGCAAGCAAGCACCCCAATAAAAGAATAAATTGATAAATAATTACTATAGCCTCCACCGCCCAAAATTATAAATATTAATTCATCAGCTATTATACCTAATCCAATTCCAAGAATTATCAATTTAAATTTTTTATATTTTTCAGAGATAAAAAATCCTGCAATAATTAATATTACACCAAACCAAAAATGATGTATTATCTGCCCATAAATAATTAAATGTTTTTCAATTCCAAATAAATTTAATAAAAATACTCCTGATCTTAATACAGCAACAGCAATTAATGCACAAATAAAAAATAGATTTTCTTTTTTCATCTTAACTTGTTTGTTTAAAATTTGAGAAGTAAAAACTTCAGTTTTTTCAATTTTCTTCCTCTTTCTTGGCAATTTTCTCAGCTCTGACTATCATCTCTTTTTTCAAGCCAATAAATACCCCTCCTTCTTTTCCTTGAACATAACTTGCTTCTCCTGGCTCTATAATCTTATTCAGCTCATCAAGTTCAATATCCACATGAGTTATTCTGGCATTGCTTTTTCCTTTTACATGAATATAGACATCTGCTTCTCCTATTTTTATCTTTCCTTCTGCTTCTCCTGACATAATTAATATAGTATCTCTTTATTTTTAAATCTATTTTAGTGCAGATATTGGATATATAGCGTCAGATAGCATAATTTAAATTGTTAAAAGTAATGATGCAATAAGACTATTATGGATAACTGCATTGTTTATGTTACATTTTAGTGCAGTTATACAGATAGATAACTGCGAATAATATGTCATCTAAGTTACGCAGTTATCTATATCTATAAAAACATATTAGCTCATTTTGCCCTCGATAATTAATATGCATAATTATAATTTAGAATAAGCTATTTAAAATTATAAAAGCCCGATATCAGAGTAGTTGCCATCTGACGAGAAATTAACAGTATCTTTAGTGCACAATACTTAATGATAACAGATTAAAATAATCCAAAGTTTTATTAATAATCTTTGGCTAAAGTACAAATGAGATTCCATGTATTTTCATCCCCAAAAGATCTGTATGAAGTAATGCTTAAAGATATTGAATCTGCAAAAAAATCTATATATCTTGAAACATATATTTATGGAAGAGATGAGATTGGCAGAAAATTCAGAAGAGCTCTAGAAAAAAAAGCAGCTCAGGGAGTAAAAGTTCAAGTACTAATAGATGCATTTGGATCTGGAAGTTTTAAAAATGGATTTTTGAAAAATTTAATAAAAAATGCTACTGGAACTGAAAAAGGGCTTGATAAAAGGTATTTTTACAATTTAATAAAGCTAGGTGGGGAAGTTAGATTTTTCAAGGAATTTAGATATGTCTTCAGAATTTTTGGGCAAAATCATGAAAGAAACCATAGAAAATTGCTGATAATTGATGATAATATTTCATATATTGGCTCAGCAAATATAACTTCTGCATGCTTAAATTGGAGAGAGCTTGTTTTAAGATTGCATGGAAAAATCTCAGAGCATCTTTCAAAATCTTTTATTAATCATTGGCTTATTGCTGATAATATTTCAGTTAAAAAATTAAAATTTATATTTCATAAAAGTTTTGAGATAATTCATGATCTGCCAGCAGATGCGAGAATGCTTACTGCCTCTAGGTATGTAAAGTTAATTAACAGCGCTGAAAATGAAATATTAATAGAAACACCCTATTTTGTGCCTCCAATAAGAATAAGAAATGCTCTTGCAAGAGCTGTAAAAAGAGGTGTAAAAATAATCCTTCTGCTTCCATTCAAATCAGATGTTACCTTTTTAGATATATTAAAAAATAGATATCTTGGAAGTTTATATAGAAAAGGAGTTAATATTTATTATTTTAATAAAGGAATTCTTCATTCTAAACTTCTTCTAGTAGACAATAAATTCTTTTTATTAGGATCTTCAAATCTTGACTACCGGTCTTTTGTTCATCAGCACGAGATAAATTTATTTGGGACTAATAAAGAAATAATCTCTTGCCTGCGTTCATTTTATAAAGAAGGAATATCAAAATCAAAACCTTTTAATTATCAGGAATGGAAATCTAGATCATCATTTATAAAAGTTCTTGAGATTTTAAGCTCTTTAATAGACGATTATTTCTAAATCTGGGTTTAATACCCTGTGCTCTTGGCACAGCAGATTTTGAACCTCAAACTCTTATGAGTTTGATGGCACTCAGAAACTCTAAGTTTCTGATGAGACTGAAATTGCTGGTATCCGAAGGATAAAAATTTCACGGAAAATACTCCGTGCTCTTGGCACGGAGATAGTGAAATTTTAGGCAATTTCTTTATCCCCTCTTCCAGAGCTTTCTCCCCTTTTCACTCTTTGTTACTCACAATTTGCTATTTTTGAAGCAAGAAGCAAGGTTTATAAATCAAATATTGCTTTGTTTTTTGAGGAAATTCTGGGGTGATTCTATAAGAAAGATGAAAAAGATAACTGTGTTAATACCATGTTACAATGAAGAAAAAGGTGTAGGAAAAGTAATAGATAGTATACCAAAAGATGACCTAAAAAAACTCGGTTATTCTACAGAAGTTCTAGTAGTAGATAATAATTCAAAAGACAAAACTTCTGAAGTTGCAAGAAAGCATGGAGCTAAAGTAATATTTGAAAGCAAGCAGGGAAAAACTTTTGCATTAAAAACAGGTTTTAAAAAAGCAAAAGGCAATTACATTGTAACAATTGATGGAGATAACACTTATCCCGCCAAAGAAATTCTCAAGCTAGTTAAAACAATTAATGGAAATGACTTAGTTGTTGGAACAAGATTTGATAGCTTATGGAAATTTTCTAAAATATTACAACCAAGAGAGTTGGCTTTTCAAAGAGTTTTTGCAAATAAAGTGGGTGCAGAGTTAGGAAGTATTATTATTGGGCATAGAATTACAGATGTTACAACAGGATTAAGGTTATTCAAAAAAGAATTATTAAATAAAATTCCAGAGATAAAAGCTAAAGGCTTAGACTTTGAGGCAGAATTGACATCAAGAGTTATTTCAAATGGGTTAAAGTATAAAGAAGTTAAAATAGAAACCAATTTTAGAGAAGGCAATTCCTCATTGCAGTATTTTCGAGATGCTTTTAGATTTCTCTGGGCAATGATAAAAGGAAGATTTTTTTAAAATAAATATGAAAATTGCCATAGTAAGTGATAGAGTATATCCTTTTTTTAAAGGCGGTGGAGAAAAAAGATATTGGGACATTGCTAAAGAACTTATAAAACGAGGTCATGAGATTCATTTCTATACCGGGCAGTGGCATGGGATGAAAAAAGAAATGAAGATTGAAGGAATTTATTTGCATGGAGTTTATAAAGTAAAAAATTTCTATGTTAATGGAAAAAAATCAATTAAAGAATCTTTAATTTATTCATTAAAACTATTTCCAGTTTTATTAAAAGCTGATTTTGATGTTATAGATTGCGAGCAAATGCCTTTATTTTCTATGTTTCCATCAAAGTTAGCAAGTATAATCAAGAGCAAAAAGTTAATACTTACATGGCACGAGGCTTGGGGAAAAGAATACTGGAAAAAGTATCTCGGGAAAAAAGGTATTCTGGGATACTTTGTTGAAAAAATAGTAGTTAAGCTTCCGCATAAAATAATATCAATTTCAAATCATACTACAAAAGGATTACAAGAAAAATTAAATGTTCCAAAAGAAAATATAATAACAATTCCAAATGGTATAGAGTTTAAAGATATTCAAAAAGTTAAGCCTTCAAAAGAAAAATCTGACATAATCTTTGCGGGAAGATTATTGAGCCATAAAAATGTTGACTTGCTAATTAAATCTATTAGTATAATTAAAAAATCTAATCCAAGAATTAAAACAATAATCATTGGAGATGGTCCTGAAAAAGAGAATCTTGTAAAACTGGTTAAAGAGCTAAAGTTAGAAAAAAACGTAAAGTTTACTGGATTTCTCCCAGAGATTGAACAGATGTACAACTTTTTCAAATCTTCCAAGGTTTTTGCATTTCCATCAGAAAGAGAAGGCTTTGGCATTGCCGTCATTGAAGCCCTCGCTTGCGGTCTTCCGGTAGTTACAATCAATCATATTAATAATGCAAGCAAGGATTTGATAGAGCAAGGAAAGAACGGATTTATTGCAGAATTTAATGAGAAAAGCATTGTCGAAAAGATAATTAAAGCAATAAAATCAAGTAAAAGCATGAAACAAAATTGCATAAATTCAGCAAAACCTTATGAGTGGGATAAATTAATAGATAAATTTGAGGAGGTATATGGGGGATGAAAATAATTTCAGTTGTTATTATATGCGAAGAGTATCCGCCAAATGTTGCGGGTGGTCTTGGGGTTCATTATTTTGAATTAATTAATGAATTAAAAAATTTATGTGAGGTTAATTTAATAACCGCACGAACCAATAAAAATACAAAAGAAGAAGAACATCAGAAAAATCTTCATATCTATAGACTGCTAGTGCCTAAGTCATTTCCCTTAAATCATATAACTTTTAATATTAAAGCACTTTTAAAAAGCCTAAAACTAAAAAAAGATATTATTCACATTTGTTCACCATTTGGTTTTTTTAATATTTTTGAAAAAAAACCAAAAATAGTGAAGATTCATTCATTATATAATATTCAGAAAGGAAGTTTTTTATACACTAAAATATTCTTCCCTATTGGCTCATTTATTGACAGCTTTCTAATAAGAAGAAGTAATTTAGTTTTAACAACATCTAAATTTATGAAAAAAAGCATAATTGAATCATTTACTTTGAATAAAGAAAAAGTAGCAGTTATCTATAATGGCATTAATAAAAGGTTTTTCTCAAACTTAAATAAAGAAAAAGTAAAAAATAAATTTGGTTTCAATAAAAAAGAAGTTGTAATTTATGTTGGGAGATTTGTCCAACGAAAGGGAGCATTAAATCTAGTAAAAGCCATTCCAGATGTTATCAAAAAAAGACATGAAACTTTATTTTTATTTGTCGGTGGAGGATTTTCAGAAGGCTCTTGGTATGAGAAGGAAATAAAAAAAAATATTGAGGATTTGAACATAGGAAACCATGTTAAAATAATTCCATGGATAGATAGAGACAAGTTGTTGGAATATTATAGAGCTTCGGATATTTTTGTTCATCCAGCAGATTATGAGCCTTTTGGGAATAATGTTCTTGAAGCTATGGCCACGGGTCTCCCAGTAGTTGTTTCTAAATCTGGTGGTCCAGAGGAAATAGTAACCAAAAATGGAATTATTCTTAATAAAAATGAACCCTCAGAAATATCTAAAGGGATATTACAGTTATTAAGTGATGAAAGAAAATTGAAAATATTTTCAAAAAGATCAATTATTCGTGCAAAACACTTTTCTTGGAAAAGAAACGCCGAAGATACAGTTAAACTTTATCATCAAGTTCTCACAGACCAAAAAGAATGAAACTAAATATAAATAAAATAATATTAACAACCCTAATCTTTCTTCTAGTAATAAATATCTTTCTTCTTACAGATTTTCAAGCTTTTTATATTAGAGCATTTCTTGCTTTCTTATTCATAATTTTAGTTCCTGGCTTGCTCCTCATGCTTATATTAAAAATAAGAGAAGTTAAATTTTGGGAATATCTAGTTTATACAATTGGATTATCAATTGCTTTCATCATGTTTGCAGGATTGGCTGTAAACTGGACTTTGCCAGCTCTAGAAATTACAGACAATCCTCTTTCATTATATCCAATCCTCTTATGTTTCGACATTTTCTTATTAGTTATGGGTTTCTTTGCCTACAAAAGAAATAAAGACTTAGAATATACCCCAAAACTTCCAAAGCTAGACACATTAAACAGAATTTTCTTTATTATTCCTCTTATCTTCCCTGTTCTTAGCATTTTAGGAGCATTAATCCTTAACAATTTCGGCCCTAACTATCTAACAATGATAATGCTAGGGGGTATAGCAGTCTATGTCTTTATGCTTGTTCTTCTAAGAAAAAGATTAAATGAGAATATCTATCCTTGGGCTTTGTTCTTGATTGGACTTAGTTTACTGCTGATGACTTCGGCAAGAGGAAATTACGTCACTGGGTCTGATATGTATGTTGAGTTCCAAATTGCAAATATTGCAGAACATAATGCCTTCTGGAGCTTGTCAAATTTGAATCATGCGTATAATGCAATGTTAAGTGTTAATATCTTACCCGCCATGCTTAAACTATTCTCAAAAATTGGTATAGCGGACATATTCAAATTTGGATATCAGACTATTTTCGCACTTGTTCCGTTAATAGTTTTTATTTTATCTAAAAAGAGAGCAGGATCACTCTTTGCAATGATATCTTCATTTATTTTTATATCATTCCCATCTTTTCTAAGCGGAATGCCAAACTATATGCGAATGGAGATCGCTCTTCTTTTTTTTAGTTTAATGTTTTTAGTTTTTTTCTCTAAAGAAATAAATATAAATATCAAGAAAGTTCTTTTCATTATCTTTGGGTTTTCTATGATCGTTTCTCATTACTCAACAAGCTATATTACCTTAGCGTTGTTCACTTTAACTTACATCTTAACATTAGTTTACAAGTTTTGGAAAAACCATAAAATAAGAAAATTTAAACCTAAAGAAAATGATATAAGATTTAGTTTTCTTACTAGCGGGCTAATTATCATTATCCTCATCTTTGGATTTTTGTGGTACTCACAGGTTACTCCTACCTCCGATGGGCTTTACGATTTTGCATACAAAAGTTTCAGCAATATTGGAAAGATATTTAATGAAGAAACTAGAGTGGACAATGTCCCTATATTAAACACAATTAAATCAACAGATTATAATAAACTTCTAGAAAATTATAATCAAGATATAGTCAATAGCTCAAATTCGGAGTATTCTCTTTTATCAGCAATTCCCCCTTCAATTAATTTTTTAGGACCCAAAACAATTCCCATAAAAGACAGAAGATTGTTTATGTTCACATATTATTTACGTGAATCACTTAAGCTATTGATGGGGATTTTAATTCTGTTGGGAGTTATTATAACCTTGTTTAAAAATGTCGAAGTTGATTACAAAATTTCATTAATAATTTCATTAACTCTTTTTGTTTTAGTAGTAATAATGCCATTTGCTTCTGTTATTTACAGTATGGACAGATTGTATCAGCAAGTCCTGATTTTACTTTCTGTCTCTTCAGTATATGGTGCAAATCTTTTATTTAGCTGGACAAAAGAAAATAAGAGGGTAATAATTTTAATTATCATCTTTCTATTTTATTTTATATTTTATGTTGGAATACCCTTCCAGTTAATTGGGGGCTATGACTCTCCTATTCAATTAAATAATATTGGAGACTATTACGATAAAAATGTTTTACATAGAGCAGATATATTTTCTACTAAATGGCTATACCTAGAGTATAATAATCAGGATGTAATATTCTCTGATAGATATGCTCAACAGAGGTTTAATGCAGATAAAAAGATAGATCACATTTCATACAAATTTGTACCTGCCATTATCACCTATAAATCTTATGTTTATCTTACTTTCAACAATATTCACAGCAAAAGATTCTTTGCGCTCTACAATGGAAAATTAGTGAGCTTCACTTTCCAAACAAATTTTATAGAAGACAATAAAAATAAAATCTATAATAACGGAGGAAGTGATATATACAAATGAAAAACGTATTGGTTTTAGAGTTTTCAGGCTTAGGAAACGCTTTATTGTCTACTCAGTTAATAGAGAATTTAAGTAGCCACAATAATGTTGATATAGTCACAAATTCACAAGTTATTTATGATTTATTTAAAAATTGTCAATTTGTTAGACATATTATCCTCTCACGTATAAAAATCTCATTTAAATATTTATTTAACCCGGTTAATATCTTTGATATATTTCGAGAGATACTCAATATAAGACATGAATCATACGACATTGTGATATCACCATTTCCATCTGCAAGGAATCCCTTGGTAATTTTTAGCAAAGCAAAAATGAAGATAGCCCATAACTATAAAAAAATAGATTTTAACACCCATAAAACTGATATCAAGAGAACACATGACTTTTTTCAAAATCTAAATCTTTTGAATAGTTTAAATATAACGCCAGCGAGAAAATCCCAAAATTTTTGGTTTACAAAAGAGGAGATTAACTTTGCCAAGAATTATTTAGCAAAAAATAAGATAAAAGGAAAAATATTAGGAGTTCATCCTGGATCTAGTGGTGGCAAAGCTATGAAAATTAAAAGATGGCCTTTAGAGAATTTCAATAAAATCATTAAATATCTAACTCAAAAAGAGAAATTCAAAGTTTTAGTATTCTTAGGTCCAGAAGAAAAAGAACTAGAGAAACATGTAGCTAAAAATAAGCAGATCTTTATAGTAAAAAATTTAAACATTAGGCAGACAGCAGCTCTTATTTCTCATTGTAACTATTTTATTAGTAACGATTCAGGTTTGATGCATCTTGCATCGATGTTAAACATTCCAGTTCTTGCTATTTTTGGTTCCACGGATCCAACAAGGACTTCTCCAATTGGTAGTCATATTTTAGTTCATTCTAAAATAAAATGTGCTCCTTGTCAGACTCTTACAAGATTAGGAAAGCCTTTCAGATGTGTTTATCGTTCTCCTCTTTGTATGAAATCTATTGGTTTTGAAGAAGTCCTCAAGGGATTTAGAAATCTTACATCAAAGCACAAATCTAACGCCTAGAAAACCAAACTCCAGAGTTAACTAAAACAAGCAAAGCTTGAGTGATAACCCAAGCCCACCCAACCCCCACTAACCCCCCCAGTCAGAAACTTAAAGTTTCCGACACCTTCCTCTTCTCTAAAATAACCAACCCCCCCAAATCTCAGACTGATGTCTTCGATTTGAAAATCCCTAACTACTCCCCTCTGACTTACTACACAGAAAGGCTTAAATACTCATTATTCTATAATGTACTATCAATAAACTTTAGAGTACTCTAAAATTGAAATATGATAAAGACTAGAATAATCTTCGACGAGCTATTAAAACAGAAAAATAGCCAGAAAATCTCATTATTAATTGGAGCAAGGCAAGTTGGGAAGACTACTCTTCTTAAACAGCTATATGAAAAGATTTGCGGCGAAGGGAAGAAAAAAGGCATATTCTTAGATTTGGATGTTTTCACAAATTTTGAAAAGGTTAGCACATTTGAAAACTTATTAAATCTAATTAAATTAAATGGTTATAATGAAAATCAAGAGGAATTTTTCTATCTTTTTTTAGACGAGTTTCAAAGATATACAGATTTCTCTATAATAATGAAAAATGTCTCAGATAATTTGAAAAATGTCAAAATATATGCTTCGGGTTCTTCATCACTAAGAATAAAGGAGCAAATTCAAGAATCTCTGGCTGGCAGAAAGATAATAAATAAAATATACCCCCTAAGTTTTGCAGAATTTTTGCAGTTTAAAGAAAAAGCTAATCTTCTGGAACAGCTGAAAAATGTAAAAAAAATAAATGGTGATCAGTTGGAAAAAACAACACGGGAATTAAGAAAGGAGCTTGAGCAGTTCCTGATTTATGGATCTTATCCAGAAGTAGTTTTATCTGAAGATAAAGAAAAACAAAGAATATTGGAAAGTATATTTGATTTATACATAAAAAAAGACCTAATGGAGTATCTTAATGTAAAAAAAATTTCAAATGTAAAAAAATTAATAGAATATCTAGCCATAAATAATGGACAAAAGATTAAATATGAAGAAATATCCCAAATTAGCTCTTTAGATTATAAAGAGGTTTTAAACTATTTGGAAATTTTAGAAGAAACCTTTTTAATAAAAACTATAAGACCATTTTACAAGAATAAAAATAAAGAATTAGTCAAAATACCTAAAATATATTTCTTAGATTCAGGGGTAAGAAACTATTTTATTAATAACTTTAATGAATCTAAAATAAGAAGTGATTTTGGCTATTTATTTGAGGGTTTTATAGTTTCAGAACTCATAAAAAATGGGATAGAAACCCTAAAATTTTGGCAAAACAAAAATCAGCAAGAAGTTGATTTAGTCTTAGAAAGAGACAAAATTCTGCCAATAGAAATAAAATTCAAAGAGAACTTAAAGTCTGATGACGAAAATGGTATGAACTTATTTTTAGAAGAATATAAACTAAAAAAGGGTTACCTTATCAATTTGTCTAAACAAGAAGTATGTGGTAAAATTAATTTTATTCTGCCTTATCAGCTTGAAATATAAGAAAATTCCCATTCTTCCTAATCTAATCCCCAACCCCCCCAAATCTCAGACTGATGTCTTCGATTTGAAACCTACCTCACCCCCTCTCCTCTCTCAGCCCTCCCGAGGTCTGAATGAGGATTCGCTTTGCTCACCTCAGAAGTCGCAAGCTTTATTAATTAAAATAAACATTATATTATATGGCTAATCGCGATAAACAGTATCAAATTGGTAAATGGCCTGCAGATATTTCAATAAATTTTCAATCTCCTTTAGTATTAGATTCAATTTCTATGCTGAGAAATCAGCAAATAATTTGTCCTAAGTGTGAAAAAAAGAAAATATATGTGTGGCAGTATTATGATTATCTAATTTATAAGTGTTCCAACTGCAAATATTCAAAACAGGAAGTTAACATTATCAATGAAACTTTTAAAAAGAAAATAATAGCCCAATCAAAGTTTACTGTAGAAAGCAGTATTAGGCAGGTAGCTTCTTTACTTTATCATCCGGAGCCTGTTGAAAGAGAAGCACTAAAATTGTTAAGAAAATCTGGAGATTATAATTCTAAGGGAGTTGCAAAAGCAATGAAACTCGCAGTTAAAAAAACAAAGCCAGAAGTTAATTCTCAGTTCAATAAGTGGATGAAACTTCTTGAGAAAATAAGTGTAGAACTTTAAAATCACCTCTGCCACAGCCCCCCTAACTCTCTCAAGCCCCCTCAAATCAAAAGACTTAAATATGGTACAAACTACCATACTATTATGGTAAATAATAAGATTATAGATTTTGCCCTAAATTTAAGCCTGAAAGAAAGAATATTAAAATTACTCATTGAAAATAAAACTCCAAAAACAATTCTCCAGCTAGCTGAAAGTTTAAATGTAGATTATAAAAATACATTTCAGGCAGTAAACAAGCTTTATCCTGATTTGATATACAAGAATAAAACCGGAAGTATAAATCTAATTGAAGTTAAATTAGCCTCTAGTCCTGAAATTTATTCTTTAGAAGATAAGAGAACAAAACAATTTTTGTATAAAAATACAAAATTAAGCTTGATAAAGAAAGACATAGAGTCTTTAAATTACCCTTTTCTTATTGTTTTAGCTTTTGGCTCAATTGTTAAAAATACCAATACAGAAAAGTCAGATATAGATATCTGCGTCATCTCAGATAATAAGCTAAAAACACAAGAATTAATATCTAAACTCGGGCTTTTGCCTCTTAATCTAGATATCCAGAATTTTAGTGTTGGGGAATTTGAATCAATGCTAGAGAAAAAACAAAATAATCTTGCTAGTGAAATTATTAAAAACAATGTTATCCTTTATGGAATAGATAATTATTATGCTCTTATATCAAAATGGATGAAAAAAGAATAAAAATAGCAGAAAGCAACTTTAGAAATTATCTTAGAGATAACTTAATAAAAAAAGAGGGATTTGCAGAAATAGTTTACAAAACATACATTAACAATTCTCTTGAGAGTTTAAAGGTTGCAGATGAGCTGTTTAAGAATAAAACTTCTTCATTATGGGTTATTGTTAGTAGTTACTATGCTATGTTTTATGTCAGAGAAATCAGAAATTTCTCTGATCATCCAGAAAACCCAAACCAAACTAAAGGTTTTCTTGATATTGCTTCTGCTTATGTTTATAAAAAAGGATACAAAACAAGTGGGGAGATTGTGCACCAAATTGTTAATGAGGCTTTAATTATTTTAGCAAGACACGATTTAGAAAAGCATTTTTTGGAAGAATATGAAGAAGAAAAAGAAAAGGCATTATTTGCTTCTGGCAATTTACTAAAGAATTACGAACTAGAAAAAGTTAAGAGAGCTAGCTTCCAGTACGAAACGACAGAAGTCATTAAAGAAGCTAAGGCAAAAACCTCTCTAGATAGAGCTAAAAACTTTATTGCAGTAATGCGACATTTATTAGGCGAGTAAATACAAATTTACTTCTCTAACACCCAAACCCCTAGAGCCTCAGCCTTTCTCGCAATCTTCTGATGAAGATTGCGTAAGTTTCGGGCTTCGGCTCAAAAATCCTCGCAAGAGTGGGGAGTAAGCTCGGATTTTATTTAACCCAACCCCTCAACAACTAACCCCAACTAAACCAAAAAGCTTAAATACACATATATTATGTGTAATATGTGTATCTTTGGATACAAGGAGGAAATAAATGACAAATATGACTTTATCACTGCCTGAAGATCTTAAGTTAAAAATGGAGCAATTCAAAATAATGAATTGGTCTGAAGTAGCAAGAGAAGCATTCATGCAAAAAATAGCAGACTTGGAATTCTTAAGGGAATTCACATCTGAAAGTGAATTAACAAAAGCAGATGCATTAAGGCTTGGAAGGAAAGTTAATGACGCGCTGGCTAAAAGATACAAATTATCTAAGGAGCGCAAGTAAATGCTGGTAGTTGTAGATGCTAATGAGCTGTTTTCATTATTAATAAGAGGCACAAAAAATTCTGAAGAAATACTAGTATCTAATAAGGTGCAATTAATTGCACCTGAATTTTTATTGCTGGAATTTTCCAATAACAAAGAAGAAATATTATCTAAAACACATAGAACTGAAGAAAGGTTTAATAAATTAGTTTCTATGTTTGAAAGAAGAATCAAATTCATATCCCGAGAAGAGTTTGAAGGTTTTATACCTAAAGCATGCGAATTAATTCCAGACCATGCAAAGGATGCGGAATATTTAGCATTAGCATTAAAATATAATTGTTCTTTATGGTCTGAAGAAAAGTTGCTTAAAAAACAAGCAGAAATCAAAGTGTTTAATACTTTTGAGTTATCTGAATTGCTTAAAGCAGAATAAAAAGAAAACTTCTTCGGTAAAAGTGAAACTTTCCCTTCAGTTTTTTCCCGCAACCCAAACCCCTCCTCTCCCAACAACTCAACCTCCCTCTCCCTCGCAATCTGCGGATTGCTCGAAAAACACTAAAACACTTACCTCTGCTTGGATTTTAACCTTCAGACTCCTTTCTAATCAACCACAAAACAAGATATCCTAGACTAACAACACCTTGGCTAATTATCCAGGCCAAGCCTATTCCTATTAAGCCCAGATGAAGAAGATAATAGCTTAATCCTATAGTTATTATTGCCCCTATAATGCTTATATAAATTATTTCTTTGATTCTGTGCCTTATCCTGAATATAGCTCCAAAAACAGAATTAACAGAGACAAAGGCACCTGATAAAGCTAAAAGCTGCAAAAATTTAAAACCTTCTGAAGAATAATTCTGCCCGAAAAATAATAAAATATATTTTCCAAATAAAACAACAATAATAATAGCTGGAATTAACAATAAAGCAATAATCTTTCCAGCTTTCTTTACATGCTCATTTATTTTATTTTCATTAGTGCTTCCTTCTGCAAATAAGCTGTTAGATGCAGCAGAAGGAATTGCAAATAATAAATTAGCAATCATCATAGCAATATAATAATAAGCTGAAAATTCTGCTTGTAATTTAGATATAATAATCAAAGGCAAAATTAAAACAGGCAAACCTCCTATAAATCCAGCAGCATAATTTCCAAAGCTGTATTTTCCTATTCTTTTAATAACATTATCATAAAATACTGCTTTAATTTTATAATTAAATTTATACATAAGGACAATAATACTTATTATAAACCCTGTAATTATTGCAATCATCCAGCTAGAAAAAATGCCATAAGCCCCTAAACTCACAAAAGCAAACAGCAATAGTATTTTCAAAGAACTGAATATAAAATTCTTAAGCAAAATATATTTAGTGCTTCTATAAGCAATAAATACAGATTCTATTAAGCTATTAAATGATGCAAAAATCATAAAAATAATAAAGATAATGCTTAATATCAAATTCTCCTTAATAAAGTGCAGTTTTTGGGAAAAATTACTAATCAAAATAAGAAAAATAGAAGTAATAATTATTGTAACTAAAGCAATTAGAGTAAAGCAAGTATTAATCTTTTTATTCTTTCTTTTTGACTTGGGCAAAAAGTGGATTAATCCTGAGCCTAGCCCTAGAGCAGAGAAAGAAGTAATTATTCCCATAACAGATATTATTGCAGTAGCTAATCCTACATTCTCAGTTGAAAACAATCTTGCTGCAATCATCCAGAATATAAATCCAAGAGAAGCCATAATTAAAGTAGAAAGCATAAGGAAAATAGAGTTCCTATACAAAGAATCCTGAATATATTTTTTATATAATCCAGGCTCATCTTTCATCCACTTGTAAAATAAAATCCAGAAGAAAGCAAAGTAAATTAAAAAGAACAGCATCCCGATATAGCTGTGATATAATCCTATTGCAACATCTTTTGATATAAATCCTCCAAACATAAATATGCTAAAAACTCGAAAAACATTAGTAAGAAAAGCCCCGGCAACAGCAGGAATAAATAATAAAGCTGCTTTCTTCTTATTCATCTTTTTCCAGTCTAAAAGTATAATAAATAAATATAAAGCTGTAAATAAAAATATAGAATAAACTCCTGAACATGCCTCCCCTATTTCAGCAGCAAAGCCATTAACATTAATTATTCTTGGCTCAATAATCTTATAGTTCATATGAAGTATATCAAACAAAAAAGCATTAATTTTCAAGACAAGCCAGCTAAAATAAGGCCATAGCTTCCAGACACTATTCATCAGAGAATAAACAATTGCTCCAAATATCAAAAAATACAAAAGCTCTTTTTTAAACTCTCTAAAAAATTCTTTAATAAATCTAAAGCCATAAACTCCAACTAATAGAAAACCAAAGATAGAAATAACAAGCAGATGAATCAAAGCAATATTAATAATATTTCTTGAGATTTCATCAACATTCAAGCCAATATAATAAAATATAGCTGTTAGCAAAAGACTAATAACAACAAATAATATATTTGTAAGCTTGTAGCTATACTTATTAAATTTAAATAGCCTTTCTCTATAAAGTAAAATAAAACCTGCTATTGAAAAAAGCAGGATATATCCCATTCCCCCATAAATATAAACATAAAAATCATTTAGCAATCCTTTATATATCACTTTTCCTGCTGTAAAAGATATGGCTAAAAATAAAAATAGGAAAATCCCCGTCTTCCACAAAAACTGTTTAAATCCCGGATTTAACTTTTTCATAATCCCCTTATTTATCAAGGATATATAAATCTTACATAAATCCAGTATTGTAAACTTATAGTGATATCCTAATTTTATGAATACTATTAAAAGACCGGGGTGCACTCCAGACTATAAGATATTTAATAGACTTTGCTTAAACAAACTGCAATAACAAATATTAAAGATAATCTATAAGAAGATTATTTAGATTTATAGCAAAGGCCAAAATCTGCTCAATTTTTAAGGTCCTTTGCTATAATAAAAAATAAATGAGAAAAGTTTATAATCTAACTTTGATACACCTTTTCATACTCAAGACCCAGCTAGTTTATAAATAGTAAAAAATACTCTGGTGAAGTCTTTCAGTTCGGAGCCTCGCTCATAGATTAATAGATAATTAGTCTCGCGAAACTCCTCGGCCCACATGGCCCAATGGTAAGGCGAGAGATTGCTAATGGCTTACTCTCTTTAGAAAGAGAGTTTCCCAGGAAATCAGAGAAAACATATTACTCTGAACAAAAATCTCTTTTCCGCAAGGATATCCAAGTTCAATTCTTGGTGTGGGCGTAAATCTCTTTCTCAGGGTATTGTTGTACATTACAATAATCTTTAAAACATAATAATTGCTCTTCTAGTATGCAAAAAGAAATTCTGAAATTGATACATCAGAAATCTATGATTTTTGAGTGCCATCAAAGTCTTTTGACTTTGAGGTTCCAGACTTTCTTTTTAACTAAAAATGCAAAAAGAAATATTAGAGTTTATTAATGAAAATTTATCTTTGTTTAATGGGAAGACTAGGCTGAGAAGTTCAGGCTCTATTTTTAAAACAGCAGATGGAAAGCTTGTTCATTCTAGGGCAATGGAGAAAATTGCAAAAGAGTTTGTTTTTGAAGAAACTGAAAATTTGCTTAATCTTTTTTCTTTTACAGACAATATTGATGAAATAAAAAAAAGACAGGGGTTTTTTAAAAGTTTAGCTTTAAGCGAGAATGATTTTTTAAAAATTCTTGAAAAGCCCAGAGCTATATGGAAGCCAAAATATGAAGTTGTTGTAGTTACAGAAGATGAAGCGAGCTTTATTGATTTACAAAAATTAGGATGCCCTGTAAAGTTTATTACAAACGAGAATGATTTAACAGAGCTGGAAAGCTGTGATGTAGTCCAAGTTTTAGACTGCGAGAACTTTTCTTTAGCTCTGGAAAGCCTGGCTCAATCAGTAATATTAAATGATTCAGAAGAAGCTTATCTTGAAAGATATGTTGAACAGCTTTCTGGCTGGAGAAAAAATATTGAAATATTAATGAATAATATCTCTAGTGAAGAAATAAAGAGAATTGCTGAGGAACTATTTCCTTTGTTAAAACTTGCAGATGAGAAGACTATAGAAAGAATAACAAAAGAGCAGATTGAGAGAGAGCTTGAAGAAATAAATGAAAGAATATCTGAGAGAATAAAAAATCTAAGTTTGTCTGGAGAAGCTTTAATGCAGATTTTAAACAAAAAACTGCCTAAAGAAATTGAAGAGCTGGTTGAAAGTGAAATTAAAAATTCTAAAATTCCTGAACATCTGCTTTCTGTCTCTATTCCTGTTTCTTTAGATGAGCAGGAAGTTGATAGATTTTTGAAAAACCAACAGGCAGAAGAGCACACTTCTATTGCAGAGAATATAAAGAAAAACTCCAGGATATTAAGGGAGGTTCCTGAAAAATTGAAGCTGCTTGAGAATTATATTATTTATTATGATTTTATTTCTGGAATATCCAAATTTATTGACAAGAATAGCTTTCCTGAAATTTCCCAAGAATTATCAATAGAAAATTCAAAAAATATATTTTTATTTAATCCCCAGGCAGTTTCATTTAAACTAGATGAAACTTTTAAGTGTTCTATTTTGACAGGAGCAAATTCTGGTGGAAAAACAACTTTATTAGAACATATTTTACAGTTAATTTCGCTTTCAAATATAGGATTAGCTGTTTCTGGAAGAGTTAAGCTTCCTATTTTTTCTGAAGTTTATTATTTTGCAAAAAATAAAGGGAGTATGAGTAAGGGGGCATTTGAGACTTTATTAACTCAAATGTCTGAAATTAAAACAGGAAAACAGACTTTAATTCTGGCAGATGAAATGGAAGCTGTTACAGAGCCAGGAGTTGCAGGAAAAATAGTAAATGCAACTGCTGAATATTTTATTAATAAAAATTGTTTTGTTATTATTGCTACTCATCTTGGCCAGGAAATAATAAAACATCTGCCTGAAAAAGCAAGAGTTGATGGTATTGAAGCAAAGGGATTAGATGAGAACTTTGAGCTGATTATTGACAGAAATCCAGTGTTAGGAAGATTAGCAAGTTCTACACCTGAATTAATTGTAGAAAAACTGGCAAGCACGAAAACTGATGAATATTTTTCTTTTATAAATAATTATTTGAAGAGTAAGATTTAACTTTAAATAGTATTTTGGTAAAATTAGAACTTTAAGCATTAGGATTAAGGTTGTCTTAATTTGAGATTGCTACGCTGATGAGGAGAGTTAGTGCTTACTAGAAAATAGTATTTGGGTGTAATAAACATTAATGACTATATTTAAAAACTAAATGCTCTAAATAATATTATCCTGAAATCTGATGATTTCAGGCTATTTCGCTTAGGAGGCAAGCATTATGAAAAAAATAAAAAAATGCCCTGATTGTGGAGCAGAATTTGAGATGGATACTCTAGCAAGGTATAAAAGAAAATACTGCAAGAAATGCAGCAAGAAAAGGAAAAAAGAATGGGATAACCAGTGGAAAGTAAAATTTGAAGATTTAGAAGATGAGTAAATTACCTTAATAAGATGCTGTAAAGTTATCATAATATTATTAATAAACTAAATTATTATCTGTGTTTTTTATAAGGGGTTAAAGGAAAGTAAATACATCAATAGTTATCTTGCAGATTTTTAAAATTGAATATATCACAGCAAGCTCTGATAATAAGATACTGTTAAGTTACCATGATATGGACTACAACAAGCTATCCAGAAAATAAGAAGATTTCTTACCGAATATACTCTAGTATTATTAACAAACTATATTATCTTTTGTATTTATTATTATAATAAATTGAAACAAATTCTATAAAATATCTTATGGCATCTTATATTATCTATAAAATTGAATATATCATGCAAGCCCGGATAATAAAAATATTTATAAATGCTAGAAAACTAACTATAAAATGAAAAAAGGCATAATTTTGGTTTTGGTATTAATGATGATACCATTAGTTTTAGCTGTTAATACACAGATTAGTGTGCAGTCAGAAAAAAATTCTGAAATCCAACTAAATGTTTTAAACCCCGATACAGGAGATGCTCTTGAAAGTTTTTTTAATAATACAGATGATTATGGAGTTGCTAGATTTATTTCAACTGCCGGTTTAGCAAGAGTAAATTTCTCAGTTATTGTCAGGAAGGAAGGAAAAATTATTGGTGGAGTAAGAGAATTCCCAGCACATTATACTGGCCAGCCAGTTAGTCTTGATTTAGCAACCCCAATTATTGCTAAGAAAGTAGAAGTAAATACTACTAATACAACTGCTGCTCCAGCTGCAAATACTACTAATACTACCACAACTGCAAATATAACAGAAAATATAAATGCTAGTAAAAATTCAGGTATAACAGGAAATGTAATATCAGAGACAGCATCGAGTAAATCCTTGATTATTATAGGAGCTGTTGTTTTAGGTGTGATACTTATTTTTTTAGGCTATAAGTTTTTGCCCTCAATACTTCAAAAATTAAGACAAAATACTCCTACTAGCTTGACTGCAATAAAAATCAGCAATATGCCAAAAAGAGAAGAGCAAATGCCAAAAGAACTTGCTATAGCTGAAAAAAAGCTAAAAGAAGCTATGGGTGAAATTAATAGGCTAAAAAATCAGGAAAAAATAAAATCTGCGGAACAGAAGCTGGAAGAAGATAAAAAAGAACTTGAAAGATTAAAGAGGGGTTATTAAAGAGATTAAATTAGGATATTCTTAAGAGTAATCTAATCTACTAAAAAATATTAATAATTTTTATTGCAAATTATATATTTATTGTTTAGATAAATAATAATTTAAACTAAAAAGAAATCCCCATCTTTCAAGATGGGGTCGTAGCTATTTAGCGAAGAGAGATAAATATTTATTCTATAAATGATTATGAATTCAATGAGCTAGTT
>Ga0209542_10007874_pt1 | contig 20081 bp, 17 predicted proteins | sample RifCSPhighO2_01_FD_184028 | JGI IMG/M metagenome (GOLD analysis project Ga0209542, IMG submission 184028) | Soil microbial communities from Rifle, Colorado - Rifle CSP2_plank highO2_0.1 (SPAdes) (version 2) | ecosystem: Environmental > Terrestrial > Deep subsurface > Rock core/Sediment ...
AGCCGGCAATAAGATTCTGGGTTTTTACCAGTTTATTAAACTTTTGGAATTTGTCGGGTTTTATTTTTACGTCCGATCTTCTTTGGGAAAAATTTTTACTTTGAATAGAATTTTTTTGATAATAGTGGTCTCCGGCGTTTTTCAGGGGCTAGTGGCGATTGGGCAATCATTGTTTCAGCACAGTCTTGGTTTAAAATGGCTTGGTGAATCAATCTTAAGAACTAATTTTAGTGGTGTGGCGGTAGTGGCCACGGAGGGGGAAAAATTTTTACGAGCTTATGGCACCACTCCTCATCCAAACATTTTAGCGGCTTGGCTATTTTTAGCCATTTTTGCTTGCTACTTTTTATTTTTACGGGAGCATTCAAGGTCGAGCCTTTTATTGATAATTTATCCAGTTTTACTTTGGGGCTTTTTGGCCACTTTTTCTAGAATAGCGATTGCTTTGTGGGTATTGGGTATTTTAGTGCGGTTTTTATTAATTGCTTTAAAAAGAAAAAAGTATGTCTTAGACCAAATTTTTAAGAAACGCTTGATGTTTTTGGTTGCAGTAACCTTGGCAGTAGTGGCGATCTTTTGTTTAAGTTATTGGCCGCAAGTTCAATCAAGAATTTCTATTTCTACCGAAGAGCAAGCCGTTGTCCAAAGGATTTTTTATACAAAAATAGCGGGTAAAATGTTTTCAGTTGAACCATGGCTAGGAAGCGGCCTTGGACAATTTGTCGGTACTATGCAATCAATGCTAAAAAATCTTCCGGATCACCTTTATCAGCCGGTCCACAACATTTATCTCCTGATTTTAAACGAGATGGGAGTTTTGGGATTAGCCGCTTTTCTCAGTTGGCTAGGGGTTTTGGTGTATGGATATTACCAACGAACCAAATTTAAAAAACTTCATTACGCTTCCTTTTTTGTAGCTTTTTTGTCTGTTTTAGTCTTGGGTTCTTTTGATCACTTTTTATGGACTCTTCAGCAGGGGCAACTAATCCTTTGGCTTACTCTGGGGTTAATCTCCGTTTCAGAAAAAACATTAGAAGTAGTATAATCAACCAGTATGGAAGGAGTACTTATCTTTCTGCAAAATCATGTGCCGTTTCTGCTTGAGCACAAATACCTCTTTTTGTTTTTGGGAGGAATGATTGAAGGAATGAATAGCTTGGTGCTTGGGGGATTTATTGCTTCTACGGGGCAAGTAAAGTTGCATTTTTTGGTTCCTTTATTAATTGTGGCCCACACCATCAATGGCTATGGTTGGTATTTGGTGGGTTACTTGGGAGGAGCTAAATCTTTAGATAAATGGGGGCATAAAAACAAAATTAGTCATAATGTGATTAATAAGATTGAGGAGTATTTTAAAAGATATAGCGGGCGGACCATTATGTTTGCTAAATTTACCTTTTCTCTAGAAATAGCCACCATGATTTTATGCGGTTCGCTGAAATATGATTTAAAAAGGTTTACTAAGTATAACCTTTACGGTTCGGCTGGCTGGGTAGGGATGACGGTTTTTACCGGCTATTTTTTTGGCCAGAGTTTTAAACTAATTTTTAATTTTCTCAAAAGCTTCACCCTCTTAATGCTCTTTTTGGCAGCGGCGATCATTATTATCTACATCATTAAAATTCTTCTGAAAAAATACTTTGTCGGTTACTTGACTATTCAGGAAAAGATCCGAGAGTGGACAGAGAGAATCCGGGACGGATTTGATGAAGTAATGAGAAGGGACAAGTAAGGCCGGGTGTGGATATCTATTGGAACTTTAAACCAAACTTTGCTACACTTAAACTAAGAATGAATAAATTAAGAAAAGCTTACTTTATTGGCCTTTTTGCCTTACTTTTGTTGCCTTTATCATCTGCGGTGGCCGCAGAATCTACGCGTTATTTTGTTAAATCAAGCAGTCAGTTTTGGAAAAACGCTTTTAATGCCAGGCATGAATTTAAAGACGGTTTTACAGCTAATTTGAATGATTGGCAGATTCGTTTTGCTAAAATTTTAGGGGTAGCGGTTGAACCAGTCGGAATTTTACAAATTTTACCGTTAGAAGAGATTAAAGCGCCCAAAACCAGCCCCAAACCACGGCCCACACCGTCAGATCAAATTAGCTGGGGGATAGAAAGTGTTTATGGTTCCTCCGAAATGACATCTACTTCAGGCGGCGAAGGGATTAAGGTGGCAGTGATTGACACAGGCATTGCTGAGCATCCCGATCTCAAATCCCGCTTGATAAAATGCAAAGATTTTACCAACGCTCGTTTTCCGGTAGTTAATGGTAAATGCGAAGATAAAAACGGCCACGGCACCCATGTGGCGGGAATTGTTGCGGCTGATGGGGGAAGTGATGGATTGGGTATTTATGGCATGGCTCCGGCGGCAGTTCTCTATGCCTTCAAATCTTGCGCTCTTAATGGCACTTGTTATGCCGATGATTTGGCGGTAGCGGTGCAGACTGCTGCCGATGACGGAGCCAATATTATCAACTTAAGTGTCGGTTCCGACCGTTCTTCCGTTCTGATTAACGAGGCGATCGATTATGCTATTTCCAAAGGGGTTTTGGTGGTGACGGCGGCCGGCAATGACGGTCCTTACGCGGAAAGTATTGATTATCCGGCGGCGAAGGCCAATGTGGTAGCCGTAGCTGCTTTCGATTCTTTTTTCAAAATAGCGGACTGGAGTTCTCGGGGCGTCAATACTAAAACCACCCCGCTGATTATTGAAGAAAAAGATATAGAGTTGGCAGCGCCGGGAGTGAATATCGAATCAACTTGGAGTAATGGCGGCTACGCGGTCTTATCCGGAACATCCATGGCCACTCCTTTTGTCAGCGGTTTAGCTGCCAAAATTTGGACTACCTTGCCTTTAGACACGGAGCATCCTGCCCAAACCATCAGAGAGCTTTTGCAGAAAAACACCATGGACTTAGATGTCATCGGAGAAGATGATTCGTCTGGACTTGGTTTTTCTAAAGTGCAACAATAATCTCAAGAGAATTTAAGCCCCTTTAAATTTTTGAGGATCAAATGACTGAACTGGAAATTCAGAATAAGGTTGTGGCGGCCTGTTGATTTGGCGGATCTTCGCCGGATCATTAAAGAAAGATTAGAAGAATATCTGAATCAATTTTTAGAAAAAAAGATCGTTTATTTTAGAACAAAAGAATTGGCTTTTACCGATCAGACTTTTAATCTTTTTTATCTGGTTATCTTGGGAGAAGATTTGTTTAGAGAATTTATGAGAGAATTTAATCAATCCGTGGAAATTTTACGGAAGTTTCAGAAAGAACTGAAAGAAGAAACGCCAGTTCAAGAAAATAACCCTTAAACGGGTTTTTTGTTTTATATTTTGTGGTAGTTATCCACATGCAAGGCTTAGCCTTGCATGTGGATAACTGGAGAAAGCGGCTGGCGGAAATTAATCATGCTTGTTAAAATAGGGCATGGTTAACCGAGTGGTAAAGCGCTTAGTGGCTTCGGATTTTGTTTTCAATTTTGCTTTCGGCTTAATGGCGCCGATTTTTGCTGTTTTTATTTTAAAAAATGTGCCGGGCAGTTCTTTGCGGGTAGTCGGTCTAGCCACTACTTTTTACTGGGTTTCCCGCACTTTGACCACTATTCCATTATCTCGGTTTATGGACAAAACGGACGGAGAGCGGGATGAATACTACTTTTCCTTAATCGGTTCCTTTATTATTGCCTCTGTCCCCTTGTTTTATCTTTTTATAAAAATGCCGTGGCATTTGTATTTGGTCCAACTTATTTACGGCTTAGCCAACTCCATGGCCATTCCTGCTTGGCGGATTTTATTTACCGACCATATCGACAAAGGCAAAACCGGTTTTGAGTGGTCTTTGGAAGACGTGGCGATTGGTATTTCAGTCGGACTAAGCGCTTTTTTGGGTTCAATTTTGGCTGAAAAATTTGGCTTTCAAACTCTTTTAGTTCTAGTTTCTTTCTTTGGTTATGTGGCCACACTGATTTTGATTCCTTTGCATAAAGACGCCAAAACTTTAGCCGAAATCAAAAAAGCCAAACGTCTCACCACTATTTTAGAAAAACGCAAAGACCCCACCCCGCTTAAAATAGACGGTAATAAATAATTAAACTAGCGTCTTGGTGACGCTAGTTTAATTTCCTGTTGCTCCAGTCAAACCAGAGCTAAGATGAGAAATTTTAAGTAGTCTTTTACGGATTTTAAGGGTTCTCGGATTACCGAAACTCACATCAGCCGCGCCAGCTATCATATAAGCAGTTTTTTGAGGAATGCCACATTTTCTTGCTGCATCAGAAAAACGCATTTGGTCAAAGAACTTACCGGTTTTAATAAAGCAATATAAGGTTATTGGACAAAAGCATTTTGAGTCGATCATTGCTCTTATATGAGTGTGGTATTCAAATTTCCATTGTATTTTCTTACCCCCAATAATTTTCCGCCTTCCTAAAGTTTTGAAAATATCATTGCTGTTAACTGTTCGTTTCTTTCTCATTTTATCACCATGTTTTTTAAAAAGCTTTAATGTAAAGCATATTAAAATTTAATTTCTGTCAATATAACCAAATTTCAAGAAAAAGATATAATTGTTAGAGATGAAAAAGATTAAAATCATGTTGGTTGGTGGAGGAAGTGGGGGCCATGTTTTTCCTTTGATGGCCGTGGCTGAATCTTTCCAAAAATTAGCTACTCAGCAAGGAAAGAAAATTGAGTTAATTTTGCTTGGCGAAGGTAAATTTTTTGAGGAAGCGGCTAAAAGGAGTGGCTTCAAATACAAAAAAATTATGGCTGGAAAGATGCGCCGTTATTTTAGTTTGGAAAATTTAACAGACTTGCCGAAAATACTAATTGGTCTAATCCAATCTTTTTGGTATTTGTTTTGGCTAATGCCAGATGCAATATTCACCAAAGGGGGCTATGCTTCTGTCCCGCCGGCTATTGTGGCCAAGTTTTTCTTTATCCCTCTCTATGTTCACGATTCTGATGCCGTTCCAGGAGCAGCCAATCGCTGGCTTGGCAAATTGGCCAAAAAAGTTTTTGTCTCTTTTGAAATGGCGAAGCAGTATTTTTCAGCTAGTAAAACTGAGTTAACTGGAAATCCGGTTCGTACCGAACTTTTAAATGGCGATCGCCATGCGGCCATGCAATTTTTCCAACTCTCTGACCAACTGCCCACTGTTTTGATTTTAGGCGGGAGCCAGGGAGCGCAAAAAATAAATGATATTATTATTCAATCAGCGCCCAAATTAACTCAGAAATTTCAAATCATTCACCAGACCGGAGATTTAAATTATTCTGAGGTGAAAAAAACGACTGAACAATTCATCAACTATCATCCCTGTCCTTTTTTAGACTCAACCAGTTTGCCTTTAGCTTACGCCGTGGCTGATGTAATTATTTCTCGGGCCGGAGCCAATCTTCTTTCCGAAATTTCTGCGGTAGGTAAACCGGCGATTATTATTCCCATTAAGAGATCTACAGCTAATCATCAGTTCGAAAATGCGGTGGAATTTGCCAAATACGGAGGGGTAATAATTGAAGAAGATAATCTTGTCCCAAGCGTGCTGATTAACCAAATTGAACACGCCTATGAAAATCGAGCGGGGATCGGAACAAAAATTAAAGGATTCACCACCCTCGATGCCGCTGATAAAATCGCCTCTCAGCTATTGACTTAATTGGTGGTTTTGTTATAATTAGAAACGCTAATTTTATTTATATACCTTAGCCTATAAAAATGTGCAAAATCACCGAAAAATCTAATATTTTCCGTACCCCGGCGCCATTTGGCGTTGGGTATGGTTTGAGCGATTTATATCGCGACTCTTGGATGTAAAGATGTATTTATTTTAGCTTTTGAATGTCCAAGCGCCGCGGTAGAAAACCCGCGGTGTTTTTTTAACAAAATAAGGAGGAAAGTTGAGTTCACAAAACCCAATTATCTATTTGTGTTCCAGGTTATGGAATCACGCCAAAGGAAACAAAAAACAGGTTGTGTCGTACTTGGTAATGACGTGGGTTTCTAATTTGGCCCATCTTTGTATCCCACTGATTTTTGCCCTATTGATCAACGAATTACAGAAAAATGGAGTAACTGAAAATAACTTTTTCTACCTCCTTTTTCTCTCATCTCTTTTTATTGTTCGTTGTATTGTTACGTGGTCTCTTCATGGTCCTTCAAGAATCATGGAAGCGAAGAATTCCTTTCGGAACCGTGCTAACTACAAAATACATCTTTTGAAAGGGGTTTTGGATATGCCACTAGCCTGGCATGCGGAAAACCATTCTGGAGATACTTTCGATAAGATTGAAAAGGGAGCTAATGGCATATCGGACTTTTCCGAAAACACTTTTAGAGTTGTTGGGATTGTAAATTCAATGACCATTTCTTCTTTGGTGCTTGCGTTCTTTGATCCTTGGGCTGCTCTGATTGCTTTAGTTATGATTGTGATTACGCTGAGTATTATCGCGGCCTTTGATAAGAGATTGGCCAAAAATTATCGCGATCTTAACAAAATGGAAAATAAAATTTCCGAAAAAGTGATGGACGTGATTACTAATGTAAACACGGTGGTGATTTTGAGAATTGAAAAACTTCTCTTAAAGTCAATCAAGGAAAAAATCATGGCGCCCTTTGAGCTATTTAAGAAAACTAACCGAACAAATGAGATTAAATGGTTCTTGGTATCATTTTGCTGTAACTCGATGATTTTCTTGGTCATCGTTTACTATTTATACCGAGTTTCTAGAGGAATGCCTTTGGCGATTGGAACATTTTACGCTCTCTATGGTTATACAAACAACGTAGGTGATAACTTTTTTGAGTTTGCCGGATTTTATGGTGACTTGCTAAAGTATAAAGCTAGAATAATGAACGCAGAAGAGTTAGCCTCAAAGTTTAAGGCGGAATCAAATGTTAATGGGGAGATAGATCGCGGTGGCTGGAAAAGTCTACGGGCGAATAACATTAACTTTTCTTACCACACTGAGGATAATACCTACTTACACTTGGAGAACGTTGAATTTATGGTCGGAGGTGGAGAAACAATTGCTTTGGTTGGAGATTCAGGAGCCGGAAAAACTACCCTGTTTAAGATTCTTCGCAAACTATATGAACCACAAAGCGCTAGAGCTGTTATTGAGTTTGAAAAAGAAACCTTGGAACGCAACGGGTTTGGGTCTATCAGTTCTCAAATCACTCTTATTCCTCAAGACCCCGGAATATTTACCAGCACTATTTGGGAAAACATTACGATGGGAGTGAATTATTCACCGGAACTAGTGAAGAAATATGTAGAGATGGCCTGCTTTTCTGAGGTAGTCGAACGGCTTCCTAAAAAGTTTAACTCCGGCATTAATGAAAGAGGGGTTAATCTAAGCGGAGGCGAAAAACAACGCTTGGCCTTGGCCCGTGGTTTGTTGGCTTGTGATGATAAACCAATTGTCTTTTTGGATGAGCCAACTAGTAGTATTGACACAGCCACCGAAAGAAGAATATACAATAACATTTTTAGTGCTTTTAAAGATAAAGCGGTTGTTTCTTCAATTCATCGCTTGTATTTATTGCCGCTGTTTGACACGATTTATTATCTAAAGGACGGAAAAGTGATTGCCACTGGAACTTTGAATGAACTTTTAACTAAATGTTCTGAATTTAATCAGTTGTGGCGGGAGTATCACAGCCATGGCCAAGATTTTAACAGCTGAACGATAGCAGTATAGCCGAACAATCTCGGCTTTTTTATTGTTAAAAATGAGTAACTTTGCTAAGATATTTACATGCTTTGGCAGACTTTGGGGTTTGAAAATATTAAGAGATATTTTGAAAAAGCGACGGCGGAAGATTCGCTGGAGCATGCCTATCTTTTTAGCGGGCAAGAGATGATCGGCAAAAGGACTTTTGCGATGGAACTGACAGCCATGTTACTGGACTCCGGTGAACAAAGTTTTTTTTCTGCTAGTTCAAAAAAACTGTTCCCCTCCGCCCTGATCACATCTTCGCCCGACCTGCTTTTACTAGAAAACCAAGCTGGGATAGATGAAATCCGCAAGTTTAAAAAGTTTTTAAGTTTGAAGCCGTATTCCAGCAAATACAAAATTGCGATTATCGATAATGCGCATCAAATGGGAGCGGAAGCGGCTAATGCCATGCTGAAAGTTTTGGAAGAACCGCCGGCACATTCTTTAATCATTTTAATTAGCGCCAATCCGCAAGCTTTACTGCCGACCATTTATTCTCGCTGTATGGAAATAAAATTTGCTCCGCATCCCAGAATTGAGCTTTTAAAACATTTAGAAGGACTGGATTTGACCAGAGCACAAGCCGAATTTTTAGCCGACTTTTCCAATGGCCGACCGGGATTAGCTTATCGCTTGAAAGAAAAAGACGCTTTTAAAGATATTAAGAAAAATCTAGAAGATTTTAATAAACTATTGAGGTTAGGCCTCAATGAGCGGATGAAATTTGCGGAAAAGGTTTTGGCGGGTGATAATGGTTCGGACGATGCTGTGGAGTTATTGCTTTACTGGATGTTTTATCTGCGTTCCAACTTTTCCAACAAATTAAAAATCAATCGCGCCCAAGTTTTGAGAAATCTTCTCGAAACCCGCCAAATTTTATCCAAATCCCAATTTAATCATCGGCTTGCGTTAGAGAATTTGTTAATTAATCTATAACCAAGAGGGACGGAGGGGAACAGTCCCAAAGTTCGACTTTTTTGCAGATCCAAGGTCGAACCTTAAAAGAAATATGGACATAAATCAACATAAAAAAGAGTTTGAGAAAGTTATTGAGCACTTTAAAGGAGAGGCCAGTTCAATACGCACGGGGAGAGCGACGTCTTCTTTGGTGGATGAAATTTCCGTGGAACATTATGGCGGAAAGTATCAGATTAAAGAATTAGCCAGTATTTCTATTCCGGAACCAAAAACTGTTTTAATTCAACCATGGGACAAGAGTGCTAATGATTCCATTATCAAGGCCATTAAAGAAAGTAATTTAGGTCTTAATCCAATTTCTGACGGACAAGGTATTCGTTTGGTGATGCCGGCTTTAACCGAAGAGCGGCGCAAGGAGTTTATTAAACTGCTGGGTCAAAAAGCAGAAGAGGCGCATATTGTCATTCGTCGTATTCGCGGAGAAATTTGGGATGACGTGCAGGAACAGGAAAAAAATCATACCATCAGTGAAAATGAAAAGTTTAAAATAAAAGATGCTTTACAAAGAATGGTGGATGAATATAATCAAAAAATTGATGACCTGAAAAATAAAAAAGCTGAGGAAATAATGACATGATTACTGCTTTAATTTTTATTATTGTTTTGGGTGTTTTAGTTTTAGTCCATGAGTTTGGACATTTTATTACGGCCAAAAGATCTGGGATGAAGGTGGAGGAATTCGGTTTTGGTTTCCCGCCGCGCTTATTTGGCATCAAAAAAGGAGAAACCACCTATTCCATCAACTGGATTCCTTTCGGTGGATTTGTAAAAATTTTTGGTGAGAGTGGGGAAGAAGCGGAAAATCCGCGTAGTTTTTCTTCCAAAAAAGCCGGTACACGGGCTAAAGTAATTGTGGCCGGAGTGGTAATGAATGTAATTTTAGCTTTTGTCTTACTGGCTATTGGCAATGTGATGGGCTTGCGAACGGCTATTCAAGAAGACGACCAAAACCCTCTTATTAAAGATAGGCAGATCCAAATTGTTAATATTGCGCAGCAAAGTCCGGCGGTTTTAGTCGGGCTGGAACCTCTTGATGAAATTGTTGGCTTTAATAACGTGGTGGAATTCCAAAAATACATTAATGAACATAGAGGCCAAAAAATTACGATCAAAATCGGGCGAGGCGGAGAAATTTTGGAGAAAAGCGTAGTGCCGCGGGTAAATCCGCCGGCTGGCGAAGGAGCTTTGGGAATTAATTTGGCGGCCACGGGAGTAATTAAATATCCATGGTACAGGGCTATTTATGAGGGGGGAAGGCAAACTATATTTTTGCTGATCAATACGGCTTACGGATACGGAAAAATTATCGGCCAGATGTTTACTACCGGTTCACCAGGGGCGGAGCTTTCGGGACCGATTGGGATCGCTAAATTTACCGGCCAGGCAGCGCGGATCGGTTTTGCTTACCTCATTCAATTAACGGCTCTACTTTCAGTTAATTTGGCTATTTTAAATATCATTCCCTTTCCGGCTTTGGATGGAGGAAGACTATTTTTTATTGGCATTGAAAAAATTAAGAGAAGGCCGATTTCCAGACGAACAGAAAATTTAGTAAACTCCATCGGCTTTGCTCTTTTGATTTTGTTAATGATTTATGTCACAACTAAGGATATAAGCAGACTTTTCTAATGAAGTTTTCTCAACTTTTTAGTAAAACCGAAAAGCAGGCGCCGAAAGATGAAACAAGTGCCAATGCACAATTTTTGGAACGCGGGGGTTTTGTTTATAAAAACAATGCCGGGATTTACACCTTCTTGCCTTTGGGCTGGACAGTCATTCAAAAGATTGCCCAAATTATTCGTGAAGAAATGAGGGCCATTGGCGGACAGGAAATTTTTATGCCGGCTTTAGTGGACAAACGCTATATGGAAGCCACCGGCCGATGGGATGTGGACGTGGCTTTTGAAGTGCGAGGCAAAAAAGAAAAAGAGGCCCGTTTTACTTTGGGCTGGAGCCATGAAGAAATTATCACGGAAATAGCCTCTAAATATATCAGTTCTTACAAAGATTTACCTTTTTCTGCTTATCAAATTCAAACCAAATTCCGTGATGAACCGCGAGCTAAATCCGGGCTTTTACGCGGCAGAGAATTTATGATGAAAGATTTATACAGTTTCCATGCTTCCGAAAGTGATTTTCAAGAATTTTATAAGGAGATGATCAAGGCTTACTATAAAATTTTTGAGCGTTGCGGGTTGAAGGCCTACTATACTTTGGCGGCGGGAGGAGTTTTTACAGCAGAAAACACTAACGAGTTCCAAGTTTTATCTTCCGTAGGAGAGGATACAATTTATGTTTGTGAAAAGTGTGAGTATGCGGAGAATAAAGAAATATCTTCTCTCAAAGACGGCTCGCTTTGTTTAAAATGCGGAGGAAGAGTTAAAGAAGAAAAGTCGATCGAAGTGGGTAATATTTTCCCCTTGGGAACTAAGTACACCGAAGCGTTGCACTTACAATATGTGACTGAAAGAGGAGATAAAAATTTTGTAGTGATGGGTTCTTATGGTATTGGTTTGGGAAGATTAATGGGCACGGCTGCGGAAGTTTATCATGACGAAAAAGGAATTATCTGGCCGGAAAGTATTGCTCCAGCGAAAGTGCACTTGATTGTTTTGGATAATGAGTGGGAAAAAGGAGGTAAACTTTACAAGCAGTTGTTAGAAAAAGGAGTGGAGGTTTTGTATGACAACCGGGAAGATAAAACCGCCGGAGAAAAATTTGCCGATGCCGATTTAATCGGTGTGCCGATTCGCTTGGTAATTAGCAGCAAAACTTTGAAGGCGAAGAGTGTGGAGGTGAAGAAGAGAAATGAAAACGTTGTTGAGCTTGTTAAGTTAACTCAGATCGAAAAACTTTTTTGAACTCCTAGCCAAACATACTGCCACTTTTCTAAATAATCACTCACTTATAAATAATACTCGATTTCTTCATCCAGCCGACAAAAATTGGTACCCCGTCGTTAAGACTCCGACCCAATTTTCTGTGACCGGCTGGCTTTCAGAAATCTTCGTTTATTTATGACAGTGAGCTCATGTTTTAGAAAAGTAGTAGTATGTTTGGCTATAAACTAAATGTTTAATAAATTTTTTGGCCTGTTCTCTAAAGATATCGGCATTGATTTAGGTACGGCCAATACCTTAGTTTACATTCGCGGAAAAGGGATTGTCATTAACGAGCCGTCGATTGTGGCGATTAATAATAAAACCGGGACAATTTTAGCTATTGGGGAAGAAGCGCGAAAAATGGTGGGCCGGACGCCGGGATATATTGTGGTGGCTCGGCCGCTGGTCAATGGAGTAGTCTCCGATTTTGAGGTGACGGAACAAATGCTGAAGTATTTTATTGATCGAGTTCACAAAGAAAGTTTTTCCTTGGTGCCGCGGCCCAGAGTGGTAATCGGGATCCCTTCGGGAGTAACCGAAGTAGAAAAAAGGGCGGTAGAAGATGCCGCTTACAATGCTGGGGCGCGGGAAGTTTATTTGATCGAGGAGCCGATGGCGGCGGCCATCGGAGCGCGTTTACCGGTACAGGAGGCGGCCGCCAATGTCATTATTGACGTGGGCGGCGGGTCTACCGAAATCGCGGTTATTTCCATGGGCGGTTTAGTCTCTTCGCGTTCTTTACGAGTGGCGGGCAATAAATTTAACGAAGATATTATCCGTTATTTGCGTGAGGAGAGAAATTTTTTAATCGGGGAAGCCACGGCGGAAAATTTAAAAATTCAAATTGGTTCCGCTTTTCCTCTGGATGAAGAATTAAGCGCGGAAATTCGCGGGCGGGATTTAGTCACCGGCCTACCGAAAGAAATTACGATTACTTCTGAAGAGGTGCGGCGGGCGATTTCCCGTTCGGTGCGGCAAATTTTAGCCGAAATTAAAGGCACGATCGAAGAAACTCCGCCGGAGCTAATTGCTGATCTATTAAACCGCAGCGTTTTTATTTCCGGAGGCGGAAGCTTATTGCGCGGATTAGACGAATTGATTTCTCATGAAATTAAACTGCCGGTAAAAATTGTGGATGATCCTTTGACTGCCGTGGCTCGCGGCTGTGGATTTGTTTTAGAACAAATAGACAAATTAAAAGAGGTTCTGGTGGAGACCTCCAAAGAAGCTTATTCGTGATGCTAAATGCCTCCAAATTTTTTAAAAGAATTCTTATTGGTTTAGGGGCAGTTTTGTTTTTGGTTGCTTTTAACAACTATTGGAGTGGGCAGTGGTTGAGGGGTTCAGTTTTCTCTTTTTTTAGAAAACCGATGGGCAGTAGTTATACTTTTTTAAATCAGACTAAACAAAAAGTTATTTCCTGGTTTAGTACCGGCAGTTTGCTGAAAGAAAATGAGAACTTGAAATCGGAAAACCGTGCTTTGGTGGCGGCCCGTTTGAAAGTTTCAGAACTGGAAAAAGAAAATGATTTTTTGAGAAAAGAATTGGGAGTGGTGAAAAGAAAAAACTTGGAAGTAGTGCTGGCTAGGGTATTTAATCAACGGCTCGATGACCAAACCCACACAGTGTTGATTGATGTGGGAAAAAATGAAAATATTAAAATCGGTATGCCGGTTATTTTTGATGGGGAGGTAATTTATGGGGTAGTAAAAGAGGTTTACGACAACAGCGCAATGGTTTATCTGATTACTGATCCTCGCCTGAATCTCAGTGTTAAAATTCCCGAGTCTACCATTATGGGTCGGAGCAAAGGAACCTTAAACAGTGGATTATCTTTAGAATTGGTGGCTAACCAAGAAGAAGTTCGACCTGGGCAGTTGGTGGTTACCAGCGGTTTAGACGGTTTACCGGCGGCTTTGGTGGTCGGTAAAGTTAAAACGGCGCAAGCCAGCCGAGGAGGGGTTTTTCAAAAAGTTGAAATCGAACCGGCTTTTAAAACTATTCAATTTAATCAGGTCTTTGTTTTAAAATGACCAATGAGAAGTTTGTTTTAGTTTCTTTGGCTATTTTTTTAATAAACTTTTTTTTATCGGCTTTTGTCCCGTTTTCATTTTTGGCCGACCTTTTTGTTGTTTGGGTTTTAACGGTTTTATTTTTAGACCGGAGCCACAAAATTAATCTGATAATCTTTATCGGCTTAGCCATTTTTTTTGACTTTTGGTCCGGTCATCCTTTTGGAACAATGACTATCGCCCTGCTTTTGATCATCCTGATCATTTTTTTAATCAAAAAAGTTCTATTGATAGATCATCGCAGTAATTTAAATAACTTTATCTGGCTGATCGGTTTTTATTGTTTATATTCTTTTGGTTCTGCCCTAGTTTTGCCCCGTTTTGGTATATTAGATTGGTTGGCCTTGGGTTTATTAACCGCCGCATCCATGGCAGTAGTCAAAAAACTTTCTCAAAATGAAAAAAGAGTATCGGGTTTCGAGTTATGAAGACAAGGATATTTCTCCAGAAGAAACCCTGGTTGATTCTTTGGGTTCTTCAAAAGTGGAAATACCGATTAGCGACGCCACTCTCCGTTTTGCTTTTAGTCTGACTTTTATCTTATTGGGGATTTTTTTGATAGCGGCCTTTCGTTTACAAATATGGCAAGGAAAAAGTTTTCGCCAGGTCGCTTTGGGCAATCGTTCTGAAGTTTATGCCATTCCTGCTTTGCGAGGTGATATTTTAGACCGCCATGGCCAGGTTCTGGCTGAAAATAAACCCGTTTTTGATTTGATTGCCATTTCAGTTGACTTGCCAAAAAATACCGTCGAACTTGACTCTATTATCACTCAGCTTGGCCAGGTCTTAAATGAATCAGTTGTTAGTCTGTCCAAGATTTTTGAAAACAGAAATAAAAGTGCCTCTTTTGTAATCAAGAAAAATTTAAAGAAGGAAGAAGCGCTGCGGATAGAAGATAAATTTCAGCGGGGTATCTATGTTGTTAATAGTTCAGAAAGGTTTTATCCTCAAGGCGAAAAGGCTTCGGCGGTGATCGGGTACACTGGCAAGGTTGGCAAAGAAGAACTGGGGGATCGTTATTACGGACTGAATGACCGCAAAGGGCGTTCGGGAATAGAAGATAGTTTTGAAAAATATCTTCGAGGCAGTCACGGCCAAGTTTTTTTTGATCGCTCAGTCGATAATTATGCCATTAAACAGTCGACGGCGGGGTTAAGCGTAGTCTTAAATATTGATGTAGGAGTGCAAAATCATCTTTACGAATCTTTGTCCGGAGCTTTGAGGTCGGTTGGTATCAAAGCGGGAGCAGCAGTGGTGCAAAATCCAAAAACGGGCGAAATTCTTGGTCTAGTTAGTTTTCCCTCTTTCGATAATAATCAGCTTACCGGGGAGCTGAGCGAGGAAACTTTTAAAAAATATTTTCAAAGCAATAATCGGCCCACTTTTAATCGGGCCATTTCCGGGCGCTATAATCCCGGTTCCGCCATTAAACCTCTTCTGGCCCTGGCTGGCTTAAAAGAAGAAGTTATAATTCCAGAAACGACCATAACCGATCAGACCGGTTTTATTACCGTCAAAAATATTTACAACCCAGAAACGGTCTACACTTATCGAGATTGGAAGATTCAGGGCACGGTAGATTTAAGAAAGGCCCTAGCCCATTCTTCTGATATTTATTTTTATTCTGTGGGCGGAGGATATAATCATATCAAAGGTTTGGGTTTGGCTAAGTTAGAAAAGTATTTTAAAATTTTTCAAATTGACCGTGTCTTGGGCATAGATTTACCGGGTGAAGTGTCTGGTTTTGTGCCGAATGAGGAGTGGAAGCTGGAAAAATTCGGTCAGCCTTGGTTTACCGGGGATACTTACAATATTTCTATTGGTCAAGGTGATTTATTAACCACCCCGCTTTGGCTGAGCGCCTATGTTTCGGCGATTGCCAATGGAGGCACATTTTACCGTCCTTTGACCGTCAAAAAAGTTATCGACCAAAATCAAAAAGTGATCGAGGAGTTTAAGACGGAAGAATTAGAACGTTTACCTTTTGAGGAAACAACTTTAAAAGTTGTTCAAGAAGGAATGCGGATGGCGGTTACATCCGGTACAGCCAAATTACTCAATGATTTGCCCGTAGAAATGGCCGCTAAAACTGGGACGGCTGAAGTGGGAGTAAAAGGTCAGGGTTTTAACTCTATTTTTGTCGCTTATGCTCCTTATGATAATCCGGAAATAGCCATTTCCGTTTTAGTGGAAAATATCGGCAAAAACCAGGGATTAGCCATTTTAACGGCCAAAAACTTTCTGGAATGGTATTTTACCAGATAACTTGTCCACAGATTACCCCTTGATTTTTACTTTTGTTTGATATACAATAACTTTTCCAAATCAATTTAGAATGTAGCCGACTTGGCTAAATTCGAGGCAAAATCGAGCATTCGACTGAGCCATATATGAATATGGTAAAGAAGAAGCGGAGATTTTAACGAAGAAGTTAGTCAAGAGCGTACTGCTTAAGACTGCCGAAGGCAGTCAGCAGAGCGGCCGGCAAATTATAATGAATAAGAGCCAATACTTCAGTCCCGAAGGACTGGAAAAATTAAAGAAAGAGTTAGAAGATCGCAAATACGTTTTACGCAAAGAAATTGCCCTAAAAATTGTCGAAGCCAAAGATTTGGGCGATCTGGCTGAAAACGCCGAATTTACCGAAGCTAAAGAAATGCAAGCCTTTAACGAAGGCCGCATTGAAGAATTAGAAAATATTTTAAAGAATGCTCAGTTAATTTCTAAGTCCAGCGGAGGGATTGTTGATGTCGGTTCTACCGTCAAAGCCAAATCTCCTGTTGGTGAGCATACTTTTACGATTGTCGGCGCTTCTGAATCAAACCCGGCGCAAGGCTTTATCTCCAACGAATCTCCTCTTGGCCGGGCTTTTATTGGCCAGATTAAGGGCACGGAAATAGAAGTGCATACTCCGAAAGGCCCCGTACGGTATAAAATTTTAGAAGTTCTCTAACTAAAACTTTCCAGCAAAAAAGTCGCGGAGCCCTCGAAGACTTATGGGGCTAGCCGCGGCTTTTTTGCTGGAAAGTTTTAGATTTGTAAATTTAAGTAAATTGTTGCTATAATCAGAATCATATGTCTCTTGAAGAAATCCGTAAAACCAAGATAGATAAACTGGAACTGCTGAGAAAGGCGGGGGTTAATCCGTACCCGGAAAAATCATGGCGGACTCATGAAATTAAGCAGGCCTTAGAAAATTTTGATAAATTTTCAGAAGACAAAGACCGGCTTGTTTTGGCTGGGCGAGTGATGGCTTATCGAGAACACGGCGCCTCGGTTTTTTTGGATTTGGAAGATGCTACTGGAAAAATTCAATTTTATTTAAAAAAAGATGTGGTGGGTGATTATGATTTTGACTTATTTTTAAAAACCGTTGATACAGGAGATATTTTAGAAGCCTCCGGTTTTTTGATGAAAACCAAAAAAGAGGAGCGGACTTTAGAAGTGGAAAAATACCGTATTTTAGCTAAAACCCTTTTGCCTTTGCCGGAAAAATGGCATGGCTTGCAGGATGTGGAAGAAAGATATCGCAAGCGTTATTTGGATTTTATTTTTAATCCGGAAGTAAAGAAAAAAATTGAAACTAGGACGGCGATTATTAGAGAAATAAGAAGAATTTTAGACGAAAATGATTTTTTAGAAGTGGAAACTCCAATATTACAGACTTTAGCTGGTGGGGCAGTGGCTCAGCCGTTTAAAACTCATCTTAACACTCTCAACCTCGATCTTTATTTGCGGATTGCTCCGGAACTTTATTTGAAAAGACTTTTGGTGGGAGGATTTGAACGGGTTTACGAATTTGCTAAAAATTTCCGCAATGAAGGAATGGATCGGGATCATAACCCGGAATTTACCATGCTGGAATTTTACGCCGCTTACTGGGATTACGAAAAACTGATGATTTTTTTAGAGAAAATGTTGGAGGAAATTATGCGAAAAATTTCCAGCGATTCAAAATTAAGTTATCAGGGACAGGAAATTAATTTCAAAGGGCCTTATCCGCGAGTGGCTTTTAATGACTTGTTTAAAAAATATACGAATATGGACTATGATGAAGCGGATGAAGCCACTTTAATCAAAAAAGCCAAGGAGCTGGAAATTAAAATTGAAAAAGCCATGACTAAAGGAAATGTGGCTGACGAGATTTATAAAAAAGTAGCTCGGCCGAAAATAATCGAACCGACTTTTTTAATTGACCACCCCTTGGAACTTTCTCCTTTGTCCAAGAAAATGGAAAAAGATCCGGAACATGTTTCCCGCTTTCAATTAATAGTCGGCGGCACAGAAGTGATGAATGGATTTTCTGAATTGAACGATCCCTTAGACCAAAGAGAACGTTTTGAAGAGCAGGAAAAAGCATCGGAAAAAGGTAACAAAGAAGCCCATCGCTTTGACGAAGATTTTGTGGAAGCCTTGGAATATGGCATGCCCCCGGCGGCCGGAGTAGGAATTGGGATTGACCGCTTGGCGGCGCTCTTAACAGACTCACACTCAGTACGAGAAATAATTGCTTTCCCACTCATGAAGCCTAAGGAAAAATAGTATGTTGGATATCAAATTAATTCGCAACAATCCGGATAAAATAAAGGAGGCGCTGGATAAGCGTCATGTTAAAGCAGATTTACATAAGATTTTGGAATCAGATAGTCGTCGTCGCAATTTAACAGTGGAGTTGGATGAAGCCAGGGCGGAACAAAATAAACGTTCTAGGGGTGGATCAAAAGAAGCAACCGAACTGGAAGAACTCAAAAAGTTAAAAGAAAAAATAAAAGGTCTGGGAGAAGAATTGAAAATTGTGGAGCAGGAATTTGAAACAGCGATGTATGCTTTACCCAATATTCCTTTTGATGAAGTGCCGACTGGGAAAGATGAAAAAGAAAATCAAGTTTTGAGAGAAGTGGGCAAAAAACCAAAATTTGATTTTGAGCCGTTGTCATATATTGATTTGGGAGAAAAACTGGATTGGATTGACATGGAAAGAGGAGCCAAGGTATCCGGAGCGCGGTTTGGTTATTTAAAACACGAAGCGCCTTTGCTGGAATTTGCTCTGATTAATTTTACTCTCGAGCATCTAACAAGCCGAAAATTTATTTCCAAAGTGGTTAAAAACTTGTCTGCCGATGAGGCAGGAAATAAACCTTCCGACAAGCCGTTTATTCCTTTAGTTCCCCCGGTGATGATCAAACCGGGAGCTTTTCGAGCCATGGGCAAACTAGACCCAGGCCAAGAAGAAGAAAGATATTTTTTACCCAAAGATGAGCTTTATTTGATTGGCAGTGCTGAACATACCACTGGATCTATGCATTGGGGAGAAATTTTGCCGGTGGAAAACCTACCGCATCGTCATATTGCTTTTTCAACCGCTTTTCGGCGGGAGGCCGGTTCTTATGGCAAAGATACGCGCGGGCTTTTTCGGGTGCATCAATTCGACAAACTTGAAATGTTTTCTTTTGCTAAGCCGGAAGAGTCTCGTGCTGAACATGATTTGTTTTTGGCTTTACAGGAAGCCATGATGCAAGAATTGGGCATTCCTTACCGAGCCATGCTCATTTGCACTGGCGACATGGTTTGGACCGATGCCAAGCAATATGACTTAGAATCTTGGTTTCCTTCCCAAAATACTTATCGCGAAACTCATTCCACTTCCAATTCAACCGACTTCCAATCTCGTCGTTTGAAAGTCAGATTCAAAAACAAAAAAAATGAAATGGAATTGACCCATACGATAAACGGCACCGCCTTTGCCATTGGCCGGATTATGTTGGCCATTGTGGAAAATTATCAAACCAAGTCCGGTTCGGTCAAAATCCCCAAGGCTTTGCAGAAATATATGTTTGGCATTAGAGAAATAAAGTTTAGAAAATAATGGTTCGAACCATCAATCAATCTTACCAGGCGCAATATCATCAGGAGCAAAAGAGGAAAATTTTTCGAAAAATTTTCCTCTTTTTGGTTTTGTTTTTGGCTGCAGTAGGCGGAGTTGTTTATCTGTTTTTTTTCTCTGGATTTTTTAAAGTATATGAAATTAGCGTTTTTTCCAGAAATGGCACTTTGGATGTTCGGTCGGCTGTGGAAAATTATTTGGGAGAAAAAAAATTCTTTATTTCTAAGTTCAGTAATATCTTTTTTGTAAATACTGCCCAAATCAGCGCCTTGATTAGCGAGAAATTTCCTTCGTCCGAAAATGTTAAAGTGGAAAAAGATTATTGGCACGGTTTAAAAATTTCTCTGGACCAAAAAGAAGCGGTGGGGGTCTGGTGCTACATCGCAGACAGCCAGTGCATGTATTTTGACTGGAATGGGGTGGCCTTTGATAGCGTTACGGATACAAGTGGTCTGCTTCTTTTAAATATTTCCGATCAAAAAGAGAATGTTAATAAACTCGGTCAGTTGGTGGGTAGTCCCGAACTATTTAAATTGA
>Ga0209542_10007876_pt1 | contig 20080 bp, 21 predicted proteins | sample RifCSPhighO2_01_FD_184028 | JGI IMG/M metagenome (GOLD analysis project Ga0209542, IMG submission 184028) | Soil microbial communities from Rifle, Colorado - Rifle CSP2_plank highO2_0.1 (SPAdes) (version 2) | ecosystem: Environmental > Terrestrial > Deep subsurface > Rock core/Sediment ...
TTTTTTTATTTTTTGCACACTCAATATAGGCATGAAAAGGAATTCTTAACCCCCCTTGAATGCCTCAAAAGGGGCTGATGCTTAGGCATTGGCCTTCTTTTTTTACAATTTTTTTTCTTTAGATAATTTTTTAAGCTTTTCCGTCTTGCTTTAAATTAAGAAGGGGGATGGGGAGAGAATGATGATAGAAGAACTACAGGTTTTACATGATGGGAAAACAATAGAGGTTTTAGTCGGTGAAAGATTCTGCTTTGAAGGAGCAGAGGATAGTTTTTCATACAATGGGTGTGAAGGAGAGAATTATCCTGTTAGATTTCAACGTCATACTATCAGGGGAGAGGTTATTCCTATGATTTTTTCTAAGTATCAGAAGGAGAAGAGCTATCGTTTTGCTAATATCAAAGGATGGACTAAATTTTGGGCACTTTTTGATGATTGTATCTTTTTAGCTTATCATCTTGGTGTTAAAGATGGGAAAACAAGTAAGAATCTTGATGAAACCTTAAACGAAGAAAAGGCAAGAAGAGAATCGCCTATTCAAAGTATACCTCGCTGCTAGAATGAAAAGGGATAAAACTATTTCTTCCTCTTTAATTTTTCTTTTAATTTTACTGAGAGATTTTTATTCTCCTAATATCCTTATGGTCTCTCTTTGCACTGTTAATATTAATTCCTTTATGTTTTTTAATTGCTGTAAATCAATGCTTGTTTCAACACCATAGGTTGAAACCTCTCTGTTTGTTCTTATTGTTGTTGGTGCTGTTGGGCTGGCAATATCTTTTTCAACATCAAGTGTATCAAATTGTGCAATCAGGTCTTTATCCAGGTTAAGTTTCTTATCATTTATTAAGGTAAGCAGAACGGTTATTGTGCATGTCTGATTCTTTGATTGGTAGCCTTGTTTGGCAAGGATTGCCAGAAAGCAATGATAGATAGCATAAAACCCAAAATTAAACGCCCAGTCGTATAGCTTTAATTTTTCAAGAGATTGTATTACACCATAATTATATTCGGATTTCTTAATATGCTTTTGTGCTAAATCCAAATCTGGTTTTGTTTTTATCAGCCTTTTTGGATCTTTCAGACACCATTTCAAATGCTCAGCTATTTGCGGCATTTTCTTACCACTTCAACATATTTCTCAGGAGCATGAAATATTAGGCTTTCAGATAGGATATTATAAAAAATTTTGTCTTCTTTATTTTGCAAAATATCCTTTTCAATTATATCTATGTACCTTATAGGTTTTTCAATTAATTCAGATTTTCTTATTTCATCCTTTATTTTTTTTACCTCTTTGGATTTTTCAGCACAGTACATAAGCAAGATATCTATATCGTTAAAATTATGAGATTTTATAGCTGAGCCAAAAATCAAACCCATCTCGATGCAGCCCTTAAATCTTTTTAGAGCATGAGATAAAATATTTAACCATTTAGGAAACTCTTTTTCATCCAAACTTAGTATATACTCCATAAATTTGATGGCTAGTTTGTTATTATATGCATAAGAAAAAAAAGTGGAATTGCCCATTTCTTCTTTGGTTAATAGTTTTTTGTCTACTAAAATATTACACAATTTATTCGCATGAGCATGATTGATCTTTAATATTTTCGCTAACTGCCTGGCGTTAAATTTATCATTATAATGCCTGAACAGATATTTGGCTATCTGGATCTCAATCTTTGTGAACTGTATGTTATTAACATCCATATGTATTCTAGAAACATACAGAATATATAAGCTTTACGATTTTACCTTTTTCTCTTTAATTTTTCTTTCTTAACAAATATCTTCTTGAATCTCTTTCTAGTTCCATAAAATTCTCTGCGCATTTGAGGACTGTTTTTGGGTTTGTTGATATCTCTCTGTAATAAACTCCCTGAGCTTGCTCTGGTGCAAAATGTGTTTTTTTGCGGGCATCCCAGTACATTACGTAATTTTGGTCAAGAAGAATAAAACCCCATTGCTGAGTGGGCGCTTTTAACGTTTTCATTAGAGTTACTAAAGAGCTGGTTAAAGGGTCTGCTGCGAGTTCTTCTAAGTATGTTTCTGAATCCTCTGGGATTATTGCCTGGAGCATTAATTGCGATGAATTTAATGCTGTATGGATTGTCTGGATTGTTATTGGGTCTTCCATGAATGGCTTATCATACCCTGCAAATGCTATTCTGTATTCCGCTTTTAATAAGTTTATTCTTGCCTTTTGGAAATATTCTTCTTCACTCATGATATTTCCTCTTTTATAAACATCATCAAAAACTCCTGCACCAACCATCATTGATAAGCATTCCATTTTATTTCTTTCTCTTTAATTTTTCTTTTAACTTTGCTGAGAACTTCTTTGAATGCTTTCCAGCCTGGCTGACTGCCTGATTGGCTTTGTCTATTAAAGGGAACATCCCTGGTTTGCGTTCTTTATTTGTATAATCGTTGAAACTGATTAAAAACTCCATGTCATGCCTTGTCTGGGTTTTACTTTCTGTTGAGTAACCAAGAGGGATGATTATGTGGGGGGCTGCTGAATCTGGAATCTTTAGCAGCATTTTAATTTCGTATTCGTTGAATGCTGAGACCCAACAGCTTTGTATTCCTAAATCTGCTGCAGCTAAGATTAAGTTTTCTGCTGCTGCTGAAGCATCCTGGATTGCGTATTTTTTTGATTGGTCTTTGTAATAGCGTTCTATGTCTGAATTGTCTGAACAAATTACAACTATTACAGGGGCTTGAGCTATCCAGACTTGGTTGTGACAATTTATTGACAATTTTTCTTTTATTTTTTCATCTGTAATTATAATGAATCTGAAGGATTGCAAATTTCCTGAATTGGGCGCTTTGATTGCCGCTGTTATTAATTTTCCAAGAGTTGTCCAGGAAAAGTCTTTATCTGTGAAAGAATGTGCAGAAAATCTTTTGTTGATTGCTTCGAGTGTTTCCATTGATAAAGCTTAAAAGCAGGTTATTATATAAAGTTTTTCATGAGATATTGTGAGATTGTCAATGTGTATTTTGAGCTTGAAAAAACAACCAAGAGATTGGAAAAGACTAAGATTATTGCTGATTTTTTGAAAAATATAGATGAGAAAGAGATTGAGGATGTTGTTTATTTGCTTCTTGGGAGGGTTTTTCCAGGCAGTGATGAAAGGAAAATTGGTTTTAGTTCTAGGCTGATGATGAAGGCTATTGCCAGTGCATCAGGAGCTTCTTTTGAGAATGTTGAAAAGTTGATGACGAGGGCAGGGGATTTGGGGAAGGTTGCTGAAGGTTTGATGGGGAAGAAAACTCAGGCAACATTGGTTAGCAAAAGTTTGACAATAGAACTTGTTTTGGGTAATATAAGGAAATTGGCTTCTTTGGAAGGTGAGGGAACTGTAAACAGGAAAATTGGACTCGTTGTTGATCTGTTGATGAATGCAAATGAAAAAGAATCAAGGTATATTGTCAATACTGTTCTTGAGAATTTGAGGATTGGGATTTCTGATGGAGTAATAAGAGATTCTATTGCTCAGGCTTACAATGTTCAGATTAAAGAGGTTGAAAATGCATCAGATCTGGCTGGAGATTATGCTGAGATAGCTTTGCTTGCTAAAGCTGGAAAACTTGGCAAAGTTGGATTGAAGGTTGGGAGAGCTGTTAAATGTGAGCTTGCTGTCATTGCTGAGAATGTTGAGGAGGGTTTTGAAGCTCTTGGAAAACCAGCTATGTTTGAGGTTAAACTGGATGGGTTTAGATTGCAATGCCATTATGGCAATGGAAAATATTGGCTGTATACTAGAAGAATGGAACTTGTCAATAATCAGTTTCCTGATATTATTGAGATTTTGAAAAAACATGTTAACAAGAAAAATTATATTCTAGATTGTGAAGCTGTTGGTTATGATAAAGATACTGGAAAATACTTATCTTTTCAATCGATAAGCCAGAGAATAAAAAGAAAGTATGATGTTGAAGAGATTGCTTCTAAATTCCCTGTTGAACTGAATGTGTTTGATGTTTTGCTTGTTGATGATGAGAATGTGATGCATAAGAAATTGAGCGAACGCAGGAAAATACTTGAGAAGATGATTGATGAGAAAAAGGGAAAAATTGTATTGACAAGAAAACTGATTACTGATGACAATGAGAAAGCTTTTGATTTTTTCAATAAAGCTATTAAAGAAGGATATGAAGGGGTGATGATTAAAAATTTAGATTCTGAATACAAAGCTGGAAGATATGTCAATGGATGGATGAAACTTAAAAAGATTTTAGAGCCTTTGGACCTTGTTGTGGTTAAAGCTGAATACGGCGAGGGAAAGAGAGCTGGCTGGCTGACAAGCTTTACATTAAGCTGCAATCTTAATGGAAACTTATTGGAGATTGGCAAAGTGAGTACTGGAGTAAAAGAGAAGAATGAAGGATTAACTTACAAGGAAATGACTAAGATGCTGAAGCCTTTGATTATTAACCAAGAAGGAAAAGAAGTTGAAGTGAAAGCAAAAATTATTCTTGAGGTTGGTTATGAGGAAATACAAAAAAGCCAAAGTTATAGTTCTGGATATGCATTAAGATTTCCACGAGTAATCAGGCTGAGAGAGGATAAAGGATTGAAAGAAATTAGTAATTTAAAATTGGTTGAGGAGATTTACAGAATGCAGAGGGGGAAAAGATAAAAAAATAAATTTATATGAACCTTTTTCTTTTGGAAACACAAAAATTGCTGTGCAATTTTGGTGCACCATCTTTCCTTGGAAAGATTAGTAAGAAAAACCTTCACGAAAAAGAAAAGAAATACTTAAAGAAATAAATTTATATATTCTAATTATTTCTTAGGGATATGCAAAAAAGAGGGGTGGTTGTTTTATTTCTTGTTGTTTTGTTATTTGTTTCTGGATGCCAGCAAGGATATTTTGGTGAAACCAAAGGACAAAGAGCTGGTGATTATCCAGCTGATTCTTTGAATGAGGCGCTGCTTAACAATGCAGACGCTGCTGTGAATGATGACTCTGTTATTGAGATTATTGACTGTTTGCAGCCTCAATATGCAACAAATCCTTTTTGCACACCTGAAACAGGGGTTGGGATTGAGAATCCTACTGACATTTATGGAGGGGGCGGGGCTTTTGCAGCCCAGGATAAGGTTTTAAGACAATTGGATATTGAAAGGGCGAGGATGGATGATTTGGCTGAGCAAGGGCAATTGGCGTATGTTCCCTCACAAGATTCTTGGCAATTAACTCAACAAACTATTCAGGAGATTAATGTTCTTATTGGATTACCAAAGGATGCAACCGATGCTGATAGAAATCAATGGTATGCTGACTGGGCAGAACAGGAGGACCAGAAATTTGCAGATGCTATTGAAAGTGGGGATGCTGAGCTGATAGCTGCTGAGTATGATCAGGAGATTCAAGATGTGTGGGAGCAAGGCAGAACAGAATCTGATGAGAGTGTAACAGGATGTGCATCATGTAAATTTGTGGGAGCTGCTGCAAGAGAACTAGATGCTGCAGCTAAAGTAAGTGCATTAAGGGCAGCGAAAAATAGGCAAATGGCTAGTTTAGGTTTAGGGGCTGCTGTTGACACTTTGGTTCGAGATAGTGAAGGTAATCAGATTATGGTTATGACTTCTACTTCTACAATAACTGAGGGACAAACATTTAGTATTGGAGAAGGTGAAAAGAAGATTACTTTTATGATAATAAAAGGAACGAGGGTGTTAGATGGAAAAATTGTTCCTTTTGAAGCTGTTCCAATAGACAAAGAAAAAATCAATGACGAGAAGTGGAGATTTATAGTTAGGCAGACATCTCTTGCAGAAGTTAGACAAAATGCAGATTTTAAAACTCCTGATAAAGGGGCTCTTGGAGATGAAACACAGGAAAATTTGGGAAAAACCTTTAGCAAGGATTTTGGGATTGTTGATAAATTCACACAAGGTGCTGAGTCTTTCTTTGATTCTGTTGTTGAAATTGTTAAGGAACAAACTGAGAGTAAGCCTATCATGAGTTCAGAATTGCTTAGAAAGAGATAGTTTTTCGTCTTTGATTAATGACTCTTGTTTTATTTTTTTCCTTTTTCTATAGTGAAAGATTATAACTACGGAATAATAATGTTTATATATGGGATAGATTTCTTAGTATGCAGTAATAACTTTTATTGATGATTGTAAAATAAAAATAAAATAAAAAAGGGGTGTTCACCTCGGAGGGTGATTATATGATTGTTAAAGAAGAATTTTTAAACAAATTAAGAGGACTTTTTAATTTGAATTTGTATGAAGTAAAGATTTGGACAGCTTTGCTTTCTCGTGGGATTTCTACTGCGGGGGAATTATCTGAAATTGGAGATGTTCCAAGAAGCAGGGCTTATGATATCTTAGAAAGCTTGGAGAAAAAAGGTTTTGTTGTAATGAAACTTGGCAAGCCTATTAAATATCTTGCTGTTGAGCCTCAGGAAGTTGTTGAAAGAGCTAAAAAACTGGCAAGAGAAGATGCTGAGGATTCTGTTAAGAAACTGGAAGAGATGAAAGGGACAGATGTTATAAGAGAATTAGATACTTTGCATAAACAAGGGATTGAATTTATTGAACCTACAGATTTATCAGGAGCTATCAGAGGGAGACATAATGTTTATAGTCATATGGAAACGATGCTTAAAGGTGCAAAGAAGACTGTAACTTTGGTTACCACTGGAAAAGGCTTGGTTAGGAAAGCTGAAGCTCTTGGCAGTACATTGGAGAAACTGAAGAAGAAGAATGTTAAAATCAGGATTGCTGCGGATTTGAATAAATCAAGCTTGAATGCCGCTAAAGACCTGAGCAAATTTGGCGAGGTAAGGCATGTCAATAAGTTGGGAGCAAGGTTTTGCATTGTTGATGGCGAGAACCTGATGTTTTTGGTCATGCATGATGATAATGTGCATCCAAGTTATGACATTGGGGTGTGGGTTAATACTCCTTTCTTTGCAAATGCTTTGGAGAGTATGTTTGAATTGGCTTGGAAAGATATGACTCCTGCGGATAAAGTTAAGAGTTAGTCTTAACTTTTTTCTTTTTTCTTTTTATTTCTTATTCTTGGATACACGCCATGGTTTGAGAAATGCCAAGGATTGTAGATGGGGGTAATTGCATCAAAAACGCTTTTTGCTACTTCCTCTGGTTTTCCGTTACCATCAATTATTTCTACTGGTCCGAAGAATTCTTTATATTCTGGAGATTTTGCTAATTCTGCTAATGAGAGGTAATGGGAATATACTTTGTTTCTGAAATCTTTGTTACCTTCAAATTTGTCAAGAACTCCTATGTTTTTTGCTCTTTCTTCTGCTGTTTTCTCTGAGATATCAATTAAGAGGGTAATATCTGGAGTTGGGATTCCTCTTTTAGCGTGCATTTGGATTAGTTCTTCTACAGGAATTCCTTGAAGAGATTGATAACAGCATGTTGAGAGAGTATACCTGTTTGCTAGAACTATTGCTCAGGTATATAAACTTGGCTGAATTAATCTTTGACAATGATGTCTCCTATCTTCTACGTACAATTGCGCCATTCTTTCAGCGTTTGCATACGCATCTGTTTCTTCTTTTAATCTTTGTTTTAGTTCTTTTGCATGTTTTGTTGGTTCGTGGGTGATTACTAAATCATTATCTTCAGATAAACTCAGAAGATTTTTTGCCAGCAAAGCTGTTTGTGTGTTTTTGCCTGAGAAATCTCCACCCTCTAAGACTATGAGTAATCCTTTTGACATATCTACTAGAACTATTAAATCTATTTAAACATTCATTTGTTTTTTATTATATTTTATAACATACTCTTTTTTATGGATAAATCTATTTAAACTCATTTTTGTTTCCGATGTTATGCAACAATATCTTGATCTCGTTAAAACTGTTCTTACAGAAGGAAAATATAAATCAAACAGAACAGGTGTTGGCACACTTTCTATCTTTGCTGATACTAGGAAATATGATTTAGAAAACGGATTTCCTATTTTAACTACCAAAGATGTTGGAAAAGGAAGATGGAATTCTGTAGTTAGAGAATTTTTATGGTATTTAACAGGAGAGAACCATATAAGAAATTTAACAAAACATACTAAAATCTGGGGTGCTTGGGCTGATGAAAAAGGGAATTTAGAGACAGCTTATGGAAGATTTTGGAGAAGATTCCCTATACCTGAGCAAGGATTAGAAGGAGAGGCTTGGGCTGATGGAAATTGTCCATGGGTTAAAAGAGAGAGTGAAGGATTAGTTCTTGATCAAGTTAAATATGTTATTGATACTTTAAAAGAGGATCCAAACTCAAGAAGAATGGTCGTTAATGCTTGGCATCCTGGAAACGCTACAGTAAGCAAATTACCTCCTTGCCATTATACCTTTGTTGTGGATGTTTTAGATGGCAAGGTAAATGTGCATATGACTCAGAGGTCTGCTGATATCGCTTTAGGAGTTCCTTTTAATATTATTCATCAAGGTTTTTGGGTTGTTCTTTTTGCGAGAGAAGCTGGATTAAAACCAGGAATATTTGCACACACTTTGATTGATGCGCATGAATATTGCGGTGATGGAAAAAGAGGAGAATTTTATAGAATTCATATAGATCAATTAAGAGAAAAAGTTTTGGATGTGAAGGAAGAAGGAGATTACCTTGAAATTAGAAATTGGATTTTGAGAGAGGCACCGACTGAAGGAGATATTATCGATAATATTAAAACTGGTCACATTCCGGGATTCGATCATATTCCTGGATTGTTAGAACAACTCTCAAGAGAGCCAAGACCATTACCTAAATTGACGATTGCTGATAAACCTTTAGACGAACTTGTTTTTGATGATTTTAAGTTAGAGGGTTATAACCCTCATCCAGGTATAAAATTTGGAATAGCTGTTTAATTTTTATAAGAGGAGTATAATTGAGTTATTCTTCTTGAACGTTCTTTGATGATTTCTGAGGGCAATTGCTTTAGTTTTGAGGCTTTTGTTCCTGACCTTGAAGAAGCTTTGGTCTGGTTTGGAAAGGAGGAAGATTGTTATTAAAATGAGAGTATTAGGCGGGGCAGTCCTTTACAAAATAAATGTTGCAAATCCGGTTGTGAAGAAACTTATTGAATTTAATAACTTTCTTTGCTGGAAGAATGTTGATCATGTGGATGGGATTCTGATTAAACAGCCAATGTTGCGTTAAGTTTTATAAATATTTTTTTCAGAGCGATTTGTACGAATTATGCTCTCGGATGAAACTCGTATCTGACTTCATAATATTTTCCGTTAAGATTTAACGTTGTTGTGCCGTTTATCGGGATATCTATTTCTGTTCTTCCGTCAATTGATCGAATTGCACGAATCTTATTATGGAATAATGTTTGATTGCTTGTATCTGTTGGATCATAAGGGAACAACCTCACTTCTCCGCTTCTCCAGCCTCTAACACCAATTCTACTAAAAGAGGTTATTAATGTGAAAGCTTTAAAGAATTCTTCAACCCTTCTTGTTAACTCTGCATGTGGCATTGTGGAATTTTCTTTGTAAACCATTTCCATTGTATGATTTACTGCTTTGATATATTTAAATATTATGTTGATATATTATTACTATTAAAAAATACGTTTTTTGGAGAAAGGTTTGAATTACTTACATTTAATTTGTTAGAACAAGGAGAAAGTTATCAAGACTTCTTAGCAAAGGTTTCAGCAACTAGGATTGGAAATAGAATTGTTGCATCCCCGAAGACTTTGATTGCTTTTGCCCCTGGCTGGATTTTCCCCCAGGAGATTGCTTCTTCTGGCAAGGCTCCAGCGTCACTGCCATCAAATTCCTGAGCATTGTTGATGTAGACTGCGTAATCTGCTCCGTTTCTTAACATGTTTGTGTTTAAGATTGCGTGTTTTACCAAGCCTGAACCTAGAACTATGATTCCTGATTTTTTTATTCCGAAACTGGTGTCGTTTAGTTTTTTACCATCTTCTGCTATATCCAAGAGGAAATCAGGATGCTTTGATTTGAAAAAATAAATATTATCTCCTATTGAACCATCGGTGATTGCAGGGCAATAGATCCTGATTTTATTTTTATATGCCCAATAACAAATACTTTCTTTGTTGTTTATTTTTTCTCCTAATGCCCAGATTAAGTCTGATGGCGAGATTGGTTGTTGAGTTGATTTTTGCTTTTGATAGAGCTCTTCTAATAATGGCTGGAGGAATTGCTCGAATTTAATATAACGTGAATTTGGAACAAAAATATTGCCTATTCTGTTGATTCCTTTCTTTCTTAATGTGCTTCCATCTGCTCTGAAATCTCCTAAGATGAAAGAACCTAAGCATTTGATGATGTCTTCTTCAATTCCGCCTGCTGTTGTGACAATGACGTTAACTTTTTTATGTTCAACAAGATACCTGAAAACTTCTCTTAATCCTGATGAGACCATGTTTGAAGTGTAACCTAAGTAGATGAACGCTTTATTTTTAATCATTTCTTGAGTAATTGAGATTGCTTGTGAAAGGTGAGTTGCTTGGTAACCTGTTGATGAGAAACTAGCAATAATCTTTTTGTAATCTATTCCTCGGTTGAAATCATATCCTTGGATTTTGATTCCTTGAGGCTCTTCGCTTCCTCTTAAGAGGTTTTTCTTAGCTGTTTCTAGGTTACTCTTTCCCATAAAATTATTCAAGAAATTAGGTTTATTAAGGTTTTTGTTGGGATATAGATTAAGCTAGCTAACTTACCTTGCTTGGGAAATAATTGTTTAACCTATTTTGTAGACAACATCATGCTGCCTTACTGGCTCATTAACTTTTAATCCAACAGACTGCTTTGGCTTTGCTTCTTTGATTTTTTCATGCTCTTCCTGCATTGATTCTATTTTCTGCTGGAAATCTGTTGTATGGCCTTTGATTCTTATTGAATCCCCTACTTTAACCCCTTTGCTTAACTCCATCACAGCTACATTAATATTTGCGTAGTAATGAGTTATTTTTCCTATTTCGGTTTCCTTTGGCTTTTTTTCCATGTGAATGATATACTAAATGGATATTTAAAATTTATTATTTGATTTAGCTATAGTGAAAGATATAAAGTTCTACCCTTTTTTGTATATTTTCCCTAATAAGCAAAGACGCCTATTATTGGGCAAACGTGTCCTTTGCTATATGGTTAAATTATAATGAGAAGATTTTTAAGGAGGAAATAGGAATGACAATGGCGTTTGGTTAAGATGGATGAAAAAACTTGGAAATTAAAGAGGAAACTTGATTCTCAGCATCAGGAGAAAGAGGATACAGAGGTTAAAGTAAAGAAGAGCCTGAAATTAAGCATTATTGAAGGCGGGTTTGCAAGTGCGATGGTTGGATTTGGAGAAAGCTTCTTTTCTGCTTTTGCTATTTTTTTAAAAGCCAGCAATTTTCAGATTAGTCTTATTGGTTCATTGCCAAGAGCGATGGGGTCTTTTGTACAGTTATATTCGCATAAAATGCTGGAGGTGTTTAAATCCAGGAAGAAGCTTATAGCCTTTTTCGTGTTTTTACAGGCTTTGATGTATCTGCCAATTGCTCTTGTATTTTTCTTTGGAAGTTTTAGCGTTCCATTGCTGCTGGTGTTTTTATGTTTTTATTATATTTTCGGGATGATGGTTGGTCCTGCCTGGTCTAGTTGGATGGGAGAGCTGGTTAGCTCTGATATCAGGGGGGCTTATTTTAGCAAGAGGAATACGATTGCTGGGTTTGTTTCTTTTACTTCTGTTTTGATTGCGGGTTATTTATTGCAGTATTTTAAAACAGGGGATGATAGATTCCAATTTTGGGGATTTTTGATTATTTTTATGCTTGCATTAATATTTAGACTGGTTTCTTTTAGCATGTTTTTAAAAAAGTATGAGCCTGAATATGTTTCTCAAGGACAGGATGATCCTGGGTTCCTGGATTTTTTGAAGAATGCTGGTTCGAGAAACTATGGGGTATATATTCTGTTTTTATGCTTTCTTAATTTTTCTGTTTTTATTGCAGGACCTTTTTTTGCAGCTTACATGCTGTATGATTTGAAATTAAATTATATCCAATACACTTTGGTTACAAGTTCGGCTGTTATTGCAAGATTGATTTCTTTGAGGATTTGGGGGAAGATGGCTGATAGATATGGCACTAGAAAAGTTATGACTCTGGCTGCTTTTTTTATTCCGATGATTTCTATCTGGTGGCTGTTTTCAGGGAATATTTACTATTTGATTGTTATTGAGATGTATTCTGGATTTGCATGGGCTGGATTTGAATTGGCTTCTTTTAATTTTTTACTTGAAACAATTACTCCGAATAAGAGAGCGAAGTATATTGCTTATTATAATGTGCTGAATGGTGGGGCTTTGTTGTTTGGAGCTTTATTGGGTGGGTTGTTGATTAAATACAACCAAATTTTCTGGTCAAAGTATTTACTTGTTTTTTTGGTAAGCGGGATATTTAGACTAATAGTTGTTTTGATATTTGTGCCTAAACTTAAAGAAGTAAGGAGGGTTGAAGAGGACATAACTTATCCCAGATTATTGTTTAGTATTTTTAGCACGATGAGAACTGAGGGGCTGGCGTATGATGTTATTACTTTCAGGCCTTTAAGAGAGAACTTGAAAGGGCCTTTGAAAAAGATTAAAGATAAGTCGATTGAGAGGCTTAGAGAGCTGCCTGATGATTTAAAAGGGCTGTCTGATGATTTGAAAGGACTGCCTGAGGAGGCTATGAAGATTCCAAGGAAGATTACAAAGAAAATTATGGATAGGCCTGCAAAGATTAAAGTTAAATCTGGAGTAAATATTATGCCTAGAAAGAGAGAGGTTGTTAAGCAGGAAAATATTAAGAATGAGAAAACTCCTGTAAAAAAGAAATAAGTTTTTATACTTGTTTTATTTTATTTCTTTGGGTGATGTTTATGACTGCGAAAAAAAAATCAGTTAAGAAAAAAGTAATGAAGAGAAAAGTTGTTCACGGCAAGACTTGTGATTGCTGTTGATTTTTTCTTTTTTTTATTGATCGGCGTATTTTACTGTTTCATCGTTTAGAATTTCTAGTTTAATATCCGCTTTTTTGAATAATTCTTCAGATTCTAGGCTTGCATGATATTTTTTCTCACATACGACCCTTTTAATCCCAGAATTTATTATTGATTTGGTGCATGTTGAACAGGGAGTCATTTTACAATAGAGTGTTGCACCATCAATTGAAATACCCATTTTAGCTGCTTGACAAATAGCGTTTTGTTCTGCATGAGTTGTTCTTGTGCAATGCTGTGTTTGTGTTCCATCTTCATGAACAAGGGTTTTCATTTGGTGCCCTATTTTGTCACAGTGGGGTAGGCCTATCGGACTGCCAGCGTAACCTGTAACGAGAATTCTTTTATCTTTAGCAATTACACATCCTACTTTTCCCCTGTTACATGAAGACCTTTTTGCTACGGTGTGGGCGATGTCCATGAAATATTCATCCCAACTGGGTCTCAGATCATTGTTTTTTATCCTATGATAGACATCTTCTAGTTTTTTATTTAGTTCTTCAATACTACCATTGTTGGTTAATTTAAAATCTGATAATTCTATACACTTTCGGATATTTCCTTTGTTTGGATTATTTGAATTCATTTCTCTTGCTTCATCTTCTATGAACTTTTCAAAGGTTATGTTATCTGTTTCGTTTTGCCTTTTGAATATCCGTTCATACCTAATTTTTTGGTCTGCGTCAACAGCTATCAAGAAAAACGATTCTTTTTTTCTAAGAGATTCTACCTCCCCAAGTGTCCTGATGCTTTCTATTACAGCATCTTTGTTTTCTTTTATTGCTTTTTCGTATAATTGCTCTACAATATAGTCTGGAGAGTTTTTCTCTCTTAATTCATTTGCAAGAAGAACCATTGAAGCCCGGTTTATTAGTATATTCCTTGCTTTTAATTCTTTTACTAAAAAATCTCTTACTGAATAATGACTGAAATCTTTTTCTTTTAATAATTCAGCAACAACACTTTTTCCAGCACCGAGACTTCCTGTTAGGCCTATTATCATCAGGATTTTATGCTATTGGATTATAAAAACATTTTTACAGTTTAATCTCTATTAGTTATTCGATTTTAACACTTACTCCAGCCACAATGATCACATGTTAAACAACTTGTTTCGTGTTTTACTCCTGAACCACATTCAGGACAGGTTCCAGCTCCTTTTACCTCAGTTTTTACTGCTTTTTCCAATCCATTTTCTATTGGTTGTATGATTTGCAGTGTTTCATCTTTACTGTTTTTATTGAATATGTATCGTTCAAGTGCTTGACCTATTGCATCCGGTTTTGATAGAATCCATCTGCCGTCTTGTAATGTTGCAGTTGGTCCTGATATTCCCTTTAATTCTTTTACAATGTCTCTTGGATCTCCGCCTAATCTGAAGATGTACGAAATTAATCTGCTGATTGCTTCTGTGTCAGCTGCAGCTTCCCCCCCTGCTTTTCCTACGGTGTTGAATACTTCACACAACCCTTGGTCATCTTCATTAATTGTTGTGTAAAGATTTCCGTTTCCTGTTCTTGTCCTGATTGTCACCCCATGAGTTATTGCTGGTCTTTGTCTTGGGTGAATTTTGCCATTTATTGGAGTTTCTTGTTTTTCTGCATGATTTGTTGTTTCCATTACTCCTTCTCTGCTGCCTTCTCTGTAAACAGTAACGCCTTTTAGACCTTGCTTGTACGCTTCTCTGTAGATTAGGCTTACAGTTTCCAATGAAACATCTTCTGGAAGATTTATTGTTGAGCTTATTGATGTATCTACATACCTTTGGATTATTCCCTGCATTTTAACTCTAAAGAATGGGTCTATTTGATGAGCTGTTCTTACATGTTCTGGAAGATTATCATCGCTGCCAAAAAGTCTTTTTATTAACGCGTCATAGATTTTAAACTCTTTTAATTCTCCACCTGATTGTTTTACTCTTCGATTGTAGCTTGTTGCAAATATTGGCTCTACTCCTGATGAAGTTTCGGTTATGATTGAGCCTGTTCCTACAGGAGGCATTGTTAAAACTGTCACGTTCCTAATCCCATACTGGCTAATATTCTCTTTTAGGTCTTCTGGAAGAGATTGAACAAACTTGCTTTTTGAATATCCTTTCCAATCAAATAATGGAAATGAGCCTCGTTCTTTTGCTAATTCTATTGAAGTTTCGTATGCTGCTTTTTGCATGGTTTGCATTATCTTTTCAACTATTTGCAATCCTTGCTCGCTATCGTATTTTATTTCCATTGCAACCAATGCACTGCCTAATCCTGTTAATCCTAATCCTGTTCTTCTGTCATTTGATACGGCTTTTTTTATCTCTGGCAGTGCGTGAGAATCTGCATTATAGGTTATAACATCGTCAAGAAATCTTGTTGAAATTCTTGTTGTTCTATCAAAATTATTAAAATCAAATGAGCCATTTTGCTGTACAAACCTTAAAAGGTTAATATTGCCAAGGTTACATGCTGTGTAAGAGGCTAATGGCTGTTCCCCGCAAGGATTTGTTGAGGTTAAAGGTGTTGCGTATTCTCCATTATGATATGCTTTTGTCCTGTCCCAGAAAATTACTCCTGGTTCTGCTGATGTATGAGCATTTTTAATCATCATGCCCCAGACTTCTCTGGCTCTTAATTGTTTTTCACCGAATTTTTCTCCATACTTTGTTGATAAGGGATTTTGATTTGTCCAAGAAACTGTGTAATCGGTATCTTGCTCAACTGCCTGCATGAATTCATCACTTACAAGAACACTGATGTTTGCGTGTTTTACTTTTGATCTTCCTAGGTCATTTTTAATAGTGATGAATTCTTTTATATCTGGATGATGAACATCTAGGGTAATCATTAAAGCACCTCTTCTGTTTTCTTGTGCAATTGTTTCTGTGCTTTCGCTTAATAAATGCATAAATCCTGTTGGACCTGGCGATTTTTGGATAGTGGCATTGACCTGGGAACCTTTTGGTCTTAATACTGACAAATCAACCCCTACACCTCCCCCGCTTCTATACACTAAAGCAGCTTCTGTTATATGCTGATAGATTCCTTCTATGCTATCTGGAGGGGCTGCTAATGCTCTTATTTTTTTATCAGGCAATCCTGCTGCTCTCAATGTTTCTACAAGAGATTTGTAAGACACTCCATTGTTTTTTGCTTTAAAAACTGTTAAAGCTTGTTCATCTGAAACCTCTGATAATCCATCTCTCAAGGGGGCCCACGTAATCGGGATAACATAACAGTTAGACAATGTCGGTTGTCTTTTTACATCTTCTCTGCCTGCTCCATGGTTGATTCTCCCACCGGGAACAAATGCGTAATCTTTTAAAATACCCATAAATTGTTCATACCAGAAATCTTGTTTTTCTTGAATTTCTACTCCGGCTATTGCTCGAGATACTCTATCCCACATTTGCAAAGGTCCTGTTTCTCCTGGTGCGAGGTATTTTTTTAGTAAAATTTCTGCTGGAAAGCATTCTTTTTTACCATCTGGAGTTGTAACTATAGAATCAGCGTAAAAAATCTTGGCATCATTTGCTCTTGAAATATAAGCTTCTAAACCTTGTTCACAAATTCCTGAGTTTATTAGGGATCTTCTTAATCTTGCATTATCGTATGGGATAGAACTCCCTTTTGTAACCATCATCTTTAAATTTTCCTCCTTTATTCTTGTATGAACTCTGCCAGCACTTCAGATTCCAAGGATTTTAATTCCTCCAATGAATCCATTGCTAGTTTTAGCTCTTGCTTGGCTTTTGAGATTGCTTGCATTTTACCTCTTTTACCTTCTGATTTATTTTTTCTTTAGTTCCCTGATTTCTTTTTCGAAAATAAGGGTTACTTGCGTTCCCCTTATCAACCCTATGCGACCACGACTAATGGTTACCTGCGTTCCCCTCTATGTTACTAAAGTAACAAGTGTTCAGCAAAGCTGAACATATCAACCCTCTGCATCCTATTTCTTCTTTAGCTCTTTAATCTCTTTTTCGAAATCTTTGGGATCGGAAAATGATTTGTACACTGATACAAACCTTATGTATGCTATGTCATCTAACTGTTTTAACTTTTTAATGACTTTTTCTCCAAGCAACCTCGATGTTACTTCTTTTGATTTTAGCTTTCTTAATTCTGATTCTATGGCATTTACTGCTGCATCAATCTGCTCTATTGTTACCGGGCGTTTTTCTAATGCCTTGATTAACCCTTGTTTTAACTTTTCTTTATTGAATGGCTCTTTTCGATTATCCTTTTTTATGATTGTTAGCTCTATGTTTTGGATTCTTTCATAGGTTGTGAAGCGTTTTTTACAGCGCAGGCATTCCCTTCTCCTGCGTATTTCATGGCTGTCTGTTGGTCTCTTATCAATGACTTTTAACCTTTTTGAATTGCAATATGGACAGAGCATATAAGACCCGCTGCGCAGTTCTTATGAACTCCAGCTTTGAAGTTCTGAACTACACTTAAACCACAAGATGTTGTGGTTTAATCCTGAGTTTATCTCAAGATATTGATTTGTAAATCGCTTGTGCTTATAAATATAATTAAAATAAAATATGCATATTGCAGAACCTTTTTTTCTACTGCAGTTGTAATTTTTGAATTAATATTGCAAATCTTTTTAAGTAAGAGTTAAATAGAAAAAGTATGAAAATAGAGTTTAATAAAGAAAAATGCATTGGTTCTGGGGCTTGTGCTGCTAGTGCTCCAAGCTATTTTACTTTAAATTATGATGAGGGGAAAGCTGTTTTGGCTCATAGCAAGAGCAATGGAAAAGAGGTTTTTACTGCTGATATTGTTCATGGGAAGGAACAGGAAGCAATAGATGCTGCTAACAGCTGCCCTGTGAATGCTATAAGGGTTTTAAAAGATGGCAGGGATGTTGTTAAAGTTGATGTTGGAACTGGAGGAATGAGAGAGATTAAAGCTCAATATGATGATTTGAAAGAGTTTAAAATGGATTCTAAAGGGTATTTTTTGATTAGGGTTAATAAAGAGAAGAGGAGAGTTGAGGCAGGGCACTGCAAAGGCAAGAATGAGATTGATGTGATGGTGTATGGGGATAAGGCCATTGATATTTACATGACCATTATTAAACTTGGATTAATCGTTGAGATGGGTCATGCTGCTTATCTTGGCAGAGAGATTGAGAAAGCTTGTTTGGCTTTGAAGAATGGTTTAAAATATGTTCAGGATGATGAGCTGGAATTGAACTAAAATGGTCAAGACTATTGAAGTAGAATTCCGTGGACAATTGTCAAAGAAAAAATATGCTGAACTTGATATATTTTTCAATAAATATGGTAAATTTAAAACCTTTAAAGAAAGAGTTTTGATTGATTATTCTTGTTTTATTCCTGGTGAAGAATTAACTAGCAGGACAAAAGATATTCGATTACGTGTTACCAACAAGGTTCCTGAGATTATTGTTAAGGTTGGAAAGTTTGGTGGTTCTGAAATGAGGAAAGAATTATCTGTGCTTACTAATATTGGTGAGTTTGACAAGTTGGTTGAGATTTTTGGATTATTGGGTTTGAAAAAAGGTGTTCTTTGCTTCAGAAAAAGTAAGGTGTATGATTACAAAGGAATAGAATTTGCTCTCGTTGAGGTTCCTGGACATAGCTATTATTTTGAGGCTGAAATGATGGTTCACACAAGGTCGGATAAATCCAAGGCCCAGAAACATATCTTAGATGTTTGTAAAGACCTCGGGTTAAAGACGTTTGATGATGATGGATTTTATGCGTATATTGAAAGACTGAATAAAGAATCTAACGAGGTTTTTGAATTTAAAAATCATAAAAAAGATTATTTTAAGAAAAGATTTAAACTTTAGCTAGATTTTGACTTTTAAGATAATCAAATACTACTTTTGACCATTCTTCCATGTTCTCTTTGTATGGTTCAAGTTCTTGTAATGTGTAGAACCCTTTCTTTTCTATTTTGTGTGTTTCTTTTACCTCTATGTTTTGGTTTTCTATTTCTATGATATACACTACGCCAAAGTGCACTTGGTCTACAGGATTTTCATCTAAGTTGAGGAATCCTAGAAGTTTAAGATTCCAAGTTCCTTGGTAGTTGATTTCTTCTTCGAACTCTCTTTTTGAAGCTGATTCCAAGACACTTTTGGAATCTTCTGCATCTTTTGTGTTTATGTGCCCTCCTATTCCAAGAGATAACTTTTCATGCAATCTTGTTTCATTTGCTTTTGGAAGACGCTTATACATGAAGAATTTATCTTTTTGCTTGATGAGGATGTAGGGAATAATCTGCTGGAATCCAAGGCTGGTTTCTACAAAATTTCTTCCTTTAAAATAACCGTAGATGCTTATTCTGCGAAGAATTTTGCTGTTTACATTTATAGGCATAAGCCCTGTAAAATAATCTTTTTTTTCATTGAACAATTCAGGCCGGGTTATTACTAATACTAATTCGTCATCCATGCATTTGCTATTTGAATTGATTATAAAAAGATTTATGTTTTTTATTATACGTAATAATATTGGTTTTTGCTTCTTTGCTCTTTATCTAATTGAGAATTTGGTTTGTTGATTCTTCTTCTGCCTGACTCTTTATCTGTTCTGTATGTTATATCCAGGAATTTTAACAATTTGTTCATCCCTGCTTGTTTTTCCATTGGTTCGCTGACAAAACCTTTTTTTCCAGGGGTTCCTTCGAAAACAAGCATTGAATCTGCCAGATAGTCAATGAACTGGATGTCGTGGTCAATGATAATCGCGCAGATTTCTTTTTTTAATATGAACTCTTTGATAATTTCTGCTACTTTTAATCTGTCTTCTACGTCTATGAATGCTGATGGCTCGTCCATTGCAATCAAATCTACATCTCCTGATAAGCAGGCAGCTATGTGTGTTTTTTGTAGTTCTCCTCCTGATAATGTGGATATTTGATTATTAAGGATGTTTTGCAATCCGAGCTTTTCAAGAATATTTTGCTTGTACCATCCGGAGTTGAATGAGATTCCAGCGCGTTCTTTTAAGAACTCCAAGACTGTTTTATCGATGTTTGATTCCAAGTATTGTGGCTTGTAGGATAATTTTATGGAATCCAGCGTTCCTTTATCCGGCTGCTCTAATCCA
>Ga0209542_10007877_pt1 | contig 20077 bp, 23 predicted proteins | sample RifCSPhighO2_01_FD_184028 | JGI IMG/M metagenome (GOLD analysis project Ga0209542, IMG submission 184028) | Soil microbial communities from Rifle, Colorado - Rifle CSP2_plank highO2_0.1 (SPAdes) (version 2) | ecosystem: Environmental > Terrestrial > Deep subsurface > Rock core/Sediment ...
CAATATGCTTGTTGTGCGAGACGGAAGCGAACGCCTTCCTTAAAACGTTCAAAATCTAAGTGCGAACAAAGTAGCACGCGGAATTCTTTCACCTATTCAGATGAAAGACCTCCAGTTCGCTTACGCATTAGCCTAAGCGACCACGCCCTGTCCGACATCAGATACGGCAATCGGCGTGTCATATCTTCTGATCCGATCCCATCTTCGCTCCGAGTTAGGATCTAAAGAAAGAGAGCTCGGCCGTGTGCGATCTTGTACATTCTCTACGTACACTGCTTAAACCAAACGAATGTCCTACGCCTCGTAGATTCGCTTGCATATCATTTTTCGGACGGGAGTTCGATTCTCCCCACCTCCACCAGTGCAATAACCGCCGCATTAAATGCGGCGGTTTTTGTATCTTGTTGTATACACTATTTCTTCTTTTCCTTTTCATCTCTTTCCCGTTGTTTTCGCCTTTCGTACTCGTTCCAATCCCAGTGTTCTCCGATTATGACACCTTCTATCGAGTCGAGATGTTTTTGCATCTTGTCGTGATCAGTGACAAATATTTTGTCTACCTCCGCTCCGCTGAATTCCCCGATATCCGTCAGCGCCAGCTCGCAGGCACCCGTCTTCTTGTCTATAATTACCGTCCACGGATCCAGAATGTCGAGTGGCTCTTCTTCGTCGAGTGGCTGTTCTCGTATAAGCCGAATGTTGTTAGACAGCCCAATATGAACATCCCGGTCGACCGCGCGCCGCAATTTATCCCATTCCTTGCGATTGACCTTTCGCGCCTCTGCACTGAAAACAAGGCGTTTTAGGTCAATGACATCTTTTTTGCCACCTTCACGCATGTCCGTCATAAGGATTCCGATGCCATCTTTACCGACGACTCCGCGCACCGTCGGCGGAATGTTAAATCCCTCCTTCCCGCTCTTTCGCAATTCATCGTGTATCTGTCTTATTTTCTGCCATTGTTGGAGGGTGTATTTCAGCTTGCTTTCCAAAAACCAACGCGGCAATTCCCCTTGTCCCTTGAACTTCTTGAAAACAAGTCCTCGTAAATCGGTTCTGTTCTTATAATCGAGTGAGGCTTCACGAACCTCCACTTCTGTACCCCCGCCTATCGTCGAGGACTCATTCAGTCGTATCCCTGGTTTGGGCTGGACTTCTTTCCCGCCCGGTTTTTGCATTGAATCGTATTTAAAGGGTCGAAACTTATCGGGTTCATTCGACATGTCCTAAGTATATAACGCTCAAATTCGACATTGGGTTTCGATCCGTGCAACTAAATTCCACAACACAAAAGCCGCCCTCTTGGGGGCGGCTTTTGGTTTGCTCATTCACTCGCCCTACTCCTCTGCTTCTATCTTCGAACGATTCGTCGGGCACTTCTTGCCGCATCCAGTGCACGTCTCGTCACCCGGCTTACACGTGCTGTGTTCGCCACAACTGCATTCATCTTCACTCATAACATTCATTGTTAGCGCTGCTAAACTACAATTCGATCCCAGCTGTCACTGTGACATTTCCATCGCCCGTGTCGGTGATATACGCGCCAAATGTGCGCGTGTCTTTCGTCGCCGAAACGACAGTAGCGCCGGCGATGTTAGCCGTGGCCTCGATAGTCCAGCCTGCCGAGGTAAGTTGCTGCTTGTAGTAATCCGCTACACTCGCCGTAGATGAACGCACCGTATAAGAGACCGCGGAGCCCGCTGTGCCAGTTTGCGGGTTCGACGTTCCCGAGTAGACGATAGCAGCACCTGCGAAATTCGCCGGCGCGTCGGCCGGCCAATTGCTCGGCATTGTCGCGGTGGTACCTACGGTCACACTTCCTTCTTCGTTCGAGTAGGTCGTCGAGCCGTCGAGATTGTTATCGACGTCGACGCCAGAAATGGAAGCAGAGCCTCGCGTCAGGAACCATCCGACAATGAGTAAAACTACGATGCCGCCGATAATATAGACTGCTTTATTCATATGATCTTTCGCTAAAATTAGCCTACTAAGTGTCGGTCAGTTTCCCACTGAAGAGGTATTTGCGCAAACGGTAAAATCGTGTCACGCCTGCTCCGCGATGAACCGTTTGACGTCCTGCGCACTGGGACCAAAGGCTTCAAAACGCTCCGGCAGTTCGAGCAATTTTGAGAAACCCTTCGGTACCTCCGGGTCATGCCCTATTGCTTCGCGAATTGTATCCACAAACTTGGCCGGCTGGGCAGTTTCGAGACATATAAGTGGAACACCTGCATCGCGATTCTTCAAACCAGTAGTGACACCGTCAGCGGTGTGTGGGTCGATGAGTACTCCATATTTTTCGAATAGTGTGTGAATGGTCGCAAGACGCTCCGCGTGCGTCGAGGAGCCGGCGATGAATCCGTCTCGGGCAAGTCGCTCACGTTCGGTGTTCGAGACCGTGAACTCTCCCTTTTCTTTCAGGTCGCTCTGCAGCTCCGCCATGCGCTTGCCGTCGCGGCCGACTAGATCGAATATATAACGCTCGAAATTCGAAGCCTTGGAAATATCCATTGAAGGAGAGGAGGTCGCGTGCACCTCGCTTCCCCTTCGCGGACGATATATGCCGGTCTTGAAGAACTCCTCGAGCACGTTGTTCTCGTTGGTCGCTAGGATGAGGTTCTGTATCGGAAGACCCATGTGCTTTGCCACATATCCCGCGAGAATGTTACCGAAGTTCCCTGTCGGCACGGCAAACGAAACTTTTTCCGTATTTGATGTCGTCGCGTGGAAGTAGCCCCAAAAATAGTACATGACTTGTGCCGCGATGCGCGCCCAATTGATAGAATTCACCGCGCCTAGCTTGTACCTCCTCTTAAATTCCGCATCCTCATTCACTTGCTTCACAATGTCTTGGCAGTCGTCGAACGTGCCACGGATGGCGATGTTGGAAATATTCGGATCGGAGAGCGTGTACATCTGCTTCCGCTGGAATTGGCTCATCCTTCCCTCCGGGGAGAGCATAAATACCTTAATTCCGCGACGTCCGCGCATTGCATACTCGGCGGCGCTCCCTGTGTCGCCGGACGTCGCGCCAAGAATATTCAGCGTCTCGCCATTCTTTGCAAGTGCGTACTCGAACAGACGCCCCAAAAGCTGGAGTGCAATGTCTTTAAAAGCGAGAGTGGGGCCTTCGGAGAGCCCGAGAAGATACAGACCGTCTTCAAGTTTCTTCAGCGGGACAATGGTTTCGCTACCGAAATTTTCTTTCGTGTACGTGTCGTCCACGATGCGCCGGAGGTCCTCCGCAGGAATATCGTCCATGTACCTGGACAAAATGTTGAACGCAAGCTCGCGATAGTCCATTCCACGCATATCTTGGAGTTCCGACGATGTCACTTTTTGATACTCTTCGGGCACATACAATCCCCCATCTGCTGCCAGACCTTCGAGCAGTATTTCAGTGAACGATTTCGCCCCCACTCCTCCTCGTGTCGAAAGGTAGAGCATGAAAGGATACTACCTCGTCATTTGACTTCGCTCCAACCAACCCGCATATTTTGCTCGGACCCGGTGGTCCTGGGAGAATCACCATGTATAGAGAAACTCCCGCGATGGAACCAATCATCGCGGTCGTTGAGGACGAGTTCAAGGAAATCGTCGCGCAAAGCACGCAGTCATGCGGTGACTTCGGTACGGTCGAACGTGCCGAGGCGATGAAATCCGTGCTCGCAAAGGCCATCAAGCTCGCGAAGACGACGGGCCTGAACGCCCAAGAACTCGCGCTCTGCTTCATGGAAGCGTGCCATCGTACCGCTGTAATTCCGCTTCAGGACGCGTGGTTCGAACACGGATTTCACTACGCCGAGTTCGAGTTCGCGCTTCCAGGCAGAGGGGGTGCCAGAAGCACGCTGGGCAGACTTTGACGACAATGGGCGCGGCGGGGAGACATCAGTCTTGAACTGATCCCGCCGCGCCCGCGTTTTTTTCAAAGATCAAGATAGTATGAATTTGTTTCGTGCTGTCTAAATCCTAATTTTTTATAGAGTGCATTGGCCGCGGTGCGCGAGGGACGGCTTGAGAGTTGGACGACGCGGGCACCGTGCGTGCGAGCGCGTTCGATAAGTTTTTCGCTGAGCATTTTCCCAAAGCCTTTTCCCCGATGAGCTTCATCAACGACGATGTCTTCTATCTGCGCGATCGTTCCCTCCGGCTTGAGGGCAATGACAAGTTCCCCCATGCCTACGATTGCGCCGTTCTCTTTGGCAACCCACAGCTCAAGAGTCGGGCTTTCAACGATGCTTTTAAGAAGTTCAGGCGTGCATGGTGGCACGCGTTCCGATAGCTGTCTCAAGAGTGCGTTGATCTGTTCGAGGGTACTCGCCTCAATTTTTTCGAGCCTCACAAGTTCCGCCATTCGAGTCATACCTGTCACACGAAATGGCATCGTTGCTCTCGCAACAGGCAAAAACGCATTCTACGTTTAGTGCATATTAGGCTAACATCAATATCATATTTTATAGGGTTCGTTCTCATGCCATTTCGTGTGTACAGGCATAGTACCGCCGAAATGTGCGGGCTACAATGATGAAATGAGGTGGACGATTTTTGCCGTTGTCGGTATCAGTATTGCATTTGTACTCGGATTTTATCTGGGAAAAACTTTCGGCGTTCCAGTGCCGGGCGTTGTGGCAATTTCGGAGAATGCGGTCTCCACCTCAACAAGCGTCGTGGGCTATGAGTGGTATCCGGTGGTAAAAGTGGTCGACGGCGACACGCTCGTCATCGAGATTGATGGAAAGAATGTGACGCTCCGTCTCATCGGGCTCGATACTCCAGAGACGGTCGACCCTCGAAAGCCCGTGCAGTGTTTCGGAAAGGAGGCTTCCGAGAAAGCGAAGCAAATCCTGACCGGCACCTCGGTACGCATCGAGATGGATCCTTCACAAGGAGAGCTGGACAAATATGGACGCCTTCTCGCATACGTCTATGTGCCGGCGGACGTGCGCCCCGAAGGGATACTCGTGAACGAATACATGATAGCGGAGGGCTACGGGCACGAGTATACGTACAACCTTCCATACAAATATCAGGCCGAATTCAAGGCAGCGGAAAGAAAAGCGCGAGAAGAGAAGAAAGGTTTGTGGGCCGACGGCGCGTGCGCGGACGATGCCAACACGTCGACAAAGACCGGGCCCGCCGTGCCGCCGCCCGCCACGGCGGGCGGCGGCTATGAATGCTCACGCAATGCCTACAACTGTTCTGATTTCAAGACTCAAACAGAGGCGCAATCGGCATTCGAGTCGTGTGGCGGCAGCTCCAATGACGTTCACAAACTCGACTCCGATGGCGATGGAAAAGTGTGTGAAGGCTTGCCGTGAGGGTTACGTCCACAGTTGATCAATCGAAAAGAGTAAGTCGCGCTATAATTCGTGGGTGTATCACCTTACAAGAGTAGTCGTTCTGTCAGGACTTTTTCTTGGATTCATACTCCTAGTCATCGGGTTATTCGCGACGCCTACGTATGCAGAGGTTGTTGACTGCGACGAGACGCCCAAGGACCCTTTGTGTGAGGGAATAGCAGAAGCGACGAAGAAATATGGCGGATGCAAATATAATCCCTACCCTATCCTCGAGCGCTACAAGACGGGCCGCGCTGTGTACCTCACGCCTGATGGAACCGGCGATTCTCTGGAGAGGGGTATCGACCCAGCGCTCGCCTGCCGATTAGCAGAAATGTTGCAGGCCCTGCCAAATGGATGTAATCCGCGCATTAACAGCGCATACCGTAGCGCGGCGCACCAGCAAAGCATATGCGGGGCAGGCCGCTCCGGGTGTGCCGCGCCCGGAAGGTCGTGTCATCAATACGGTCTTGCCGTCGACCTGACTACCGACTGTGGCGGGTGGCTTAGGCGTGCGGCACCGCAATTCCAACTTCATTTCCCGTACAGCGGGATACACGTGCAGTGCATCGAACATCGAGGGGCAAGCGTGGGCTCATGCAATAAACCATGCAACGGGGGCGTTGCTATCAACCCCGATCTTTCCGGTGTGCAACCGCCGGGAGCACCCACGTCCGGTATCTCCAACCAATTTAGGAACATGCTCACACCCCAGCAGGCACCCATGGCACAGCAAGCGCCCGTACAGCAGCAACCCTTGCAACAGCCGCAGCAGCCGCCGCTGTCGGGTCAAAACACGACGCCGCAAAATCCGGGGACGTGCGCGCCGCAGTTCTACTGCACGAACAACGACCTCTACTACCGCGCGAGCACGTGCGTGGACCAGCTGTACCAAAAGTGCCCGGCGGGTTGCTCGGGGGTCGCTTGCAACGTCTCGCCTAGCCTTAGCACCAATCTGTTATCGCTTTCGTTCTCGACCACAAGCTCGAAAGATGGGACCTTGCTACTAGGCGACGAGGGAAGGGCGACTACCTCAATATACGACCGCATCCTCGATGTAGCCGGTTACACCCCGCGGCCGGCCGACCCTCCGAACACCACGCCGCTCGTTCTCATCATAGATGGTGATGATGCAGTGCGGCTCCAGCAGACAGGTGACCCACGATTGGAAACCTTGGACGAGTCTCAATACGATGCACAAATCCCCGGATCACAGCAAACATTCACGTCGGGAGATCTGAGCCAAAGCCTCCCGCAGCAATATCCTCCCAGACAGCTCTCTACATTCCAAAAAACCCTCTCTACGATGAGGGAAACGTTGCTGAGTGTGCTTGCATATTTGAGGCCTTTCGGAAGGCCAATTCCCGCGGAAACAGGCGAGACGTATTATATGGAGTGAACCGCACAGGGTTCTGTGCTATAGTTTCGCGACAAATGGGATTCACCAAGTACACCTCACAGGCAGAAAAGGAGCGGATACGGATGAACGAGGGCATACGCGCGCCCCAACTGCGCGTTATAGGATCCGAGGGTGAGAACTTCGGCGTCATGTCGACGCGTGATGCACTAGCAAAAGCTAAAGAGATGAATCTCGACCTTATCGAGATATCGCCCAATGCACAGCCGCCTGTAGCTAAGATCACCGACTATGGAAAATTCAAATACGAGCAAAAAAAGAAAGACAAGGAAGTGAAGTCAAAGGCACACGTCACGGAAACAAAGGAGTCGCAGGTGAAGATAGGGACTTCCGAACACGACATGCATATCAAGGCCTCGAAAATAGCCGCGTGGCTGCGCGAGGGCCATCGCGTCAAGATAGACCTTTTCCTGTGGGGCCGTTACAAGTATATGGAATTCAATTTCCTCAAAGAGCGCCTGGAACGCTTCCTAGCGATCATTCCCGAGGCTTACAAGATCGCCGAGCCGATCCAAAAAAGCCCCAAGGGTCTCGCTGTGGCGCTTGAGCGCGACACCTCGAAGAAACCCGCTCAACCAAAGAAAGCGCCGCCGTCGGAGGAGCCGGTATCTCAAGAAAACGCCTAAGTATTTGCGTTTTCCCCCCTTTCGGGCATAATGCCATCTTACCGCCTTAGGGCGGTTATTATATGAAAACAAACAAGTCGTTCGCGAAGCGCATGAGAGTGACGCGTAAAGGAAAGATAGTGGCGCGCGTCCCCGGCCACAACCACTTCAACGCCAAGGAGAGCGGTGTCGGGCGCATGCGCCGCAGACGAGGCAACGACATCCAAATGACGCAGCAGGACAGAAGCAGATTCCTTCCTAATTAGTATATGGCCAGAATAAAACGTGGTGTCAATAAGAATAAGCGCCGCAAGAACATCCTTGCGCAGACAAAAGGCTACCGTTTCGCGCGCTCGAAGAAAGAGCGCACGGCAAAGGAGGCGATATTTCACGCCGGAAGCTACGCCTTCCGCCACCGCAAAACAAAGAAACGGGAGTTCAGGAATCTCTGGACCCTGCGCATTAACGCGGAGGCGCGCCGCCTCGGACTTTCGTACTCCAAACTCATCGGTTCTTTGAAAAAGAACAACATCGGACTCGACCGCAAATCTCTCGCGGCTCTCGCAAAAGACTACCCTCAAACATTCGAGCGGGTCATCAAAAAGTTCGCCTAGCTGAGTTGGGCCGTCCCCGTGCGGCTTTTACTTCCGGTCCCAGATATTGTACTTGCTGACTGCAAGTAGTATTCCGACAAAAAGGCCGACGAAACCGCCGATTAGGAGATCCGAAAGGTTGGGAGAACCCGCATACGCGAAGCCCGACAGCGAGCCGGCGAGGAACCCTACGCTCGCGTACATCACCGTCGGCGAACTCATACGTTACAGTATATACTCCGCATTCTTCCCGGTCGGGTCCCATTTGTCGGGAGTGTTGAAAACCAGATTTGTTTGTTCCTTGTTCTTCGTTGCCATCTCGACCAAACGCTCTACAAGTGCCTTCGGGTCAGAGTCGTAGACGATATGGTTGTTGGGCCGATGCGCGGCTTCTACAACGCGCCGTATTATCTCATCCGTCTCCCATGAGCCTTCGAGTATGCCAATTGGCCGATGGTCTTCGAACGCGACCGAGAATTCGTTGAGTGTCCCGATCCGCCCGCAACCGATGACGACGGCGTCCGACGAGCGAACTAAAAGAAGGTCGCGCCCGGAGTAACCAAACCCCGTGTATACGATTACGTCCATGTAATCTATAGGGAGCTTGTATGTTTCGATATGCTCACGCTCTGTCGCTGCAGGCGAGAACCCTATAGAGAAGCCGCATTCGTCCTTCGCACCCATCGTGGAGTAGAGGGGAAACCCGGTCGTAGCACCCGTCGTTATGATGGCTCCTTGTTTTGCTATCTCGCGTCCCAATTCCTTTGCCTTTTCAAAAGCATCCAACCCACAGTGGCCTGTCTCCGCAGCTCCGGAAACACAGATCTTCAAGACACCATAGCTTCCCGGAAGACGGCAGAAATTCCGCGGGACGGCGACGTGGTTCGGGTGAATGATGCGTTTCGAAGACATCGTAAGATTATAACCCAGTAGAGTGACTATACCATTGATCATTCTATCGTATGCTCGCCGCCCAACCTCTTTGCAAGTACCCAGCCGAGAGCGGCGCCCAGGAGATCCATCACAATATCTTTTGCCGTATCAAATGGATAACTGAAATGGGACGCTGTGATACCTTCCGAATACTCGAACACTTCCCATGCGATGCCGACAAAAAGTGCGAATGCCAGGCATAAGATGAGAGATGGGGAGTTCCCTCTGCGCGTGATGAGCCACAAACCGCAGAGCCCTGCCCACATGCCGCCAAAAAAATGCATCGGTATATCAAGCCACCAGATACGCCAGTAGAGGAAATACTCAACAGCAAACCATGTGGTGATAGAAAGCGGAACAAGGAGTAGAAGCTGCGCTAACAAGAGCCGGAATTCTGACATCGCGGCATTTTACCATCAAAAAACTCCGCGCGGGCGGAGTCTTTTGGTGCGGCAGGTACGGCAAGCCTGGGTTTGACGCCAGGTGGGTTGCCGCAGCGTTCACACTACAAGAGCATGAAGCGATGTAAGCAGTCCCTAATTGAGCCAAGCAGGTTGAAAGTACCGGCCGCTAATCGCAAGTATACCACTACGCGTATATAAGCAAACTTACTGGCGACGTAGAGCGAGTGAGATACAAAAGCGTGCTTTTGTTTTTCCGAGCCGAGGAGCCAGAAACCGGCGGCAAAACCCCTGCGGTGTCGGAATGAGCCGGTTTACGGAAGAATGCCGCGCAACTCTTTCTCGTAGAGAATATCTTCGCGAGAAACTTTATAGTCGACGAGCTCGTCTTGTTTGAACCAATACGGTATTTCCATGTCGGCTTCCCCCACCGAGCCGGAAGCATGAATGAGGTTGCGTACCGCCCTATCATCCGCGTCAGACATCGTGTACGAGTCGACGACAAAATCGCCGCGGATCGTACCGACAGGAGAAGAGCGCGGCTCCGTGCCACCAGTTATCTTGCGAACAAGTTCCACTGCATGCGCTCCTTCCCAGACCATCGTGATGACGGGTCCCGCGGTCATATATTTCTTGAGGTTCTTGAGTATTTTGGCAGTTATCTCAAGCGGGTCTTCAGAGGGCGGCGCAAGGTTCCTATCCTTATAACTTTTAATTGTTTTCTCACCCGTGACGCGGCGCCAATTCGGATCGAGCGTGTAGTGTCCCTCTATCTGCTCCGCGGTCGGAACGACCATCTTGAGACCTACCAACTTAAGACCGAGCCTTTCATAACGAGCGACTATCTCACCCATCAGCGCACGCTGGATAGCATCTGGTTTGAGAATGACGAGCGTCCGTTCCTTGCTCGGGTGGGATTTCATGACGAACAGACTATCACGTTTCAGGACCAAAAACTATTGGTACAGCGACGCCGGGTCGGGGAGACCTGCGAGCGCGCTCCCCAGATCGGGCGCGGGCGCGCGGCCATAACTCGCTTCGAATTTCTTGCGCATCTCGGCTTCTACTTCTTCCCTATCGCGCCCGTAGGTACGGTATGAAAGTTCTTTGAGCTCCGGAACCTTGCTGAAATCGAACGCCGGCAAATTCTGCGTCTGCAGAGAAAACGGGCGAGCGGGTACGCCGTTCACGAGGAGCGCGCAGACCGCGTGACGATTCGGAAGATTCTCAAGGTCTTGCTGACCGAACGTCGGCTCGAATTGTTTTGCAAGAAATTCAGCGTCTGTGGTACCGACGCGGAACGCGGCTTTTGTGCCCACGTTACCCACGACCGCGTCTCGTATCTTTTCATCAAGCTGGGCAATGAATTGATGCGCAATGATGAGCGAGAGTTTGTATTTTCTGGCCTCGGAGAGGATGGTACCGATAGAGGGCGTCGCGAAGTTCTGGAATTCGTCGATGTAGAGATAGAAGACCGGAAGGTCTCCCTTCGTGTCGACGCGCGAAAATGCGGCCTGGAGAAATTTGGACACTAGGATGAGTCCGAGGAGAGACGTATTGCGGTCTCCGAGGCGGCCCTTCGAAAGATTCGCAAGAAATATCTTTTTCCCGTCCATTATCTCGCGAAAGTCGAACGCCGATTTCTCCTGGGAAACGACGGGGCGCATGATGTCGTTGGTGAGAAAGACGTCGAATTTCGAAGTGATGTAGGGGGCGACGTTCTCGAGCGAGGGGTCGCCCTGCGCCTGCTCGGCTATCTTCTTCCAGAACTGCACAATGATGGGATTCTTGCACTTCGAAAGTTTTAGATTGCGGAACGCGGTATCTGCAAAGACTCGCGGGATCTCGACGAACGTCGAGCCTGAATCCGGATCTTCGACAACGAGCTGAACGGCGTTGCGATAGTACTGCTCGAACATGGGGCCGAAAGCCTCCGGCACATCGGCGTACAGTTTGCGGAAGATGCCATATACTTCGTCGACGACGAACGTCTTCATCTCCGGCCGCGCGCGATCATACTCGAGCATGTTGAGGCCCATCGGCCGGGCCGTGTAGGCAGGGTCGAAGTAAATAACATCTTTCATGCGCTCCGGAGGAATGGCGGCCAGAATGTCTTCGATGTCGTTCCCGTGCGGGTCGACAAAGGCGACGCCTTCACCGTTCTTAATATCCTGAATTATCATGTTCTTGAGAAGCCCGGTCTTTCCCGTGCCGGTCTGTCCGATGACGTAGCAGTGGCGCAGGCGGTCGTTCACGCCAAAGTGTACGGGCCGCTCCTCCGCGCCATAGCGGTTCACGCCCAGAATAATGCCGTCCCCGGCGGGCATCTCGACGGGGGCAGGCGCCTGCTTTGCGAAGCTTCGCTTGAGCTCGCGGGAAGTGTGGATGCGCTCGGCGGTAAAGTGGAAGATTGAGGTCACTTCCGCGAGCGAGAGCGGCATGGCGTATGAGTGATCGAATATCCTGTACGTGAAATCTCGGAGAAACGAGCTTAAGCTCCAGTTTGATACCCTCTTGAAGACCAATTGATTGCCCTTCGGGTCGTCGTACTGGTTGAACGGAGCAATGAGATTTTCGAGAAGATCGTTCGCGCGCTCCTTCGTGGGACCGGAGGCCGCAAGACGTATGATGACCGGGCCGACGCGGCTCTTTATCTTGCGCTCTATCTCTTCTGCCGCGACTTTGTCTGCTTGGCGGCGGAACGCGCGGTCTTTCTCAGCTTGGAGCTGTTTTTCGGACTTGAGCATCGCGTGCGACATGTCGTACAGCATCTCGCCTATCGTGCTTTCGGGCACCGCGAGCGAACGGTGGAGGGTCTTCCCTTTCTCAAGGCGACGAAGCATCTTTTTGTAGTGGAAGTTGTATCGATCGCCTTCCGTTGAGACCAGTATTTGGAGCGCAGCGCCCTCCCCATGCTTTGCTATCTTCGCGAACGCGGCGAGAAGCACGTTCATCGGGTCGTGCTCGTACATCTCCGGCGTTTTCAGCGGATACGCGGGATGCTCGGCGAGCGTCGCATACGCGGCAGCATGTTCTCCCTCGTAGTTGAAGATGTTGTAATCGCCGCGTTCTTCCTGTATCCGTGCGTTGGGAAATACGGAAGCCACGAGGCGTTCCGCCAGATCTTTTTTCCTTCGCGGAACGGCAAGATACATGATCGCCGCCTCCGTCCCTTCGGGAACCGAGATCTCAAGTGAGAAACCTTCATGCTTGGAGATGAGCGAGATGAGGCCGGCATACAACTGCTCGGACGACGAAAGGATCTGGCCGAGCTGGTGGCGGCTCGAGTCCTGCTTCTCACGCTCGCCATACGCCTGCGGATCTATGACGAAAAGTACCAGGTCGAGTGCCCGGCGGACTTTTTCCGGAGGTGGCGTACCTGCGTCGGGTAGACCTTCCGCAATATATGCGACAAGCGTGCGGTGAAAGTCGTCCTCAAGATGTTGATTCTTCAACTTCGCACACACTGAAAGAGCGTTCCGGATGCCGCGTGTCGTAACGATCTTCAAAAGTTCGTCCATCTGTACGTCGTGCGTCTCCGGCTCGAGTTTCAGCATGTGCCGAACGCTTTCGTGTTCGGGCATCACATAAGCTTCGTGGAGAACAGTCGCCTGCGGGACCTGCGCATATTGCACTATCTCACGCTTGGCGATGCGATCGCTCTCGAATCGATTTTTCGGCGCATCGATCTGCGCTTCTTTTTCCTTTACCCTCTCGCGTAAGTATGCGAGCTCCTCTTCAGGCGATGTGAATTTCGCCGGTGCGGCAACGCGCGGCTTCTCCAATGTCGGAGGCATGGGAAAAGTATAGCCTAGCGAAGCGAGCGAGGCGAGAGCTTTGTTCTCGCTTCCGAGTGAGCGCGGGCTAAACGAGCGAAGCGACTATATCACTATTGAGCAAGTGCTTTTGCGCCTATGTCGCGGCGATAGTATTTTCCTTCGAACTTGATCTTGTCGGCGGCTTCGTAGGCACGGTCGAGCGCTTCTTTGAGCGTCGCGCCGACAGCTGAGACGCCGAGAACGCGTCCGCCGGACGTTTTCAATGTACCATCAAACGTCGTGCCTGCATGAAAAACGACAACATCCGAGATTTTTTCTGCTTCTTCGATGCCTGCAATAGGAAATCCCTTTTTATATGCTTCTGGATAGCCGCCGGATGCGATGACGATATTCACTGCAAAGCCTGATACCCATTCGATAGACTGGTCCGAAAGACGTCCGTCAACACATGCCTCCAATACGTCTAGAATGTCTGTCTTCAAGAGTCGCATATAGACCTGGCACTCCGGATCCCCGAAGCGAGCATTATATTCAAGTACCATCGGTCCCTCCGGGGCCATTTTGAGACCGGGGAATAGGACGCCCGCGAAGGTGGCGCCGCGGTTCCGAAGTGCCTCCAGCGTGGACTGCACGACGCGTTGTTCGATATCCTGCAGGGCATTCTGATGGAGCCACGGCACCGGCGCTATCGTACCCATGCCACCCGTGTTCTTCCCGGTATCCCCTTCTCCGATCGTCTTGTGGTCTTGTGATGCGGGGAACATTTTGTAAGTCTTTCCGTCGGAAATAGCATGGATAGAAACTTCCTGGCCTTCAAGATACTTTTCGATGACGACCTGCGTGCCGGAATCCTTGAAAACCCTATCGAGCATTATCTCTTTTAGCGCGACCTCGGCTTCATCAAATGTTCGACATATGGCAACCCCTTTTCCGAGTGCGAGCCCGCTCGCTTTGACGACGATAGGAACGCCATGCTCGCGCACATACCGAATGGCCTCATCGTGGTTGGTAAATACCGCAAAATCCGCGGTGGGAATGCTGCTGTCGCGCATGAGCTGTTTCGAGAATGCTTTCGAGCCTTCTATTTGTGCGGCGGCTTTCGTCGGACCCCAAATTCGCAGACCCCGAGCCTGGAACACATCAACTATTCCTCCGACGAATGCATCATCCGGGCCGACGACCGTGAGACTGATCTTTTTCTCTCCTGCAAACTGCGCGAGTTTCTCGAACTCCATGACTCCGATGGGCACATTTTCACCGAGGAGCCTCGTGCCGCCGTTCCCTGGCGCAATGTAAAGCTTCCCGATCCGCTGGGACTGCGCGAGCTTCCATGCAAGCGCATGCTCACGCCCACCGCTTCCAACGAGCAATACGTCGACTGCCATGCGGGATAGTGTACTCTATTCTTTGGTCAAAATCTTCGGCCCGGTTTTAGTGACAAGAACGGTGTGCTCGAAATGCGCCGTGCGCGAGCCATCTTTCGTGCGGTATGAGTGGCCATCGGCGTCTATATAGAGGTCGCCCGAGCCGAGCGTCATCATCGGTTCTATCGCGATGACAAGACCTTCAACCAACTTCTCACCCTTCCCTTTCTTGCCGAAATTCGGCACATGCGGCTCTTCATGTACTTGCTTCCCGACACCGTGCCCTGAAAGATTGCGTGGAAATCCGAAGTGGTATTTATCAGCCACCTGTTCGACTGCATGACCTATATCTCCTGTGGTATTGCCTAGCTTCGCGGCGGCAATTCCCGCGGCGAGAGCCTCCCTGGTGCCTCGGACCAACTCCTCGTCTGCAGGACATATCGCCCTCCCGGCGATGACGGTAGCTGCATGGTCTGTAAAAAGCCCGCGATGCTGTATACCGAAGTCTATACAGACAACGTCACCTTCTTCTATTATTGCCCCATTTTGTCCCGCAGGAGAATGTACTATCACGTCGTTCACGGAAACGCAGAGGCCGGAGGGAAAACCGTCTTTGTCATTTTTCCCCCCTTTGTAGCCATAAAAAGCGAGTTCGTCCCCCTCTTTCGCGACCATCTCGCGCGCCGTATCCTCAAGCGCGGCGGTCGAAACGCCAGGCGCGACCATCTCACCAAGAATTCTTACGTGACGCGCGAGCCTCTTGCCGCCTTCACGCAATATCTCCAGTTCCTCTTTCGTCCGAGCAATCATTATTAAAGTTTTAACGCCGCAAGGATGTTTTTGTGAACATGTTCGACGTCGGGCTCGCCGTCGATCTCGATGATCTCCCACCCGCATGCACGCAATTCTTCGATGGAGGGAACGACGTGTTCTTCGTACCATGCAAAGCGGCTGTTCAGTGCTTCGTCTTTCGCATCGTCGACTCTTCCACGCGCGATAAGGCGTGTTTTCGCCGACTCCTTAGAAAGCTTCAGAACCACCGCCTGCAGATTTTTTCTTTTCCAAAGTTTCATCATCTCGTCAACGGCGCGCGATTGATCCCTCCTCCTACATGTGCCGTCGAGAATAAGATGCTGCGTACCGTCGAATGTGTCGTTTAGAACACCCGTGAGCATGTAGATGGGGATGAACGAGGGTACGAGACCGCCGGAATTTACTATTCTCGCGGTAGCTTCTGCAAGCGAAGTACCGCTCTGCATGAACTTGCGCAGAAGGTCGCCCATCTCCGGGCGCACAACTGCGCGCGAAGGGTCTTTTTCTTTCAGATAGTCTTCAAGAAGAATGCATTGCGTTCCTTTGCCCGAACCGGATATCCCAAAGAATGCGACGGTAATAGGGTTCATGATTATTCGAGATTGTAGCCTTCTTTCTTGAGGATTGCCATGACGTCACTGATCGTTTCCTCGAGTTTCCCGTCCGCATTCACGACACGATAATCATATTGCGGAGCTTCTTCTTCGACCTCGCGCTTTACCATCTTCATGCGCTCCGCGAGCTCGGCAGGTGACATGCCCGGATTGCGCGCGCGAATACGCCTCTCGAGAGATTCGATCGACTCAGGAAGAAGGAATATGGTGACGGCATCGTAATGTTCTTTCAGATACCGGGCGCCGATGATGTCTTTATGCGCGAGTACGACATCGCCTTTTGCAATGCGGCTCTCCAGATCGGGCTTGTATGTGCCGTAGTACGTTCCGAGGCTCGGAACAAATCGATATTCGAGAATACTTCCAGTTTTAATGCCACGTTTGAAATCATCAATGGGAAAAAAATAGTAGTCGACCCCTTCTTTTTCTCCCTCACGTGATGGGCGCGTTGTTACGTTTACGAGTAGAGAGCACTTTTTAGAGCGCTCGAGCAATGCGTCGATAACGGCATTCTTGCCGCTCCCTGAAGGACCGGCGATGACGACGACTTGGCGTTCCATTTTGCTAATACTCGCGTATCGAGGTCTGTGCGTCAATCTTCTTGACCACGTCGAGAACTACCGAAACGACGATGAGGAGCGCCGTGCCTCCTATCGTGAGCGCGGTGATACCCGTGAGACCCTGCAAGATGATAGGAAGTATCGCGAGGATACCCAAAAAAAGCGCGCCGACGAGCGTAATACGCGTGATGATGTTGCCGAGATATTCGGATGTGGTACCGCCCGGACGAACACCCGGGACGAACGCGCCGTTCTTCTGCAGATTCTTTGCGATCTGGCTTGGCTCGAACGTGATCGCTGTGTAAAAGTATGTGAACACGAATACCAGCACGAAATAGAGGGCGCCGTAGACCCAGTTGTTCGAGAGCCCCGAGGCAACAGCGGAGGCGACGGATGCGACGAGCGGGATGGAGCTTTGGGCCAGGAATGAGGCGACCATCTGGGGGAAGAGCAGGATAGAGAGGGCGAAGATGATGGGCATGACCCCCGATTGGTTCACACGAAGAGGAAGATACGTCGAGACGCCGCCCAAGACCTTCATGCCGCGGACGCGGCGTGCATAGGTCACAGGTATCGGGCGCTCGGCTTCGGTAATGAAAACAACACCTGCCGTTATGACGATCGCGGCCGCGGCGAAACCGATGTATGCCGGCAGTTGCGCGACGTCGAAGGCGAATGCGAACTGGGCTAGTGATGACGGGATCCCTGCCACAATGCCGGCGAAGATGATGAGCGAGACGCCGTTCCCGACCCCGTACTCCGTAATGAGTTCGCCGATCCACATAATGAGCATCGCGCCCGCGGCGATAACGAACACGTTCGTAAGTAAGTGGAAAAAGCCGAGCTGCGGCACGATACCGTTCTGCTGTAAGAGGATCAGGAATCCGAACCCCTGGATGAGCGCGAGCGGAACCGTAAGGTAACGGGAGTATTGCATGAAGCGCTGGCGGCCCGCATCGCCCTCTTCCTGGTATAGTGTCTTCAGCTTCGGAGAAAGGACCGTCATGAGTTGCATGATGATGGACGCCGTGATGTACGGAGAAACTCCTATCATCATGATAGAGAGCGTGGAAAAACCGCCGCCGGAAAAGATGTTCAGGAGGCCGAGGAATTGGTTGTTGGCGAGATACGTTGAGAGTGCCGCGGCGTCGATACCGGGAATGGGTATAGCCGCAAGAAGACGAAAGACGATAAGGGCACCGAGCACAAAAAGCACGCGGCTTCGCAGGGTTTCATCCTCTATGATGAGACGTGTTTTTCTGACAAATAATTCCCACATACCCGGTTAGTAGAATGTGCCTTTGCGGCAGGCCTGCATGCATGGCTGCCGCGGCGTGAGCGACCAACTCTTACGTGTGGCACTTTGGATATGTTCGTTGTTTGTTTTCATAGTTAGTGTAAGCCTAAGGCACATTTCACTACCGGGCATAGGATTATGCTATCGTACCTCCTGCTTTCTCTATCAAGACGCGTGCCGAAGACGAGACCGGGATACCCTGAATGGAGAGCTTCTTCGTGACGTCCCCGCCGCTTACGATCTTCGTTGGGCGGAACTTTCGTCCGAGCACTCCCTTTTCTGCGAGCGTCTTCAGAGACACCGTTGCACCCGATTCGAACAGCTCGTTGAGACGTCCTAGTGAGAGAGCGAGCGCGTCCAGTCGCGTACCGACGACGGTGCGGCCGCGATTCTTGCCGAAACCGCGACGCTTCGGGAGTTTCTTGATGATATCGCGCCATTCGGGACGCATCTTTGCTCCCGCGCGAGCTGTTTGCCCTTTGCCTCCGCGGCCGGACTGCTTGCCGCGACCGCTCGATTGACCTCGGCCGACCCGCTGTTTCGAGCGACTCGTCATCCTTTTTAGTTGATTGAGTGTTGCCATATTTGTTATTTGGCCACGCTTCTGAGCGCCTCGATAGCAGCCCGCGCGTTGTTTATTGAATTGTGGCTTCTCGAGAGTATCTTCGCCGTGACGTCGGAGACGCCCGCAAGCTCCAAGACCGTTCGTACGGAAGACCCGGCCACGAGGCCTCTCCCAGGAGACGGGCGTATTTCGACGCGCGAGGCGCAGTACTTTGCTTTGACATTGTGCGGTAAGCTCCTGTTTTTTGTCAGGTTGAGGGTCAACATGGAGCGCTTCGCGCTTCGCGTCGCCTTTTCGATCGCGAGCGCCGTGTCCGCGGCCTTCCCGAGACCGACACCCACGCGTCCTTTTTTGTCACCTAAAACAAGCGCAGCCGAAAAATTAAAGCGACGGCCTCCGGCCATGACACGCGCGACACGCCTGATGCCTATGAGTTTCTGTGCGAATTCGCTTCTCCGCTCGTCGCGATCTCCTCCGCGACCGCGACGAGGAGAGCGATCACCGGGGCGACGACCGCCACGACTGTGGGCACCCTGGAAGGGGCGTTGTGGTACTTTTTCGGAGGTGACTTCACCTGTCACTGCCTGCGGTGTCACTACCTGTGCGTCCTGTGCGGTTGGTTCTGTGCTCATAAGTACATTATCTAGAATAGTAATCCGGCAGCCCTGGCTGCATCGGCGAACGCTTTCACCGTACCGAGATACCGGAACCCGCCGCGGTCGAACACGACAGACTTTATGCCCTTCTCCTGTGCGCGTTTCGCGAGCGTCGAGGCTGCTTTCTCGGCGCGTTCACGAGGAGTTTTCGCCTTCTCATCGGCCGATGACGCATTTGCAATAGTCACTCCTGTATTGTCGTCAATGAGCTGCGCGACGAGTCGCGTGTTCGATCTGAAGACCGAGAGACGCGGGCGTTCCTTGGTTCCGAAGACCTTCGCGCGCACGCGGCGGTGCCTTCTATCTCTCTGCTGTGTTTTTGTCATTGTCATAGAATGTTTTTGAACAACGTCGGACTATGCTGCTGCGGCGGTTGCGGCCTTCTTGCCCTGTTTCCTCCGTACAACCTCGTTCTCATACCGTATACCCTTACCTTTATAAGGTTCCGGCTTTTTCACGGCACGCACGGAGGCGGAGAATTGTCCGACCTGTTCCCTGTCTGCACCGGAGACGGTAATGATATTCTTGTCGACGGCAACAGTGAGGCCATCCGGTATGGCGATAAGTATCGGATGCGAGAAACCGACCGCGAGCTTGAGCTGCTTGCCGGCAAGTTCCGCCTTGTAGCCGATTCCTTCGACGAGGAGCTTCTTCACGAACGGCTTATTTACGCCCTCTATCATGTTGCGAACGTGCGCGGCATATGTACCCCAAAGGGCACGCGCGAGGCGGGTCTCGCGGGCAGGGCTCACGGCAACTTCTCCATTTGAAACAGAAATGACGATCTCGGGATGTATCGAGCGTTTGAGAGTCCCGCCTTTCGCTTTCACAGTGACCCTCGAGTCGGCAACCGAGACTTCGGTGCCTGCGGGAATTGGTATGGCTCTTTTTCCTATGCGTGACATATCTTAGATTTGATTAGTGAGCGGAGCGAACTTAGCAAATCTTAGACCCAGCACCAATTTTGAGCGCCAGAATCCCACGCCGTCGTTGGTTGTCATCATTTGAATTCGATTGTTTTTCATATTGTTGATTGTTTCAAAATTGGTGCTGGGTGAGCAAAATATAGTCGCTTCGCTAGTTATTTTGCTCACCATATCTCGAACAGGGCTTCCCCGCCCAGCTTCTGCTTGCGGGCTTC
>Ga0209542_10007878_pt1 | contig 20076 bp, 19 predicted proteins | sample RifCSPhighO2_01_FD_184028 | JGI IMG/M metagenome (GOLD analysis project Ga0209542, IMG submission 184028) | Soil microbial communities from Rifle, Colorado - Rifle CSP2_plank highO2_0.1 (SPAdes) (version 2) | ecosystem: Environmental > Terrestrial > Deep subsurface > Rock core/Sediment ...
AACATCACTGTCGCCCGCCGCTTTCGCGAGATCAACGATCTGCTGCGCGGTTCCATCAGGTTTATTTCCCAGCGCCTGCACTGCCGCTTTGGAAACATCACTGTCGCCCGCCGCTTTCGCGAGATCAACGATCTGCTGCGCGGTTAGGTCATTCAGTTTATTTCCCAGCGCCTGCACTGCCGCTTTGGAAACATCACTGTCGCCCGCCGCTTTCGCGAGATCAACGATCTGCTGCGCGGTTAGGTTGTTGAAGAGGTTGTCAATGTCCAACTGTCTTTTTGAGAACAGTGTGAGCCGAGCCAGTAATTGCAAGGTTATATTCATTTACATTCGCCTTTCCTTCATTGTTTTTCTGTATCCGAAATTGAACCTATCATATAACGATTTATTTGTCAAACCCCAATCAGCACAGGAATCACGACGGGGCGCTTGGCGGTTTGAGGTACCCATGCTCGGCACATATGCCCGCGGCGCGATTGTGTTTGTGTCCGACGGGGAAACAGTGCGGTTACGATAGTTTCGTAAGTATGTTATACTAAAAACTATGGGAACAAGATTTGACAGCGCAACTTCTATACCTAGAAGGACGGTCTCCCGCGTAACCAAAGTCCTATTTTTTCTAGCTAGTTTAGTAATGACTGGTTGGATGGGTTTCGTTTCTTTTAAATATGGTTTCAGTTGTTCATTAGGAATGGGAGAAGGATTTGATTGTCGTATAATATCGCCCTACTTTTTAGTTTCTACACTCGCTCTGTTTGTTTTTAGCTTTTTTGTTTTTTCATTACTTAACGATATAAAGAAGTTTATTGTTGTATCGTTCGTTGCACTGCTTTTGTTCTTGGCTGGTCCGTGGACGCTTCAATGGATATATTACAATCTTCCTAAAGAAACAAGATTGAATCTAGATGGATATTCTGTTAAATCATGCGAGCAAAAAAGATCGACGAAAGGAGAATGGGAGGCAGATTTGTGTTTTGTTAAATACGCAGCATATATGAATGATGTCAGAATATGTGATTACATTAGTGCGGAGTTGGAAAGAGAGCAATGTTATTTTAAAGATACTGGCTATGGTGCGCGTGGAACATATAAAGCAAATCTTACTCCGGCTGACTGCGACCGAATAAACGATGAGTATCAGAACCAGAGTTGTAAGAATTATTTTAATGTACGCGACTCGAAAATGATCGGAAAATGTGAAGATATTCAGGAAGGATTTGATCGGTGGTTTTGTTGGGGTTCGGTTGCGAGCAATGCAAGCCACGATTCGTTTCGCAAGGGCGATATAGACTTTCGCGCAAACTATGCGGTTGAGTACCAACCGAGCGATTGTGCGAGTGTGTCTAATAATTATCTAAGAGATTTTTGTTATTTTAAATATGTCGGTTCGGTAAATGAGGAATCAAAAAATGTAATGTCGTTGCGTGAAGTGGAATTGTGCGACAAAATAGAGAACTCGATGATGAAGAGAGATTGTAAAGACGGTTGGGGGGTTGTGTCTGGGCAGATTAAGTAGAGCAAGATGTACATCACCCCTGCTTGGATTGCTTCGCCGAGGAGTTTCTTGTCCTGGTGCTGTATATAATACTTGAAGACGGAATAACAGATTCAAACAAGTCGACATATTTTATACTAAAAGTAGTATATTGGTATATGGAGACCATGGAAACAACAATGGTGATTAAGACGAATAAAAAACTGCGCAACGAAGCGAAAGCCGTTGCTGGAAATCTTGGTATACCGCTCACCACAGTACTGAATGCACTCTTGAAGCAATTTGTGCGCGAACAACGACTTACAGTGTCGTCGGATGCGACACCAACGAAAACGAAACTCGCGCTCTGGGAAGAAATCAGTGCGGAGATGGATAGTGCGGTGGGCGTGAAATCTTTTAGCGATGTTGAAGACCTTATTAAGGACTTGCGCCTCGCATGATTATTTCACGGAGCCTTATTGATATTGATACACACAGCAATCTCTATGGGCGGTAGTTATACACTTCTCAACGGCATTTGACCTCGTTAGAAGCCGCGGACGCTCTCATAAAACAAGGTAAGTTTAATAATATCTTTAGATTATGTGCGCCGTCGTTTATTGTGTTATCAACAGGCCGTCCGCGTCCTGCTTCTAACGGGGTTGACAGATTTTATGCGAGGGCTTACACTGCTTGTATTCTATATATGTTGAACTTCCAAGAAACTTTTTTAAAGCGAGGCGACTGACGGCTTTTTAAAGTTTGTCAGAAAAATCCACGCTTTAAAAAAGCGTGGATTTTTCTTTCCAACACGAAAAGAACGAACGATGTTTGATAATTGCAGTCCGCCGCCTTGAGGGGTCTTAAGGCAGGCGGGAGTAAATCAATGGTAAAAAGCAGAACTAAAGTGGTTACCTGTCTCCCGCATGGAGACAAGGGCGTACGGTGGATGCCTTGGCTTGAAAGAGCGATGAAGGACGCTGCGTAGCGGCGATACGCTTCGGGGAGGTGCCGAGCAACCTTTGATCCGAAGATGTCCGAATGGGGAAACCCGTCTCGATGAATGATCGAGACACTCCGACGCAAGTCGGAGAGCGCACCCGGGGAAGTAAAACATTTCAGTACCCGGAGGAAAAGAAACCAATTGGTATTTCCTTAGTAGCGGCGAGCGAAAAGGAATCAGCCTAGATTGAACGGTTCGCAAGAACTGTTTGAAGTTGTAAGGCAAGAATTTCGTATTTATACGAGGAAAGTTATTAAATTGTTCGTTAGTGGAAGCTTCTGGAAAGAAGCGCCCCAGAGGGTGATAGTCCCGTACACGAAAACGAACGATCTTTCTTGTTTTTGTCCTTAAGTACCTCAAGACACGAATACCTTGGGGGAATCCGCCGGAACTAACCGGCAAGGCTAAATATCTTTCAAGACCGATAGTGAACAAGTACCGTGAGGGAAAGGTGAAAAGCAGCCCGATGAGGGCGGTGAAATAGACCTGAAACCGTATGCTTACAAAGAGTTACGGCCCCATGCGCAAGCATCGTGGGTTGTAGCGTGCCTATTGAAGAATGAGCCAACGAGTCCAGGGAGAGAGCGTGTCTAAGCCCCTTAAACAAGGGCGGAGGCATAGCGAAAGCGAGTGTTAATAGCGCGTAGTCCGCCGCAAGGCGGACGCGCTCTCTCTTTGGGACCCGAAGCCAGATGAGCTTGCCATGAGCAGGGTGAACCTTCGCGAAAGCGAAGGGGAGGCCCGAACGCTAGAGCTGTGCAATACTCTGCGATGACTTGTGGCAAGGAGTGAAAAGCTAATCGAATTTGGTAATAGCTGGTTCTCTCCGAAATAGCTTTAGGGTTAGCGTTGTGTGTTCCTTTTGGGGGTAGAGCACTGGAAGGTCCGGACAGGTCGAAAGACCGCTGGACCTATCAAACTCCGAATACCAAAAGTTAAAACATAGCAGTTAGACCGTGGGGGCTAAGCTCCACCGGTCAAAAGGGGAAGAGCCCGGATCTCCAGTTAAGGTCCCTAAATCCATGCTCAGTGCATCGTAAGGAAGTGGTATTTCTCAAACAGTGAGGATGTAGGCTTAGAAGCAGCCATCATTTAAAGAAAGCGTAACAGCTCGCTCATCGAGAGACGCCGCACCGAAGATGATCGGGGCTAAAGCATGGTACCGAAACTGAGGGTGCTCCAATTTTCGTAAGAAAGTCGGGGCGCGGTAGGAGAGTATTCGCATCTGCAGTGAAGCCGAAGGCGTGAGCCACGGTGGAGCGTTGCGAAGTAAGAATGTTGGCACAAGTAACCACAATGCAGGCGAGAAACCTGCACGCCGAAAGACCAAGGTTTCCTCCTCAATGATTGTCAGAGGAGGGTTAGTCGGGCCTTAGCCGATGGCGAACGCCGGAGGCGATGGACACACGGTTAATATTCCGTGACCGCGGCGCGTTTTGACGAAGTGACGAAGATGAGTACTTCAGGCGCATTATTGGATTTGTCGTTTGCAACATAAGGAAGGATTCCAGGAAAATCCGGAGTCCTCGCTTTAATGCGATTTCCAAGCGTTGTGAAAATGTGTTGACTTCGGTCAACGCAAATCTGAAGGAGCCGTCTTTCAAGAAAAACTTCTAAAATTAAACGCGACGCGACCGTACCGCAAACCGACACAGGTGGTCAGCTCGAGTAGAGTAAGGCGAACGAGTGAGAGGTCTCCAAGGAACTCGGCAAAAAAGCAGCAGTAACTTAGGGATATTGCTTGCCTCCCTACGGGAGGCTGCAACTAAAGTCTGCCTGGCGACTGTTTAACAAAAACACAGCTCCCTGCGAACTCGTAAGAGGATGTATAGGGGGTGACACTTGACCAATGCCAGAAGGTCAAATATCGGCGTTGCTTTGTCGCAAGATGGAGTGGTGACTGATATAAGCCCTGGTGAATGTCGGCGATAACTATAATCGTCCTAAGGTTGACCATACTTTTCTTTATATGTCAAGCGTGGTCAAGGATTGGGACGATTACGGGTCGGCATTTAAGTAGCGCTGCCCATCCGCACATGGCGGGTGTCCTAGAATATCTAGCTATATGCTGGAAAATCTGTGGATAAACTCCTTTAGTATCCAACGATACTATGGTAAGATTGTTCCATAGTGAATAATCTACTTAGTAAAAAATTAGTTGGTGCAGATAACCAGCAGGAAAGATTAGAAATAGAATCGTGGATCGTGGGATTTACAGACGGAGAGGGTTGTTTTTCGGCAAGTTTTATTAAAAATAAAACTACAAAATCCGGATGGCAATTGTTTCCTGAATTTGTAATTACCCAAGGCGCAAAAAGTATCTCTGCTTTGGAAGCGGTACAAAACTACTTCCAATGCGGAAAGATATTTGTGAATAAACGATATGATAATCACAATGAATATCTGTATCGCTACTGCGTACGATCTATAAAAGATTTACGAGACAAAATAATTCCTTTTTTTGAGAAAAGAAAATTAAAGACATATAAAGCAAGAGATTTTAGAATCTTTGCGCGTATTGTGAAATGTATGTCTCGAATGATTCACCTTAAACCGAAAGGAATGAAAAGAATTGCTGAAATGATTGAGCATATGAATAGAAAGAAAAAATCTCGTTTTCTAAAATCCTCAGAAACCAAACGCTAGAATCCGATTTTGGTCGGATAAGATAGAGTTCGTCCTGCATGGCGACATGCAGATTAACAAAAGATAGCGCAATTCCTTGCGGGGTAAGTTCCCGCGCGTTGAATAGTGTCACGTCTGGGCAACTGTCTCGGAGACTCGCTCGGTGAAAATACAATACCGGTGAAGATGCCGGTTACCTGCAGTTAGACGAAAAGACCCCGGAAGCTTTACTGTATCTTGGTATTGCCTGCATTTTTTTGATGCGTAGCGTAGGCGGTAGGATTTGAAGTCCCGCTCTCGGGCGGGATGGATCCAACGATGAAACACCGCTCTTTAGAAATATGCATGCTAACCTCGCACGCCAAACGCGCGAGAGACAGTACCTGGGGGGCAGTTTTAGTGGGGCGCTATCCTGGACGCGTCCTTGGTCAATTAGCAGAAGGCCTAAACATAAAGAGGGATCGTTTTGTGCAAACAAAACGCAAACAATTAGCTATATGCTGGAACATCTGGAGTATCTTACGCTACCGCGCGTCGTGCGGGTAAAAATGTGTCAGTGCAGACAACCAGCAGGAAACTGCAATATCTGAAGAAGGGAAATAAAAAATTGCAGGATCCTCAGAGACTACACGCTAATCCCCAGCACCACTTTTGTCTTACAAAAGTGGTGCTGGGTGAAGATATAGTCCGAACTTTATGGCGACATAAAGAGCGCGGCAGAAATGCTTGCGCCAATTTGGAAGTTGTACTTTCAGATTCGTAACACACTTGTTTAAAAAGTAACAAAGGAGCCCATCAAGGTCAGCTAGGCGCGAATGGAAACCGTGCCGATAGTGCAATGGCAAAAGCTGGCTTAACTGTGAGGCGTCAGAGCCGAGCAGACGCGAAAGCGGGGCATAGTGAACCGATGGTACGCGTTAGACGCGGCCAGAGATCATCTGCTAAAAGCTACTCCGGGGATAACAGGCTAGTTCCGCCTAAGAGTCCTAATCGGCGGCGGAGTTCGGCACCTCGATGTCGGCTCAACTTATCCCGGGGCTGAAGAAGGTCCCAAGGGTATGGCTGTTCGCCATTTAAAAAGTTACGTGAGCTGGGTTCAGACCGTAAATTACCTGACAGCAACTTGAGAATGTCAAGTTGGGTGATGTACAGTCTGAATCCATGAGAGAGTTTTTCGTCTATGCAAATGAATGTTAGTAGGATAATCAAATCACGGCGGTATCTTGTAGTAATACAAGATTATCAAGTTAACTTATATCGGTGGAATCCCGAGTTTATCGAGGGACAATACCGAGGGAAGTTCTGTTTTGTATTGGAAGAAGGTCATTTTTATTTGTTCTTTTTGTAGAGATACTTGGCATGTAAGATCGAGACATGCAGGGAAAAGATAGTCAGTATTTACTGGCGTGTTCCCCTGAGATAAAACCTATCTCCCGTCTGTTCGGAAACAGATATCTCTACCTTCCGGAGTTCAAACTCCGGACCTTCTTCCAATGCAAAATGTAAGACACCCGTAGAGACTAAATGTTAACATTCCACGGGAGTGGAATAAGTTATAGTCCAATGCCGCAAGTAATTGCGGATACCATGCGTGAGACAGGTTGGTCTCCTATCTACTGCAGGCGCAGATTCTTGAGGGGAGTCATTTTTAGTAAAGTATTGCTACTTCACAGAGTAATCTGTGATGACAATGCGGCTAATAACGGTGAAATCTTAATTGTTTTCGGTCTGTTGATAACCCCTGCTTTGAATGGTTCAAAAGCAGTGGTACAATATACTTGAGGACCAGAAATAATTAAGACAATGCCGTGGGAAGTCGATCTAAAACAGATCTTGCTTATATCGCCGGTTTTCTCGATGGAGATGGGAGCTTAATGCTCCAAATCAAAAAGAGAAAAGACGGGCGATTAAAAAAGAGATTTATGTGCACCGTGTGTTTTTATCAAGACACGCGGCATGAACGCAATCTCTATTGGATTCGTGAAAAAATCGGAATTGGGTATATTTCTCGCAGAAATGACGGAATGACCGAATTGCGAGTGAATGGATTTAAGCAAGTGCGAGATATTTTACTCGCACTGCTCCCGTTTATTCGATTTAAGAAATTGCAGGCAAAGGCGCTTTATTCCGCCGCTCATTTATTGAGCAATACGGAATTACAACGCCTCACAAAAGCGCAATTAACACGAATACTTAATTTTATTCTTGTAATTCAAGGCGAGAATTATGTGACGAAGCGTAAAAAGACAAGAAAAGAATTATGCAAGATATTGGATTTGACCCCGTAACGACTGAGTCCGAAAGGACAAGATAGCAATGTAACAGTTGCTATAATATGCCGACGCCCTCGTCCGCTTCTGCGGAACGGGCGAAGATATAGTCTACACACTTAGCGATAAGTGAATATGTGACGAGAGGACCAAAATGAACGGACCTCTGGTGTACCGGCTGTTCCGCCAGGAGCATCGTCGGGTAGCTATGTTCGGAACGGATAACCGCTGAAAGCATCTAAGCGGGAAGCCAACCCCAAGATAAGGAATCGTTATCAGGCCCGTCAGAGATTATGACGTTGATAGGCGCTAGGTGTACGCGCAGCAATGCGCTCAGCCAAGGCGTACTAATCGGCCGATTCTCTGCGGAAACAAGCAACCCTTTAGTTCTGCTTTTTACCATTGATCCCGTTAGAAGCCGCGGACGCTCGTGTAGAAACAATGCACAGCGTGATTTTTGTGTAGTTTTTACAAATTTTAGTTTAAACATCGTTATGTCGCAGTCCGAATCCTGCTTCTAACGGGATTGATTGATTTTATTTTTGAGTATTCTGTGTTGGTGATTTGACGCCGTGGATACACCCGATCCCATTCCGAACTCGGCAGTTAAGCATGGTAGTGGCGATGGTACCCCGCGCAAGCGTGGGAGAGTAGCTAGTCGCCAACACAGAGTACTTGATTGTGAAAAAGTGATATGTTATCTTTTCTCGTAGAGACATATACCGGCGTGCGGGATTCTTAGCACGCAAGGCGCGTTTGTGTTTTGCCTGTGGGGTACTGAAAGAAACAGAGATGTCCGAGGGAATCTGGATTTTGATAACTTGGAATCGTGAAATCTAGATTTATACCCAAAGCTTTCTTGAGCGCAAAGTAAGTTAAACTCTCGCCATTCACGCACTCCAAGTGTGCCTGGATGGTTGATGGGCCCCGGTGTGTCAAAGAGTGGTCGGAAACACTCAATGTGTCTCTATTTGGCTGTAACGAAAGTTACAGCCTTTTTCTATCTACTAACTACTTCTTACTTACTATATACTATCTCCATGCTCTCATGGGCGCGAAAGAGGCAACTCATATACGGCGGAATTGTTGCGCTGTTTTTTGTGTTGATTATCGGCATCCCTTTTTTGTTACGCACGATTCGCGGCCCGTCGTGTTTTGATAAAAAACAAAACGGTGAGGAGACCGGTGCGGATTGCGGCGGCGCGTGCGCGCTTCTTTGTCCGAATACTGCGGGCGAGCCGCGCACGATATGGCAGAGAGTGTTTCCAGAAGGCGGAGGTATTGCGAGCGCGGTGTTGTATGCGGAAAATCCGAACAAAAACGCCGGCGCGTTTGACACGCCGTACCAAGTGAAAGTGTACGATTCCGCGGGACTTCTCGTTGCAGAGAAGCGCATCACTGTCGTAGTTCCTACAAACGGTGCCTTCGCTGTTTTCGCGCCAAATCTTTTTGTAGGCGAGCGCGTGCCGGTACGCGCATCCTTTGAGCGGACCGCGCCTATTTCGTGGCGGCGCGATGTTCTTCCGTACGATGTTATGCGCGCGCAAAACATACGGCTATCGCTTGTGCCGCAAGCGCGCGTTGATGCGGAGATTGTTACAGAGTCAAAAGAGTTTGTGAATGGCGCGGCAGTCGCAATTCTGTATGATGCGGATGGAAATGCGGTCGGCGCGTCCAAGACCACCGCTGACTTGGTCGGTGCGCAGTCGCCCGTTCCTGTTTCTTTCGTTTGGCGCGCGCCGTTTGCGCGCACTCCCGTGCGCGCGGAGATTTTGACTACTGTGCTCGGAAACGCGCAGAATGACCGATGAGTATGCCGCGCCGTCTTTCAATTGACTGGATTCTTTTCGGCGCGACCATTCCACTCGCGCTTGCGGGTCTATCGGTACTCGCATCGTTTGGCGGCGAGGAGCGTTTTTTTGAACGACAAATCATCTGGCTCGCGCTCGCGCTAGCAGTATTTTTCGGAGCGGCGTTTGTTGATTGGCGATTTCTCCGCAGAACGCGTTTCGCGTTCGGCGCATACCTCGTGTCCGTTTTGCTTCTCGTGTTTGTGGTTATTACTGGCGCAGTCGTGAAGGGTGCGCAAAGTTGGTTTGATTTTGGTTCTTTTTCTTTCCAACCAGTTGAGTTTGCGAAACTCGCGCTGATTATTCTTCTTGCGAAATATTTCTCGCGGCGGCATGTGGAGATTGCACATATTCGGCACATAGTCGTGTCTGGAATATATACGCTTATTCTCTTTATTCTTATTTTACTTCAACCGGATTTCGGCTCTGCAGTAATCGTGCTTCTTGTGTGGCTTGGTATGGTGTCGCTCTCCGGTATTTCCAAAAAGCACCTGATGATTGTGTTTGCGTTAGGCATTACCGCGTTTGCATGCCTCTGGTTTTTCGTATTTTCGGATTATCAAAAAGCGCGCGTGCGCAACTTTATAGACCCGCTCGCGGATGTGCGCGGTACTGGATACAACGCCTTCCAATCAATGATTGCCGTAGGAAGCGGCGAGACATTCGGCAAAGGGGTTGGGTATGGAACGCAGTCGCGCCTGCAATTCCTCCCCGAATACGAAACCGACTTTGTGTTCGCGGCGTTTGCAGAAGAATGGGGTTTTGCGGGCGCGCTCGCGCTTTTCACACTATTCGGAATTGTACTTTGGCGGATTCTCGCGGCGGCGTATGCTGGAGAAACAAATTTTGAGACCCTGTTCGCGCTCGGGGTCGCCGTCTTCTTTGTGGCGCACTTTATTGTAAACATCGGGATGAATATAGGATTGCTTCCAGTTACGGGCGTAACGCTTCCGTTCCTTTCGTATGGCGGTTCGCACCTTCTTATGGAATTTCTCTCGCTCGGGATGGTAGTCGGTATGCGCCGCATTGGTCGTGGCGGACGCACAGAACTTGTCGGAACCGAACTGACGGGGGTGGTGTGAATTATTTTTCTCCCCTCGCCCTTTTCTAAAGGGGGAGTACCCGAGCGAAGCGAGGGGGAGGGGGTCGACCCCTCCGCCTCGCGGACTCGGCACCTCCACTTAGGTTAAGGGCAGGAGGTAAGAAAATATGGCTCAAAACAAGGGTTTTCTGACTCATACACCCTCACTGTTTCTTTAAGTATCTCTTCAAACCCGAAATCGCGGAGGACTTTTTCTTTTAGCGCGGAGCCGAAGGCGTCGCGCTTTTTGTGGTTGATGAGAAGGAAGCGGAGCGCGTCGGCAATTTCTTTCTCGCGCTTCGCGCGTATAAGCATACCCGATTCCATATCAGCAATGATGTCCGACACGCCGCCAACATTCGTTGCGACAACGGGAACGCCCGACGCGCCCGCCTCAAGCAAAACATACGGCAACCCCTCTTTCAGCGAGGGGAGCAGAAAAATATCTGCGCCAGAGAGCAGTGTCTTTGCATCAGGAACAAAACCCGCAAGGCGCACAATCCCGCTTAAATTATTTTCCGCAATTATTTTTTCTAGTTCAGCGCGCAACTCGCCCTCGCCGATAATTATGTATTGGAAAGGAGGAAGTTCTCGCTCGCTGGAAAGTTCTGCGATGGCACGGAGTGCGTGCACGAGCCCTTTGTTTTTTGTTAGTTCCGCAATTGTTACAATGAGCGCGGTTTCCGGCGGCGCGTCGGGCGCAAGCGCCCGACGCGCCTCGCTTCGCTCCAGGATTTTGAACGGCTTGATGCCGTTATGAATAAGGCGTGTTTTCTTTTTTATGAAAAGCATACGCTTTGCCGTTCGGAAGTCGGCGGAGCAAATGGTGATGACGACATCCGAAAGCAAAGCCGTGAGCCACGACAAAAGAAAAATTGCTGTGCGCACAAAAAACTGTCGCGGTTCGTTGAACGGCCACCCATGCACAGTAAAGATTATTTTTATTTGTAGATGTGCGAGGCGCGCGGCAACCGCGCCGAGCGCGGCTGCTTTTGAGCTATTAAGATGTAGAATATCAGGCCGCTCTTTTTTGAGGAGTTGGAATATCTCACGGAATGTCGCGATGTCGGCGAAGCCGACATCGCGACCGAGAGATGGAACGCGTTCGCACCGCACGCCCTCCATGGCAAGCTTTTCCGGAAGCGCGTTTCCCTCGCCACAGACAACTACTGCCTCAAACTTTTCTTTCGGTAACGCGGTCGCCAAATCAAAAACATACCGTTGCGCCCCTCCACAATTCCCTTTCGTTACGAGGAACAAAATCCTCTTTTTTATTGTTGTATCCATTGAGGTTTTTCATTATACTACCTCTCGTGGTGAGCGTAGTCGAACCATTGTCTTATGAATATTTTTAATAGGCGGGAACATATCGCACTACTCATCGGAGATATTCTCGTATTTGCTGCGAGCTTGTGGCTCACGCTCTTTTTCCGTTACGCCGCGTTTCCCGCGCGCGCGCTTTTCGCAGAGCATCTCTTTCCATTCCTTTTTTTGTTCGTGCTGTGGATTGCGGTATTTTTCATCGCAGGTTTATACGAAAAACAAACCGTAATTCTCCGCCACCGCCTGCCGCACCTCCTCTTCAACACGCTCCTAGTGAACAGCGCGCTCGCCGTCATCTTTTTCTACTTCCTGCCCGTGTTCCAGATTACCCCGAAAGGAAGCTTGTTTTTGTATCTCGCGTTTTCGTTCCTACTTATGCTCTTGTGGCGCATTTACGGTGGCGCGGTGCTTTCGCCTTGGAAGCGCGAAAAGGCGATTGCAATCGGCGAAGGTGAAGAACTGAAAGAGCTCATTACTGAAGTAAACAACAACTGGCACTACAATATTTCGTTCGTGTCGTCGGTAGACGCAAAAGCACTCGCCACAATGGACTTCAAGGAAGAAATCGTGAAGCGCGTGTATACAGAGGGGATTTACTTGATTGTAGTGGATTTACGAAGTGATTTGGTTGAGCCGATGCTCCCGCATTTGTACAACCTAATTTTTTCCGGTGTGCGGTTTATCGGGATGCACAAGATTTACGAAGAGATTTTCAACCGCATTCCATTGTCGCTCGTGCGTTACAACTGGTTTCTGGAAAATGTTTCTACTTCGCCGCGGCTCACCTACGATGCACTGAAGCGCGTAATGGACATTGCGATTGCTTGCGCCCTCGGCGCTGTTTCGCTCATTTTGTATCCGTTTGTATGCATCGCTATGTTTTTTGACGACCGAGGAAAGATGTTTGTTGTACAGGAGCGAATAGGGAAGGGAGGTAGAATTATCAAGACCTTGAAGTTTCGCAGTATGCGTGTCGCGTCAGGCGGTGGCCCCGCTGAAATTACGCGCGTCGGGAAGATTTTGCGCGCGACGCGCATAGACGAGCTTCCGCAGTTATGGAATGTCCTACGCGGTGACCTTTCACTTATCGGTCCTCGTCCAGAACTGCCAGAACTCGTGCGCGTATATGAAAAAGAGATTCCGTACTACAACATCCGCCACCTCATAAAGCCCGGACTTTCCGGCTGGGCGCAACTGTACCACGAGAACCATCCGCACTACCGCGCGAATGTTTCGGAGACGAAAGTAAAGCTCTCGTACGATTTGTTTTACATCAAAAACCGCTCTTTCTTTTTGGATGTCAAAATCGCGCTGAAGACGATTAAGGTACTGCTTTCGCGTAGCGGGGTGTGAGACGCTCGGAATGTTGCTTTTGCAGAACCGGAAAATTTCCCCTGCGAGGAAATTTTCCTTATCCGCTCGCCTCGCTCGTCCCGCCCTGTTTTTCCCGCACCCGATGTTGATAGGCGGCAAACATCGGGTGCGTATTTCGGAAAAACAGGGCGGGACGCCATGCCCGCTCGGCTCCTCGCCGTTCCGCAAAAGCATATTCCATCGCCCTCGTCTTTTCTCTACGACACCAGATGTCGATAGACAGCAAACATCTGATGTTTATATCTTGGTATTTGCAAGTTTTACCTAAAACATTCGTAGTTGTAGGCAATACAATCTGCAACTAAACATACTTTATGTATACGATTATCTTTGGTTGGGGTAAAAAACAAAAAAGTTGGAAAACACCCGACGGCAAGAATCTGGTGGTTACATGGAATTACTTTAACTTTTTTTGGTGTCCGATTGGTTTTAATGTCAAGTGGCATTTGATTGAAGATGAAAAGATAGATGTTCATGTTATTGTTGAAGACCGTGTAGTATCTTTTGAGAAAGTGAAAGAAATTTTTCCAGAACAGACACCTGATCTAAATGTTTGGGAAAGATACGGGTTGATAATTATCATAATTGTCATAGCTATTATAAATATATGGTTTTAATAAATTTAAAACTTGTCGCGCTGGATTGGAAGAAAATCGTACCCGTCTCTTTCTTGGGTACTCTGGCGTTTTTTATGAGCGACACGCTAAGCAACGATGAGAAAAGTATTGTAAGTTTTTTTGGGATTCTCTTTGGGTTTTTTATTGCGTTAAGCGTAATTTGGACAGGAATTATGGAGCTTAAAAAATTGTGGGGACTGAAATAATGTGCCATTGCAAAGGAAATCAATGAGTGAAATAAAAAAACCGCCGTTCTCCGTTCTCGGATACTAAGCGGTGTTATGTGTTGCGCAGTATTTTGCTATCGTTCCACTATGGGACGCCATGGTTGTGTGCCAAGTGGAATGTTAACTTCCCCTGCCCGTTTTTGCCATTCCGATAGGTCATTGAGAGGAATTGGCTCGGGGTGTACATATCTCCCATGCCCATCAATGATGAATGCACGCGTCTCGCTAATCGGCTCGGCACGAGATGGATGGTGAATACTGATAACGAAGTATTCGCCGTCCTTCCACAGAATAGCATTTTGGTCGCGCTGATTTGCGATGATGTTGAACTTTCCAGGTACAACTTTTTCGGTGTGATACCCCAACACAGGATGATTGATCATTCTCACCTTTCTTTTTACAGGTTTATGTTTCACTGAATCTTCTCAACTTAGTATTGCACAAGCTGAATGCCGTGGTCAATCTCAAACCGTTCAAGTTTTGCAAAAAACTCGTAATCTGTCTGGTCTGCAACAGGATAGTACAATCGGGTTATGTCGGAAAGATACACCCCACCAATAATTTGCGCTTCAATGTAATGTATTCCATCACGAGTGGCGACTGGTTCCGCCCCCTCAAGCACATACTCAAACCAGAATCGGCCATTGAGCTTTGTAGCGAGCACACCATCAATATCGTCCCACACATACACCTGCTCTCGTTCTACGAGTAGAGAATCAAACGGTGTGAATGTTGTATTTACCCTAAATTTCTTTTTCAGGACAAATCGGTAATTGCCGTAGTGTATAAGAGGACTCAATGAGGTCGGTGTTTGAAGGTAATCAACAGCCCCATAGTTCGGTCGTTCCGAATCGTGCATATGGCTGAAGATGACCTGTAGGTCTTGCGTCGCTCCATAGAGCTTAAACTCAACCAGCAATCTGGTTCTGAAAGCTTGGTCGTGGATGCCACTTGGAAATTTCCAATCTCAATGAGGTTAAACACCCGACCGATAGTTAACAAACTATCAATAATTGACTTGTCGCGGTACTGCTCGCGTAAGTCGATGTTGATTATGATGTCCGACTGTTCAAGTTGTTGTTTCGCCAAACGAAGCTTGCGCTTCTGGTTCTTGCGAAGCTTGGCGTGTTGTATGACGCGCTGCGCGCGATGCCTACTTTCCCTTCTTACTTTTTCAAGGAGCTGTTTTTGGTTTTCTGTTAGCGCACTCATTTGTTTCTTAGGTTTGTTTTTCTTACAACAAGGTACCAAGAAATGGCAAGAAAGTCAATCGTTCGCACATCTAGGCATCCAATGTCTAAATTGCAGATATCGGGTGTTTGTAAAGTTTCATTCTCCCAACTACTTGCTATAGCGTTTAACTGGAATAGGTCAGTTTTCTTGCTTCTTTTTGTCGGTTTAGATAGTATGCGGGCATTATGTGGAAGTATCGGGTAACGGCTCTCGTAATTTTTGTTGTCGCCGCGCTGGTCGGTTTTTTTGTGTATAAGAGCGAGGCGAGCGCGGGGAGATTTGCGTTTCGTCTCGGGCTTGACCTTCGGAGCGGCTCGCATCTTGTGTACCGCGCGGACACGAAGTTAATTCCCGCGGGAGATGTGGCGGGCGCGATGAACGCTCTCCGCGATGTAGTTGAAAAGCGCGTGAACTTGTTTGGCGTATCCGAGCCGATTGTACAAGTAGAACGCGGCGGCGCGTTCGGCGGTGGTGAGAATCGCCTCATTGTTGAACTCCCCGGTATTACGGATGTGAAAGAAGCAGTCGCGCAAATCGGCAAAACACCGCTTTTGGAATTTAAACTAATGAAAGATACGACCGGCATCTCACAAGAGGAATTAGAAAAGAAGACCGCAGAAGAATTGTTTGTTGGCACTGGGCTCACTGGTCGGCTTGTTAGCCGCGCGACGGTTTCGTTCAACGACACAACAAGTGAACCTGTTGTATTGCTCGCGTGGACGAGCGAGGGCGAGAAATTATTTGCGAAAATTACGCGCGAGAATGTGAGAAGACCGTTCGGGATTTTCCTAGATGGCGCGCCGATTTCGCTTCCTGTAATTCGCGAAGAAATTGCGAGCGGTTCTACAGAAATTTCTGGCGACTTTACAGTGGAGGAAGCGCGCACACTCGTGCGCGACTTAAACTACGGCGCGCTTCCGGTGCCGATTGCACTTGCGTCGGTGCAGACCATCGGTGCGTCGCTCGGTGCGGAAGCGGTTGGCGCGGGCGTGCGCGCCGGGCTGTGGGCGTTTGCAGTCATCGCCGCTTTTTTAATTTTTTGGTATCGCTTGCCTGGACTTCTCGCCGTAATAGCACTCGGCGCATATATTGCGCTCAACCTCGCGATTTTCAAACTTATTCCGGTAACGCTCACGGCGGCGGGCATTGCGGGGTTCGTGCTATCTATGGGTATGGCTGTTGATGCAAATATTTTGATTTTTGCGCGACTTAAGGAAGAATTGCGGAAAGGAAAAATGGTTACCGATGCGCTCAAAGAAGGTTTTGCGCGCGCGTGGCCGTCTATCCGCGACTCCAACACTTCCAGTATAATTACTGCCGTCATTTTGTACTATTTCGCGGCAACGCCAGTTGTGCGCGGGTTCGCGCTCGTGTTTTGTATTGGCGTTATCGTGAGTATGTTTACGGCAATCACCGCTTCACGGATGTTTCTTTACGCGCTCGGGACGCGAAGTACAGGTAGTGCCGCAAGGTTTTTGTTCGGTAGTGGTCTTAGTTCGTAATTTAGTATCTTGTTCGTAGTTCGTATTATATGTACATCATTACCCACCGCACCATTTTCTATACCATTTCCGGCATTCTGATTGCCGCGTCTGTCTCCGCGCTCGCACTGTGGGACCTAAACCTCGGCATTGATTTTAAGGGCGGGGCTTTGCTTGAAGTAAGTTATGTGGATACCATTCCAGAAAAAGCGGATATTGAAAAAATACTTACGCCGATTGACGCATACGCCTCGGTGCGTCCGGTTGGAGAGGTGGGTTACCTTATTCGCTTGCGCGAAATTACTGAAGACGAGCATATCGCTCTTCTTACCTCGCTTTCATTTGGCGGCGCGCACGCTGCAACCGAAGTTCGTTTTGATTCCATCGGACCTCTACTCGGAAAGGAAGCCGCACTCAAGTCGCTTCTTGCGATTGCTCTTGTGATTATCTGCATCGTACTATTTATAACTTATGCGTTTAGGAAAGTATCGGAACCGGTGTCGTCGTGGAAGTACGGCATCATTACGATTGTTGCACTCCTACACGATGTGCTTATTCCTGTCGGTGTATTCGCGTATCTTGGGCATTTCGCGGGAGTGGAAATAGATACGCTGTTTGTGACTGCGCTCCTAGTCGTACTCGGATTTTCCGTACACGACACGATTGTTGTATTTGACCGCGTGCGCGAGAATTTGCGGCTGAACCACACAGAGCATCTCCAAAAGCCGTTTGAACAAGTGGTTGGGGAGGGCATATCGGCAACGCTCGGTCGCTCTATCAACACTTCGCTTACGACCATCATCGCGCTCATTGTTTTGTATTTTATCGGCCCCGTTTCTACGCAGTATTTCTCTCTCGCGCTCATTATCGGCATCATCGCAGGTACTTACTCCTCTATTTGCATCGCGTCGCCACTTCTTGTAACGGTTGAGAAGCGGCAGACGCGATAGTATTTTTAGTTGACACGGTTCGGGGTTTGTTTATACTGTCAGATACGCCCTGTGGAGGGGCGCGTTCGTTGAGAATTGAAGAAGTAGTATTGAGTCCCGTTAGAAGTCCGAAACAATCGTTTCGGCAGAAAACAAAGTTTTCTTACTTCTAACGGGATTGAGGATAGTGCAAGTTCATCCCGTTAGAAATCCGATTTGCAAAAAGCAAATCGGCAGGAACCAAAGGTTCCTTATTTCTAACGGGATTCAGTAAATTCCTAGTGATTAAAGTATTTTGATTCCAAAGAGCGAAATTAAATTCTAATCTTCCTTTTTGTTCCGTTCAGAATTTGTTTTACAAATTTTTTGTGGACAGATTTTAATTTAGAGTTTGATCCTAGCTCAGGATGAACGCTGGCGGCGTGGATAAGGCATGCAAGTCAAACGGGTATTGTAGCAATACAATATCAGTGGCAGACGAGGCAGTAATAAATAGGTATGTCCCGGAGAGTCAGGCATAGCTCGCCGAAAGGCGTGGTAATTCCTGATAGTTCCCGCAAGGGTAAAGTCGCAAGACGCTCTTTGAACAGCCTGTTCAGTATCAGCTAGTTGGTAGGGTAATGGCCTACCAAGGCAATGACGCTTAGGGGACCTGAGAGGGTGACCCCCGCCGATGGGACTGCGAAACGGCCCATACATCTACGGATGGCAGCAGCCGAGAATATTCGACAATGCGCGAAAGCGTGATCGAGCGACGCCGCGTGGAGGACGAAGCCCTTCGGGGTGTAAACTTCTTTTGCGGACTGCAAAGTTTATTGATGAGTTCGAGAATAAGGGGCTACTAACTCTGTGCCAGCAGTAGCGGTAATACAGAGGCCCCGAGCGTTATCCGGAATCACTGGGCGTAAAGGGTGCGTAGGCGGTCCTGTTAGTCCTGCATTAAATCCTTTGGCTTAACCAAAGACCTGTGCAGGAAACGGCGGGACTAGAGGATGCAAGAGGCAAGCGGAACTCACGGTGTAGGGGTGAAATCCGTTGATATCGTGGGGAACGCCAAAAGCGAAGGCAGCTTGCTGGTGCATTCCTGACGCTGAAGCACGAAAGCGTGGGTAGCGAATGGGATTAGATAATCCCTGCCCGCTAATAAAATATTGGCAAAAGGTGTCTCTCCCGAAGGCGACTTTGGGATGTAAATCTAGCTGTATCGGGGAAACTCTCTGACACTATGCGCTTACTGGCGCGTTAGAGACAACCCCGAGGGAAGTTTTGTGAATTTCATTGAGGAAACAATAACAACAAACAAAAAGGAAAATTGTATGCGTTTTCTCGCGATAGGACTAGTTCTTTATGCATGTCTGCTCGGCGTAATAAAACCAGAAAGTGACTCGGCAAAAAACATCGCGCTCGCCGTTTTGCTCTGTCTTTTCTGGATTCTGGGCGCAATCGGTCTGTGCTTTGACGCAGCACAGGCAGAAAAAGAAAAAAGCACGACTCGATGAAAGTCTTGAGGACTAACATCGAGTCCTCAATGAAATTCACAAAACCCCGTAGAGACTATGAAATTGAGCAAGATAGTTGGCGCATTTTCTGTCGTAATGCAAAAAATATATGCAAAACGCGGATTCAAAATATGTGCCTTTGTCGGATCAAGCGCGAGATATCATTCTAGGAGCAATTCTAGGAGATGGCTCGCTCAAGATTCAAAAAGAGTACGCCAATGCGAACTTACAAATTCGTCATTCGGAAACTCAAAAAGATTATCTCTTATGGAAAGCGAATGCGCTTAAAGAGATAGCAGGAGATAGTAGTGTGAGCGTGCAAAAGCCAGATGGATACAGTATTCACTCGAAGTGGAGGTTTGTAAGCAAAAGAACTTCCGCGTTGACTGAATTGCATCATCTGACTTATACGCACAATGCCTTGCGCATTAAGCGCAAATGGTTAAATCAAATGACCCCGTTGTCTCTCGCCATATGGTGGTGCGACGACGGTTCACTTATTGGCTATGGTGGCAGAAAAGGTGTGTTTTGTACCGATGGCTTCGACGAAGCATCAGTCAAAATACTCGCTCGCTATCTTGAAGTGGTTTGGAACATACGGGCGATTGTCGCCCCTGTCGGGCGAAAGCGCGACGGAAAACAAGATCAGTATTGGCGGTTATGGATTCGTTCACAGGAGGAATTAAAAAAATTTCTGAGAATTATCCTACCCTACATACCGGTAGCGAGTATGCTTAAAAAAACCATTTTACTCTATAAAGACCCTCAATTTCAACAACGCTGGATATCTGAAGTAGTACAGTATGGCAAGTTTCCTCTTGCTGTCGTAACGGCAGAGTATGAGAAGAAATGCGCTAAATGGAACTGTTACAGATAAAGATATAGTCCGGACTCTATGGTGACATAGAGAATGAGGCAGAAATGTCCTCATCGATTTTATAAAAATATAAAATTAGTAACAAAATCAACCCCAGTAGTCCACGCCCTAAACGATGTTCATTTGCTATGGGGAGTATCGACCCTCTCCGTGGCGTAGCTAACGCGTTAAATGAACCGCCTGGGTAGTACGGCCGCAAGGCTAAAACTCAAA
>Ga0209542_10007879_pt1 | contig 20076 bp, 18 predicted proteins | sample RifCSPhighO2_01_FD_184028 | JGI IMG/M metagenome (GOLD analysis project Ga0209542, IMG submission 184028) | Soil microbial communities from Rifle, Colorado - Rifle CSP2_plank highO2_0.1 (SPAdes) (version 2) | ecosystem: Environmental > Terrestrial > Deep subsurface > Rock core/Sediment ...
AAACCCTCCGCCCGCCCCAACAGTAACACCCACCAATCCTCTGACTAACCAAAAGTGGATTTTGGCTTATGAAAAAATTGAGTTTCTTTCACTAATTAAATCAAAAGATGGAGCAGTGCTTGAATCTAAAGCTTATGGTATATATTCATCATGTCAAACCGCTCAAAAAAATATTATTCAAGCTAATTCTGGTGCCGTTGTTGAACTTTCATGTAAAACATCTATCGTAGACAATTCTCAACGTAAAACTCAATATGATTTTGGAGATAGACAACGCTGTTTAGATGATTTAAGGGCATTTGAGGCGGCAGCCACAGCGGCCAGAATGGAAACATTACGAATTATTAGCGCTTGTTCATCTGAACAAGTCTAAATAATCAACATTTATGCCCTCCAACAAAAAAACATTAATTACAATCCTGATCGCCGTAATCTTGGTAGCAATTGTCTTTGGTTTAGTCTACTACTTTTTCTTTATGAAAGGTGGGGTAGGCGAACCAGAAATAACACCGGACTTGCCGATTGGATCAAACGGCCAGCCTGCTCTGCCATCAAGTGGAATTAGCACATCGACGACTGGTGCGGGCACAAAAGTGAATATTCCGCGTTTGCGGCAAATCACCGTAGAACCAATAGGAGGGGCAGGTATTTTTGGTAATGTTATCCGCTACATAGAACGGGCTGACGGCAATATTTTTGAAACCAAAACCGACAGCTTGGCCATTAATAGAATTTCCAATAGAACCATACCTAAAATTTACGAGGCAGTTTGGGGCAACAATGGCGACACCGTGATTACTCGCCAGTTAAAAGACGATAATGAAACCATTGATAGCTTTGTCGCCAAACTTTCTGGCAATGCCAGTTCGACGGAAAAAAATTTAGGCGGTGTTTATTTGCCTCAAAAAATTTCTGCCTTAATAATTTCACCCGACAAAAACAAAATGTTTTATCTTTACCCGACGAGCGGTGGCTCTGCCGGCATTCTGGCCAATGCTGATGGTAGTCAGAAAACCTTGGTTTTTGAATCGCCCTTAAGCCAATGGCTGGCTGATTTTGTTGACAATAAAACCGTGACCTTAACAACCAAACCTTCGGTTAATGCTGTGGGCTTTGCTTACTTACTCAATACCACCAACGGCAGTATGGGGAAAATTCTGGGTGATATTTTTGGTTTAACTACTTTAGTTTCACCAGATAAAAAATTAATATTATACTCGGAAAGTTTGAGCAATACATTCAGGGCTAAAATCTATAATTTGGCCGAGGCCTCCGCCACTAATTTCAATCTTCAAACCCTACCGGAAAAATGCGTCTGGAGCCGGATTGAAACGACCGTCATCTACTGTGCTGCGCCTAAATCAGTTCCGTCCTGCAATTATCCGGATTGCTGGTATCAGGGAAGCGCTGTTTTCAATGATGATATCTGGAAAATTAACGTTTCCACCGGTGAGACCAGTCGCTTGATTTCACCTGAGTCATATATCAACAAGACGATTGACGTCATTAATCCACTACTCAATGATGATGAGAGTTTTTTACTATTCATGAACAAAACTGATCTAACGCCTTGGGTTCTGGATATAAGATAAATTTTGAGCTAGAATAGATGAATGGCGAGTTTTTTCCATGCCACCATTTTTGAGCCGCTCTATAACGGCTTGGTTTTTTTAATTGACATTACGCCGTTCGCTGATGTCGGTATTGCTGTTATTGTTTTCACCTGCATTGTAAAACTGTTAATGTTCCCGTTATCAAAAAAGGCGGTGAAAACTCAAATGGCAATGAAAGCCATTGAACCAGAAACGGAAAAAATCAAAAATCAATATAAAAATAATCGTGAGGAATTGGCGCGTCAAACGATGGCTCTTTACAAAAAACATCAAGTTAATCCGTTTTCCAGTTTCGCTGTGATTTTGATTCAAATTCCGATTATTCTCGGCTTGTATTATGTTTTTTTCAAAGGCGGATTGCCAACCATTAATACCGATTGGCTTTATTCTTTTGTGGCTGTGCCCGACAAAGTTAATATGCTCTTTTTGGGCATTTTGGATATTTCCAAAAAAAGCATTTTTCTAGCACTGCTGGCTGGTGTTTCTCAATTCTTTCAAGCAAAACTGGCGATGCCACCTATCAAGCCACGAGGCGACAAACCTGATTTTAAAGCGGATTTGGCGCGGAGTATGGGTTTGCAAATGCGCTACATTTTTCCGGTAATTGTCGTGTTCATCGCTTACAGCATTTCAGGGGCCATTGCTTTATATTGGACTACGAGTAATATTTTCGCTATCGGCCAGGAATTGGTAATTCGCAGGCAGTTAAAAACCGGTCAACAAAAACTATGAACAATGAACTCATTATTGATACCATCAAAAAACTTTTGGCTAAAATGAATATGCATTGGGAAAGCGTAGAGTTGGCATCCGATTCCAAGGATGCTCACCCGCGTTTTTTGATCAAAAGCAACGATTCAGCTGTTTTAATCGGCGCTCATGGCGAACATTTGGGCGCTTTAACAATGGTGGCACGGCGAATGGTCGGCAAAAAAATCGACTTGCCGATTAAATTTTTTATTGACATCAACGGCTATTTTGAAAACAATACCAAAGAACTTCAAATGAAAGCAAAAATTATGGCCGAGCGGGCGCGCTCGTTTAAAACCAATATGGAATTGGAGCCGATGTCGCCTTATGAGCGGATGATTATTCACTCGGCATTGGAGAAATTTCCCGACATTAAAACCGAATCCACCGGCTTCGGCAAGGGTAGGAAGGTGGTGATTAAGTATGTGGAGAATTTATAAAACTTTGGCTTTCTGTAAGATACTTTTGATTTCCTCTTGAAGTTTTTGAAAATTTAATTTCTCGGCGCCTTTTTTGATAATAAACAAACAAATGGCTGGAGTTTTTATTTGCGGTAAAAGATTTTCTATTGCCGAATAACCTTGACGGCGCAATTTGTTTCTATCTACCGCTTTGGGACAAATTTTCACCGACACCGAAAAAGCAAAACGGTTTGCCCCGCCTTTGGCGAAACTTTCTTTCACTAAAATCACTTTCAACACAAAAAATGGTGAACTAAAAGTGCGACTGGCGCGATAAGCGGTCTCAAATAATTTTCTGGAAACCCGTTGTTTTTTAGACAACATAAAACTAACGGGAGGTTGAAAGTTTTGCTCGGCCTTTGCGCCGGCGCTCGCGAATTGCTCGACGACCACCGTAAGTTTTCTGGCGAGAAAGGAAACCGTGGGTTTTGGCGCGTTTTCGTTTTTTAGGTTTATAAGTAAAAGACATTGATTAACAACTTATACACATATTACTAACATATTTAAGTGTTGTTCACAAGTTTTTTATAATGAGAACGTTGGTATAATAATTTCAATGGATAATAAAAAACTTTGGGACAGCGCCTTAGCAGAAATTGAATTAAGTGTTTCCGGCGCCACTTTTAACACTTGGTTCAAAAACACCGGTATTGCTAACCTTCAGGATGGTATAGTTTATTTAACCGTACCCAATACTTTTGTCAAAGATTGGCTATCACAAAAATACCACCGAACAATTCTAAAAACATTACGCGGTCTGGCTGATTTTGTCCGGGCGGTAGAATATATAATCTCCGAAAAAGAACTTCACAAAAAAACCTCCGAGACCGAAAAATTCTCCTTGGCGCCGACTATTGAGTTACCACTAAAAGAACATTATATCAACAAAGAAGATAATTTAAATCCACGCTACACTTTTGACACTTTTGTTGTTGGTTCGTTTAATGAATTAGCTCATGCCGCTTCCCAAGCTATAATCAAAAAACCAATTTCCTATAATCCTTTATTCATCTACGGTGGTAGTGGCCACGGCAAAACTCATTTGATTCAAGCGGTTGGCAACCAACTTAAAATCAACTCGCCGGAAAAAAAAGTTTTTTATGTTACTTCGGAAAAATTCACTGTTGATTACATTAACGCCGTCCAAAATCAAAAAATGAATATTTTTAAAGAAAAATACCGAAAATATGATGTGTTAATAATGGATGATATTCAATTTTTTTCTAACACTGAACGAACCCAGGATGAGCTTTTTCATTTATTTAATAGTTTATATGACGGCAATCATCAAATTATTTTTTCTTCTGATAAACACCCTAACTATATTCCTAATCTGGAAGATCGGCTTAAATCGCGATTTGTTTCTGGTATGATTGTTGATATTCCAGCACCAGATCATGAATCGCGTTTGTCTATTTTACGAGCTAAGGCCCGATTTAATAATTTTTTCTTACTTGATGATATTATTGAATATTTAGCCGATTCAGTTGATGGTAGTATTAGGGAATTGGAAGGGGTTTTGAATATAATTATTTGCCAATCTCAATTTAAAAACAAAGAGCTTTCTTTGGGGGAAGTAAAAAACCTAATTAAAAACACTGATAAACCAAAAAAATCCGTCGCACCAAAAGATATTGTTAAAACTATTGCTAATTTCTACAACATAGCTGAAGCTTCGATTTACGAAAAAACTCGTCGTAAGGAAGTGGTAAGACCACGACAAATTGTAATGTATATTTTAAGAAAGGATTTTAATATTTCTTTTCCTTCTATTGGAGAAAAACTTGGTGGTCGAGATCACACCACTGTTATTCACTCTTGTGATAAAATTGAAAATGATATAAAAAACGATAGTGTTTTAGCTCGAGAAGTATCTCAAATTAGAGCAATGTTTTAGGAAAACTTGTTTATAAGATTGTTTAAATTATGTTGAAAAATTGTTAATAAAAAGTTAATTTTTTGGAAATTAAAAATATAATTACAAAATTTTAAAAATTATTAGAAAAAATTAAACAGGTTGTAAAAAAATATTAAGTTGATTTAAGTTGGTAATTAAGGTATTTTTATTTTTTTCCACATATTAACATTACTAATAGTAATAAAATGAAAATAGAATGTATTAAAGATAAATTGATTTGGGGATTAGATAAAGTCGTAAAAATCGCTAATAAAAATCTTACTTTACCAATTTTATCTTGCGTTCTTTTTGAAGTAAAAAAAGGTTTATTAAAAATAAAAGCCACCAATCTTGATCTTGGTGTTGAAGTGTCAATACCAGTAAAAGTGATAGAAGAAGGAGTTTTAGCTGTCCCAGGTAATGTAATAGCTAATTTTATTGAAAATATTAATGATCGAACTATTTTATTAGAAGAAAAAGAAAATAATTTAACCATTATCACTGAAAAAAATAAAACAATCATTAAAACCCATAATCATAATGATTTTCCAAACATTCCAAACTCAACAAAAGAATTATCGGTTAAAATTAACACTAAAGATTTTATTAATGGTCTAACCTCGGTTTGGTATAGCGCTTCCACTTCTGCTATTAAACCTGAATTATCAAGTGTTTATATTTATGAACAAGATAATGAAATTATTTTTGTTGCCACTGATTCCTTTAGATTAGCGGAAAAGAAAATTAAAATTAAAAAACACAACAATTTCTCACCAATATTAATTCCCAATAAAAACACCCAAGAAATTATCAGAATTATTAATGGTTTAGAAGATGATTTAGAAATCAATATTTCCAAAAATCAATTATCAATAACTACTAATGGTTTGTATTTAGTCTCACGATTAGTTGATGGTGTTTTCCCTGATTATAAACAAATTATTCCCAAAGAATTCAAAACAGAGATAACTTTACTTAAACAAGATTTAATAAATTCTTTAAAATTAGCCCATATTTTTTCTGATAATTTCAATCAAATAAGTGTCCATTGTTTACCGAAAAAGAATTTATTTGAACTAAAAACAAAAAATAACGATATTGGCGAGAATGTTAATCAATTGAAAACAACCATTAAAGGAGAAGATTTGGATATTAATTTCAATTACCGTTATTTTTCCGACGCTTTTTCTTCCATTAATTCTGATAGTATTTTCCTTGGTTTTAATGGTTTGAGTCGGCCAGTGGTTCTCAATGGTATTGCCGACAAATCTTTCACTTACTTGATAATGCCGATGAATAAATAAAATGAATCAAAAATTTATACTATTCGATAATTGTAAAAGTTGCCTCAGTTTTAGCTTTGTTGTAAACAGCGTCAGAGACGATAACTTCAATTTTATTATTACCAATTTCTCCAAAGGCGACGAGTTTAATGTTTAAAGTAAAGGGTGTGTGGGCGGCCGAACCAACATAACGGCCGTTTAAAAACAAATCAACTTTACGTAAGGGATAGGGACCGCTATTGGTGATAGTAATGTTGATTGTTTCGTTTTGGTTATAAGAATTTTTTAAACCCTGAATTTGAAGAATTGGAATCCGGTTTGGTAAATGAATATCATCAGTAGTGACGGGAACAACACTTTGATTTTCATCGATTAGATTTTTTTCCATAGCCCATTTTCGGACGGCATATTCCCAAGAATTAAATTGAGGATCATTGATTGGATTGGCTGGCGCTGGGGCCAAGGGATTGTCTTTATCCAACCAATAAAGAATGGAATGAATTTGGTGAATCACTTTTTCTTCCTTGGTCTCCGTTGGGGTGTATTGAGTAGCTAATTTACCGGATAATTTATCAATAAAATATGATTGATTGCCCTGCCAAAGACCTCGTAAAACCGGTTTGAGATTGGAATTGTCGGCGGTTGTCGGTTTTTTGAATTTTTCATCGGGATAATTTTTCAATGCTTCCACTATGAATTCATGCCACATTGGCGCCACAATAAAACCTGCCACTTTCTTTTCCATCGGTCTGTTGTTGTTGTTGCCGGCCCAAGCACCGATGGCTAGCGACGGAGTATAGCCCAAAATCCAAGCATCTCGATAATCGTTGGTGGTACCAGTTTTGACCGCCACATCGCGACCATCAACATAAAGGAAAGAATGGACACCAAAGGCCGGCTGACGAGCCGGTTCATCGGAAAGAATATCAGAAATTGTTAAAGCGATATTTTCCGGCAGGACTACCAATGGTTTAGGTTGAAATTCCTCCAAAATTTTCCCATTTTCATTTTCCACTTTCAAAATACCAGTGTAAGGATTACGTGTTCCATTGTTGGCAAAAGTGGAATAAACACTAGTTAAATCCAAAAGCGACACTTCGCCACCTCCCAAAACTAATGTCAATCCATACTGATTGACATTAGTCAAACTATCAATACCCAAATCTTTGGCGGTGCGAAGCGAATCACGAAGTCCCGCTAAATACAAAACTTTAATTGCCGGAATGTTTATCGATTGTGCTAAGGCGTGACGCAAATCAACTGGCCCACGATAAACCAAATCATAATTTTCCGGCATATAACATTTGTCCAAATCACTTTCAATAATTGGTGTGCCATCCGGATTACAGTAAGCGGAGAATTCTGTTGGTAAATCAAACACGACAGTTTCTGGTGTGTAACCTTTATTGAAGGCGGTAGCATAAACAATTGGTTTAAAAGCCGAGCCGGGCTGACGATGAGCTAGCGTTATGTTGAAATTACCATCAATTTCTTTGTCAAAATAATCACGCGAACCAACCATTACCAAAATCTGGCCGGTTTTGGGATCAAGTGCCGTCAGTGCCGCATTTTCGGCGTTATAATTGGTTTTGTTTTGTAGCGCCCATTTTTTAACAATTTCTTCGGCTTTGGTTTGTAGCCCGTAATCTAAAGTGGTTGTTACTTTAAAACCACCATCTCTTACTTTTTCTTCGCCGTATTTATTTTCCAAATAATTTTTAACAAACATTACAAAATGTGGCGCGCGCAAGCTGGTGTCGCCGGGCGGCAGCCAATTTACAATTTCCTTTTTTGCCGTATCGTATTCTTCCTGATCGATGAAATGTTCCGCCAACATTCTTTCCAGTACGAAATTTTTTCTTTCTTCCAGTTTATCTTTATGAATACCGAAAGGTGAATAATAGGAGGGTGCTTGTGGCAAAGAGGCGAGGTAAGCAGCCTCGGCAATGGAAAGAACAGCGGCTTTTTTCCCGAAAAAATTCTGGCTGGCTTCTTCAATGCCGTAAATACTGCCACCGTAGGGGATTTCGTTCAGGTAAAGCGACAAAATTTCTTCTTTGGACATTTTCTTTTCCAACTTAAGTGCCAAAACCCACTCCTTTAATTTTCTGGTAATGGTTTTGTCGGCGGTTAAGATGGAATTTTTTACTACTTGTTGAGTAATGGTGGAACCACCTTGGCTATAACCTAGATTGGTTAAATTGGCAAAAATCGCCCGCAGTATTGCTTTCGGTTCAATACCGCGGTGTTGGTAAAAATTAGCATCCTCAGTTGCCACCGTAGCATTTTTTATATTTCTGGAGATTTGATCGAATGACACAATTGTCCGGCGTTTGTTTTCGTGAATATCGTAAAGCAAGATTTCGCCGGTGCGGTCAAAAATTTTCGTTGACTGGGTGACACGGCGCTCGCCGATGGTATTCAAATTAGGGATTTCAATATTACCGAGCCACAGAAAAATTGCGCCACTACCAAACAAAAACAAACCAATGACAAACGTTGTCACTTCTTTGGTGTGTTTTTTCATCCAACGCTGTTTTTTCATCGCTTTTCATATTAGCATAACCATCGCAAATTGTGATAAAATACTATTAATGGAATCGCAAGATAATTTTTCGCCGGATTTGAATCAGAAAAATGGGTCACTTATCACGTCGTCTGCTTCGCCAAGGCGAGTCATGATTAGGCCAGTCTTGCTCGTAATTGGCGTACTAGTGATTGTTGGTGGTGTTTACGCTTTTTTAATCTACAACCAACGATCTACAACCAACGATCAAAATCTAACAACAACTTCAACTTCAGCCACTTCAAACATTCCTACCGATTGGAAAACTTACCACAATGAGAGGTACGGATTTCAGTTTAAATATCCTCCAACCTGGTACTATTCAGGTGGAATACGAGGAGATAATCAGTATTTGATCTGCTTAAACCCAAATAACACGTCAGGCGATTGCACCGGTTTACTTACGGTGAATTGGAATGTTTCTTTTCAGGAAAGATACTCGACAATGAAGAGTTTGTTTATAAAAAATGGTTCGGTAAAAGAATCGGAAATGTTTGTGGATGGTGTGAATGGAAAGCTTTTGACAGTGAGTGGTTCCGGGGGGTACACAAAGAGCGTTTTTTGGGAGAAGTATTATTTATTCAATTTTGAAATGTTGTTCGGCAATGATATCTTATTTAATCAAATCCTTTCAACCTTCAAATTTACCGGCACACAAGCAAACACTATAAGTTGGAAAACTTATCATAATGAAAAGTACGGTTTTGAATTGAAATACTCTGGCGATGTATGGGTGCCAGCCGATATTGGTTTACAACTTCTAAGTAAAGGACAAAATTACGAAAAAACTATTTCTCTTGTAAAGAAATCAGCGTTAAACGGTAAAATGTGTAGTAATCCGGAAAATGGAAGGTTGGTTTCCTGTGATTCAATAGCAAATGAGTCAATAATATTTGTTGTTGTAGATAAACCAATAGATGTTGTAAAATCCATGATTCCCAGCTACGCGTTGACAGAATACGATTATCACACAGGATACAAATCAGTGTGTGCTCCACTTGATCAGGTAATTTTTATCGGTATCAAACCGACCACTTGCGCCTTTTCCGGTTTTGAATGGAATGAATTATCCGAGTTTTTGTTTCCAGTTGGGGACAAAACTTTAGTTGTAAATTGGAAATATTACGATGCGGATAAAAATGTTTATTTGGTAGCCGAGAAGAATTTTCTTGATGTGATAGAAACCCTCAAATTTACCAAGTAAAAAAATAAAAATGATTGATAATGAAAAATCAATTAACGAACTTCTGACGCGCTCGATTGTGGAAATCTTACCCACCAAAGAAGGTTTGCGTGAAGCATTAGAATCAGGTAGACGCCTTCGCATATACATTGGTACAGATGCAACGGGGACATCACTTCATCTTGGGCATGCCACAAATTACATGATTTTGGAAAAGTTTCGCAGGTTAGGTCACGAGGTTATTTTCCTTGTGGGGGATTTTACTGCGCGAATTGGAGATCCGACCGACAAAAGCGATTCGGCGCGCAGACAGCTTACACGCGAACAAGTTAAAGAAAATGTTAAAACCTGGATTGACCAAGTGAAACCGGTTATTGATATTGATAATCAAAAAAACCCAGTAAAGGTTCTCTATAATTATGATTGGCTCTCTATCCTAACTTTTGAAGATATATTAAATTTGGCGTCGAATTTTACTGTGCAGCAAATGATTGAGAGAGATATGTTTCAAAAACGCATACAGGATAAAAAACCGCTATATTTACACGAACTTTTTTATCCGTTAATGCAAGGATATGATTCTGTTGCGATGGATATTGACATGGAGATGTGTGGAATGGACCAGAAATTCAACGCACTTGCCGGGCGCACATTGTTGAAAAAAATTAAGAACAAGGAAAAATTTGTGTTTATTACAACCCTACTCGAAAATTCAGTAACGGGAGAAAAAATGATGTCAAAATCATTAGGCACGGGAGTATTTCTTGATTTTGATATGGACAAAATGTATGGCTCACTTATGGCCCAGAGCGATGAGAACATGCGCCAATTATTTGTGGATTGCACGTGGTTAGATTTGGAAGAAATTGAGCGTATTCTAAATGTGAATAATTCCCGCGACGCAAAAGCGCGTTTGGCATTTGAGATTACAAAAATTTATCACGGAGAAAAAAACGCAAAATTAGCTGAAGAACATTTTGAAAGCACTTTCAAATCCGGAAATTTACCAGAAAATATTAAGGAAACAAAAGCAGAAATGGGGGAGTTATTGATGGATATTGTTTTACGCGAAAAGTTAGTGTCTTCCAAATCAGAATTTCGACGCCTTATCGGCGAAGGTGCGGTTTCCAATACCGAAACCAAAGAAAAAATCACCGACCCATTTTTTAAAATCACCGGCAACTTAACCATTCGCATCGGCCCGCTTAGGTTTTTGAAAATTATTTTGAATTAACCAAATTCGTTGAGGCGCATATCGAGCGGGGGCTTGCGAGCGCGACTGGCGCGAGCACGAGGAAAATTTCAGTAGAAATTTATCCGTGCCCCGCAAGATATGCGCCGAAAAAGAATTTGGATCACTTCGCTAAAAACTTTCTTCGTCACCCACTGTTGGTTCACCAGTTTCTTCTTCGTCGTCTATTATTCCTGTCCCGTCACCGGGCGGAATACCCATTTCATCTGGGCTCATAATAAAAGGTGTTTTATTTATTTTTTTAAACGACCGGCGGCAAACTTTAAACGCCGCGCTTAATTTGTAGCAGATTTAAAATTTTGCGCAATAGTAAACAAACCAAGCTGTGGAAAACTTTTTTCACTTTAAGTTTTTCCGGCAGGCGAGGTGAGTCAAACCGATTGCTACTGCGTCCATTTCGTCGTCGCTTGCCCCGCGATCACCCTGTGATTTTGCGGGGTTTGGGAATACCGCTAATTTTGAAACCATATCAATCACTTGTTTTTTATCGCCACGGCCGTAACCAGTAACAGCGATTTTTACTTGTAGCGGCGTGTATTCGGCGACAACAAGGCCAGCTTCGGCTCCGATGCTTAAAATCACGCCGCGCGCCTCGGCCACTTTAAAAGCAGTTTTTTGATTGATATTGAAAAATAGTTTTTCTATCACTAATTCTTCTGGCTGATATTTGCCAATAACTTTTTTTATTTCTCCACTGATTGCCGCTAGTCGTTCTTGATGAGGTAAGCTGACCGAAGTTTTAAAACAACAAGAAAAAATTATCTTGGGAGTTGTCGCGTCTTCAAGAATGGCGATACCCACTCTTTCATAACCAGGATCGATAGCGATTATTCTCATTCTGCGTTTGTAAAAACTTCCTGCACTTCCTCGCAATTTTCTAAATCTTCAACCAGTTTATCTAATGGCGTTAAATCATCTTCGCTTAAAGGCACGGTTGTGGCTGGTTTTAATCCCTCGGTAGTTTTGGTAAAAGCCCAAGCAGCTGAGCCGGGGGCGGCAATAGCAAAACCATGTTCACTTAAAATATGTTTAATTTCTTGAGTGGCTTTGTTTCGATTGTCGGTTAGCGCTTTAATCATCAGTGCTACACCACCTGGCCCGTAAGCTTCATAGATAATTTCTTCCATTATCGCGCCGGCGTCGCCGGTCGCTTTCTTAATAGCCCGATCAATATTATCACTAGGCATATTGGCCGCCTTGGCTTTTTCAATAGCCGCTTTTAATCCTGGATCACCGAGATTGCCTCTAGCCTTTTTCGCATCGGCGGTAATCAACTTCGCGAATTTGCCGAAGACCTTCGATTTATAGGCGTCAGTTTTAGCTTTTTGCGTTTTTATTTGGCTCCATTTATTGTGACCGGACATTTTATAAAAATTATTGATTAATAATTTAAATGTTTTTCTTGGAAAGGTGTTGGCGACCTGTGGTTGTGATCAATCGGCCTCGCGGTGTTCGTTCTAAAAAGCCGATTTGCATCAAATAGGGTTCATTGTATTCCTCAATGGTGCCGGTTTCGTCGCCCAGTGCCGCCGCCAAAGTGCCCAGACCAACCGGCCCGCCGGAAAATTTTTCGGCGACGGTTTTCAAAATCATTCGGTCCGATTGATTCAAACCCATATTGTCTATCCCTAAAAGTTCCAGCGCCTTTTTGACAATTTCCACCCGCAGTTTTTCTTTTTTGATTTGGGCGAAGTCGCGGCACCGTTTCAAAAGGTAATTGGCGGTGCGTGGCGTGTAACGACTACGCTGCGCGATTTCCTCAGCGGCACCGCTATCAATTACCGTTGCCAGAATTTTTGCCGAACGATTAATAATTTTTTCGATTTCCTTGTGAGTGTAAAATTCTAACTTGAAAACGCCGCCGGAAAAACGCGAACGCAAGGGTGACGAAACGCCGCCGATTTTAGTGGTGGCGGCGATTAAAGTGAACGGTGGCAGTTCCAATTGAATTGTCCGAGCTGATGGACCCTTGCCAATGATAATATTAAGCCTACCCGATTCCATTGCGGGATAAAGCACTTCCTCGATCGCTTTACTTAAACGATGAATTTCATCAATGAACAAGACATCACCCGGGGATAAGTTGGTCAGAATAGAGGCTAGGTCGCCGACTTTTTCAATAGCTGGTCCGGCTGTCGCCTTTAGTGACGCCTTGGCTTCTTTGGCAATTAAATGAGCGAGGGTAGTTTTACCCAAACCGGGTGGACCGTAAAAAAGCAGGTGTTCGGGCGGGTGGTGGCGCTCGGCGGCGGCGGCCAATAAAATCCGAAGGTTGTCTTTGATGTTTTCTTGACCGATATAGTCGTTAAAGTTGTCGGGTCGCAGGGTTTGGTCCAGAAAACCTTCTTCAAACACCGGCCCAGGGATGGTTTTTTCTTTTGTTGACATAAATTATAAACTATGCTAAGCTTCTGGCAGTCCCAAAACGGGATTTTTCTTTGTCATAAATCTCTAAGCAATTAAGCCGCACAGGCCTACTGACATTTTTAGAGGACGTTTTTGTTTTGCGCTTGCGTATTTACTCAAACATCCCTTATAAAAAGCGTTTAACTTCTGATGTTTACATCGGAAGTATTGCTTAGAGATTTATGGCAACGAACTTTCTTCCGATATTAGTCGGGCTTTTCGCTTAGGTCAATTGACGATTTCTTTTTCCGTGTCTTGTTCTAGGTCAACAACACGAGTGAGCTCATTCAACGACGTAACGCCGAGTAAAACCTTAATGACACCATCCTGTTGCATAGTTAGAAGACCTTGAGATCTAGCTAGCTTGCGAATTTCGCGATCACTCGGGTTTTCGTTGATTAATTTTTCAATAGTTTCGTCTGTTTTGATGGCTTCAAAGACACCGATTCGTCCTTTATAGCCGGTGTGGTTGCATTTGTCACAACCAACTGGTTCAAAGGTTTGTAAATCCTTCGGCACAGTTTCGTTTGGTGGAAAGGTCTTAAGTATTTTTTCAATTTTTTCTTTATTGATGTCTTTTGGTGATGTTTTTTTCTTACAAACCGAACAAAGTCGGCGCACCAACCGTTGGGCCATGGTTAAGGTTACAGCCGAACCGATAATTTTCGGATTGACGCTGAGGTCGATAAGCCGCGGGTAGGCGCCGGCGGCATCATTGGTATGAAGGGTGGAAAAAACCAAATGGCCGGTCAAGGAAGCGTTAATGGCAATGTCGGCAGTTTCGTTATCGCGGATTTCACCAACCATTATCACGTCCGGGTCTTGGCGCAAGGCCGAACGCAGGCCGTTAGCGAAGGTGTATTCCTTGTCGTCGGTTTGGGTTTGAACGATACCCGGCAAGTGATATTCAATAGGGTCCTCAATGGTGATGATTTTCACCTCCGGTGTGTGGATTTTTTTCAAAAAAGCGTAAAGAGTGGTAGTTTTGCCGGAGCCGGTTGGGCCGGTAGTCAAAATCATCCCGTTTGGTTTACTAAGTTCGGTGGCGATAGTGTCGCGGAGTTTTTGATTCATACCTAATTCTTCAAAAGGCACGGCGATAGTTTTCGGGTTTAACACTCGGAGCACAATTGATTCGCCATAGTTGCCGGGAATGAGGGAAGTTCTGATTTCAATATCAACCTCGCCGATTTTGACGCTGAATCTACCGTCTTGGGCTTCGTTTTTAATGTTTAATTTTAAGCCGGACAATAATTTAATCCGCGACAAAAATAAATTATAGGTGTCATGAGCAAAACTCAAGACATCGTTCAAAACACCATCCAAACGGAAACGCATTCGAATGTAACTTTCTTCAGGTTCGATGTGAATATCAGAAGCCTCGGCGGCCAACGCGCCAGCTAAAATAATTTCCATAATATGCGACACCCGCAAGCGCTGTTTTTCATCAATGGTTTTTTTAATCAAGGCGGCGGTGTCTTTAATGGTAGTAAGTTCTTTGGCCAGCGCGTTTATTTCTTCACTGGAAATTTCCAAGGAACCGGCTTCGGTTCTTTTGGCGAACGACAGGTCTTTATAACGTTCCCATATTCTTTCCAGACTGTCGTTGGAGATGATATAAAGTTCCGTTTCAAAATTGTCAGTTTTCAGTTTTTCAAGCAATTGAGCGATACCGTCTTTGTTGGGGGAAAGTGCACCGATAGCCACTTTTTTGCCAATTAAGCTGAAAGGCGCGATTTTTAAAGCGCGAGCGGTTTGTTCATCAACCAATCGGAGCGCGTCGGTGGCAATGGCAATGCCGGATAAATTGATATAAGGCACGCCGTATTTATTTGACAAGGTTTGGGCCAAGTCCTCTTCTTCCTTGTGGTGCATACTGTCCAGTTTTTGTTTTTGTTTTTCTTCGTCAAAGTGGATGGGCATGGTTTTATTCTAACATGTTCGGACAGTTTCCAAAAATAACGGCGGAAGTGTTTTCTAAAATCCCCCTTGTAAAGGGGGTGCCCGAAGGGCGGGGGATTTTCTGAAAATTAAAATCCCTCCCCCTCGTGGACTCGGGGCTCTCCCTTTACAAGGGAGATTTCGTTTCAGCGAGGCGAAGTCTCCAAGTACGGCTCGGTTAAGCCATATTTTTGTGCTTTGCCAAAGAAAAATTTTCCCGCTTGACAAATTGCTATAATGTAGTGTATAATCTCGGCAGAGAATACGTTAGATGTGGAACTTTTTCTAAAATCCACAGGGAATCTTAATTGATTTCCCACTTCATTGAGTCCAGCGAGTCCGCATTGAGTGGAACGTTGCCGGATTCATAAAGTTCAGTAAAAAAACACAGAAAATCAAAAACACAGAAAGGCAGTTATGAAAAATACCAAATTAGTGTTTCTTGTCATTTTGACGGCGTTGGCGGCACTCCTGTCAGGGTGTACGGTTTACACCTCCGGGTGGAGTTATCACCAAGTCGAGCCGGTGTACGTAGCGCCGCCGGTAGACATCTACTATTCATATCCCAGCTATAGTGCTGGGTTTGAAGTAAACTCCGGCGGACGGATTGTCCGCCACCGCAATTGGGGACCGGACCGGTCCCGTTGCCGATGAGGCAACGATTTCGCGAGGTGTTCCGATCTAACAGTCGGAACGCCTTTTTTGTTTTTTTAATCTCCCTTGTAAAGAGAGGGGACCGCTTGCGGTGAGGGATTTTAATTCCCGAAAATTCCCCGCCCAGCACTTTTTGAAAGTACTGGGCACCCCCTTTTTCAAAGGGGGATTTCAGGATATGATAATTTTTATGAAAATAATCAGTAAAAGTTTGACAGAGACGGAAAAATTCGCGGCGGAATTTGTGGCGAAACTTGAGCCGAAAAAAGACGAGGCAACGTTTGTCGCACTTTCGGGTGAACTCGGTTCGGGAAAAACCACCTTTGTTCAATGTATCGCCCGTACCCTTGGCGTTCAAGAAAATATCACCAGCCCGACTTTTGTCTTAATTAAAAGCTACCAATTACCCGTTTTAAATTCCCCTTTTGAAAAAGGGGGTGTCCCGATTTCCATCGGGACGGGGGATTTTAAAATTCTTTTTCACATAGACGCCTATCGTTTAGAAAGCGGAAAAGAACTGACGAAATTAGGTTTTGAGGAGATTGTCGCCAACCCCAACAATATCATTTTTCTGGAATGGCCCGAAAATGTCGCCGAAGTTTTGCCGGAGGGCGTCTTGAGAATTAATTTTGAGTTTGTAAATGAGGAAACTAGGAAAATAATTCTCTAAATTCTCCGCCACCTAAATACACTTATAATTCACTATAGGAAATAATAAGTGTATATTACAATACGTAGCGAGAAATATAGCAAAAAGGTAGAATACAACCATGTCTGAAAAGAGAAAACGATTAGTATTGTTAGACGCACACGCGATTATTCATCGCGCTTATCACGCTTTGCCGGATTTCGCGACCGCTAAAGGAGAGCCGACAGGTGGCTTATATGGCTTGGCGGCAATGCTGATTAAATTGATTGCCGATTTGAAACCGGATTATATTGTTGCCGCTTATGATTTGCCTGGACCAACTCATCGGCATATCGCTTACGAGAATTACAAAGCCAAGCGACCGAAAGCCGAAGGCGATTTGGTGTCCCAACTTCAAAGATCGCGAGATATTTTTGCCTCTTTTAATATCCCGATTTACGATTGCCCAGGTTTTGAAGCGGATGATATTCTCGGCACAATCGTTGAGAAAATGAAAATTTCTGACGTTGAAATTATTATTGCTTCGGGCGATATGGACACTTTGCAACTGGTATCAGGCGACGAGGTTAAGGTCTTTACCTTGCGCAAGGGGATTTCCGATACCATTATGTATAACGAGAAAAAAGTATTAGAACGCTTTGGTTTCAAACCGAAACTTTTACCCGATTACAAGGGTTTGGCCGGTGACCAATCTGACAATATTATCGGCGTGTCGGGGATTGGCGACAAAACCGCGACCAATTTAATCGTTAGTTTTGGGACGATTGAAGAGATTTATGAAAAGTTGCGGCAGGATAAAAAAGTCTTTACCGAGGTGGGAGTTAAACCGAGGATTGTTGAACTTTTGGAGAAAAATGAAGAGGAGGCGTTGTTTTCTAAAGTTTTGGCGACTATTCGTCGTGATACGCCGATTGATTTTAAATTACCAGAGCAAAGTTGGCGCGAGGCGGTAGATTTGGAAAAAGTTAAAAAAATTTTTGCTGAATTGGAATTTAGGACGCTTGGAGCAAGATTTGAACAAATGTTATTAAAAAAGGAATCTGTAACAGAGTCTGCAGCAGTCAGACTGCCGTCGGCTAATGGCAGTCTGACTGCTGCAGAAGAAACGGAACTCGGTATGATGGTTTGGTTGTTAAATTCATCTAAGACCGATCCAAAAGTGGCAGAGATTTTTGGGTTTACCAAAACACAAAATAGCGGCGAAGCCCAGGAAATTTTACTGGCAGAGTTGAAAAAGAAAAATCTACTAAAAGTTTTTGAGGAAATTGAACAACCACTTTTGTTGGTAGTAAAAAAAATGAATGAACGGGGGATTTTGCTGAATAAAAAAATTTTCCAAAATTTGTCGGAAAAATATCACAAACGATTGGCAGAATTGGAAAATCAAATTTGGAAGTTGGCTGGAGTGAATTTCAATGTTAGTTCGCCGAAGCAGTTGGGTGAAGTGCTTTTTGTCAAACTTGGCTTAAAAGCCAAAAATCAAAAGAAGACCGCAAAAACCGGCAATCTTTCCACTAAAGAGTCAGAGCTTTTGAAATTAGCCGGCGTTCATCCAATAGTACCTTTGATTTTGGAACATCGCGAATTAGCGAAATTGCTTGGCACCTACATTGAGCCGTTGCCGACATTGGTTGATAAAAATGGACGACTTCACACCACCTTTGTTCAAGCGGGGACGACAACCGGACGAATGGCTTCGCGCGACCCCAATCTTCAAAACATTCCCAATAAAACCGATGTCGGGCGAGAAATCAGGGAAGGTTTTGTGGCGGCGCCCGGTTTTGAATTGGTGAGTTTTGATTATTCGCAGATAGAATTGCGCATTGCCGCTTTTTTGTCGGGCGATAAAAAATTGATTGAAATTTTTAAAGAAGGCGCCGATGTTCACACCGCGGCGGCTTCGCGGGTTTTTAATGCGCCGCTTGTTGAAGTAACCAAAGAAATGCGCCGGCGGGCGAAAGTAATTAATTTTGGCGTGATGTATGGTATGGGGGTGAACGCTTTGCGGCAACAACTGGGCACGGACAGAAAAGAAGCGCAAGAATTTTACGATAATTATTTTCAAACTTTCGCCGGTTTGGCGAAATATCTGGATGAAACCAGAGCGGCGGCGGCGCGGCAGGGTTACACCGAAACCTATTTTGGCCGTCGACGCTACTTTGAGGGCATAGAATCAAAAATTCCTTTCGTGCGGGCGGCGGCCGAACGAATGGCTATCAACGCGCCGATTCAGGGAACGGAAGCGGATATTATTAAAATTGCCATGGCTCGAGTGGCTGAATTTTTGCGAAAGGAAAAATTGGACGATAAAGTTTTTCTTTTGCTCCAAGTTCACGATGAATTGGTTTATGAAATTGCCAATGATTTGGTAAAAAAAATAGCTCCGAAAATCAAGGAAATTATGGAAAGTGTTTTACCTCTGGCCGAAACCAAAGAAGTGCCGATAGTTGTTGACATGTTGGCAGGTGACAATTGGAGTAATATAAGGAAACTCAAAATTTAAAAATCAAAACTCAAAATTAAGAATCCATGCTTTATTTAATCCACGGAAATGATTTTGAAAAAGCTCGTATGAAAGCGCGGGAGCTGATTGCCGCCTTGCAAAAAAAGAAACCCGGCGCCGAGGTTTTTCGGTTGGAAGATGAAATGATTGGCGTAGGTAAGTTGGATGAATTAAGCGGCGGCCAAGGATTATTTGAAAGAAAATATATTGTTTTTGCCGATAATGTTTTTCGTTCTGAAGAAGCTAAAGAAATTGTGTTGGGTAAACTGAAAGAATTAGCTGAATCGGAAAATATCTTCATTTTTCTGGAAGATGAATTGAACAAAACTGACTTGAAAGAGTTGGAAAAATTTGCCGAGAAAGTTCAGAAATTTTCTAATCTGCTCAAAAAAGGAAAACCGTTCAATGTTTTTTCTTTAACGGAAATGCTGGGCCGGCGAGACAAAAGGGGACTCTGGATTTTATACCAAAAAGCGCTCGCCCAAGGGCTCGCGTCTGAAGAAATCCACGGCGTTTTGTTCTGGCAAATCAAAGCGATGCTGGCAACGATGTTAGCTAAAACCCCCGAAGAGGCGGGATTTAAATCTTTTGTTTTTCAAAAGTCTCGCGTTTTCGCCAAAAATTATTCTATTGGTGAACTCAAAAGTTTATCGGCCAAAATGGTGGCGGTTTATCATAATTCGCGCCGAACTGGTCCCAGTTTAGACATCGCGTTGGAAAAATTGATTTTGGAGATTTAAGTTTCCCAGAACAAGACATTATTATAATCATATTTTCAGACCGAGAATACATAGCCGGTCTCTATTCAAAGTTTCAAAGAAAAAGCTCTGGCGATTAGACCAGAGCTTGTTGCATTAGTACCTCAGTAGCGCTTCCGCAAGAACGAAGTCAACCTCATCGTTGATGTTGATAGACCGT
>Ga0209542_10007883_pt1 | contig 20073 bp, 13 predicted proteins | sample RifCSPhighO2_01_FD_184028 | JGI IMG/M metagenome (GOLD analysis project Ga0209542, IMG submission 184028) | Soil microbial communities from Rifle, Colorado - Rifle CSP2_plank highO2_0.1 (SPAdes) (version 2) | ecosystem: Environmental > Terrestrial > Deep subsurface > Rock core/Sediment ...
CTCTAAAATCTCAAGGAATTGGTTGGCAGTTACAATTTTGATTTTTTTAAAAGTGGCTAGAGTTAACAACTCTTTATCTCCAGTAACTATGTAATCACACTCCCCTTCAACTGATGCTTCCAACACCCGATTATCAGGTTCATCTTTTTGGATATGAAAAGTTTCTGAAGAGTAAACTATTTTAAAATGTTTTTTTATTATTCTTTCGAGCTGTGTAATCCTAATCGACTCAAAATTAAACTTCTTTAACAAAGTTTCAGTTAGTTCAGCAAGTAGAATTGTAGATGTGATGGCAGTTATTTGATTGTCTAAAACTAAATTATAAGTTTGTTCAGGTTTTCCACCAAATATTAGAGCGGAAATTAGAACATTTGTATCAAGAAGAACTTTGACTGGTTTTTTTACCATGTCTGAATTCGTAAACAATTTTATCTACATCTTCCTCTCTCTTTATCCCCATCTTCTTGCCTATTTTTTTCCCATAGTCAAGAATATCATTCCACTCTTGTCTATTGGCTAAATAAACTCTGAGGGATTCACGTATTAGCTCGCTGCGATTGCGATATTCCTTTTTAGCCACATAATCAACCTTTTTGACCAAATCTTTAGGTAGAGCAATATTTATAGTTTGTGTTTGCATATACATATATTGTATCAAACTTGTATGTTAAGTCAAGTTAATCCCCCCAGGTGTTAGGTGTACAGATTGACTTTGCTTGATGTGAGGAAGTACGATTAATAAATATGGAGAGCAATAATCCTATTAGTTCTAGTTCTACTGCTGTCTCCAATCTAAGTCAAGTTGTTAAACCGGTAAAACGTATTCCTAATCTATTCTCAAAACGATTGATTGCCATAATTGTTCCGATTTTGATAATTAGTGCAGCCGCTAGTTCATTTTTAATTCTTAGACAAAAGAATTCTATTCAACTAATAAGTAATCGGAATTTTGAATTAGTAGAAAGTTCACCTGAAGATCAGGAGAATTCATTTTCCGCCATAGGGCAACCAACATTTGTTTTTTCAAAGAAGATTGGTGTTAAAGAGACTGATTTAAAGAAATATTTCCATATCACGCCACAACCTCAAGGGAATTGGCATTTAGAAAAAAATGGTCAAGTGGTTTATTTTTCCACTGATAAAACACAAGAAAATAGCCTACCGAATACGTTAGAAAATAACACAGTCTACTCAGTCACTATCGACAAAACTCTACCTTCAGTAGATTCAAAAAATCTTAATGAAGATATCAATCTAGTCTTTAGAACTAATCAAAACCCATCGTTTGGATTGGTGTCAGAAAAAAAATTGATATCGGCTACTCCGACGACAGTGCTACCGATAAACATCCGTTTGGGCGATGCTAGTGAAATCGCAGGTCTGCAGTTGGATACTTCCCAGGGAAGTACACCTTTAGAAGTAAGTGTTAGGTCCGCAACCGAGAATCAGTTGCTAAGCTATTTTAAATACAAAGAAGGTAAATTTCCGCTTTACCAATTTATTCCGGATTCTTCTAGTCAGCAAATTGCCACCACTCAGGCGCAGTTGCAATCTAGTGCTGACAACCAAAGGGCATACCAAATTAAGTTAGCTAGCGAGGTATTTTTAAATCCTGGAATATATTTTGTGACAGTTAAAAATTTACAAGGTAGCGAAGATTTTTTTGTAACCATTTCAAATCATATTACCCAAATCTTTAATGATTCTGGAAGCAATTACCTTTGGGTAACAGATCAAAAGGGTCAAGGCATTGGTGGAGTGACTGCTGAACTTATTGGAGCGAGGGATTCAACCAAGGTATTTGATAAGGCAATTACTGATTCTGATGGTTTAGGTATGAGTCAAAAATCACCTGAATTGGTTGATTTCGTAATTACCAAAATTAGCAACGATATAGCGGTGACATTTACAAAGCAATATGGAAAATTTTTTAATATGGATGATAGATTGAACGTTTTTTCATATACAGATAGACCAGTTTATCGACCAGGAGATACGGTTCATTACAAATCAGTCATTCGCAAAAAAGAAAATGGTTCTTATATAGTACCTTCAACGAAATATTATTTGCAATTCTCGTTAGATTCTTTGACAAATGATAAAAAATATCAGGAGGTAACTCCAGACCAAAATGGCACAGTAATCTTTGATTTTAAATTACCATTAAGCGCTACAGAAAATTTTCCGTCAATTATTTTACACTCAAAACTTGATGATGGTAATTATAAGCAAATTAATTCTTTGCCGGTAGTGGTTCAGGCTTACCGGAAACCCGATTTGGATATTAGCGCGACAACTTTGGAGAAAGAATATATTAGTTCAGATAGCGCCCATATGAATATTTTCGCCAAGACTAATTTTGGCCAACCCCTAGCCAACATTGGTTTTTCCTATCGGGTTTTAGTTAATAATTATCAAGAAGTTAAAGACCGTAGTACTGAGAATTTAGAATTTTTGGCAGCCATAAATTATGGAGGGGGAGACAGCCTTCTTGAGGGAAAAGGACAATTTGACGCTAAGGGTGTTGCCCATATAAATTTTGATACTAGGCTGGCGAATACATATGAATTTAGCCAGTGGGCGACTCTAGAAATTACCCCAGAAATCGGTGCCTCCCCTTCAATCGGACGGATTGCTAAGCTAATTCATAGAGGGGAATTCGCTCTATTTATTAATGATTTAAATGGGGATTTGACTAAAGGAATTAAGGGTAATGTGTCAGTACTCGACCATCAAGATCTCAGGGGGCCTGTAATTCAGCAGGCGATTAAGGTGAATTTGTATAAAGCAGACTCGAACATCAATAAACAGATATTACAGACACAAGATATTAGGTCTGGTATAGACGGTAGCGCTCAATTTGCTTTTCTTAATTTAGAACAAGGCTCTTATGAAGTAGTAGCCCAGTCTTTAGATAAAAGGGGTAATATAGTGACAGCTAGAAGTAATGTTTTTATTTCAGGTAAGCAAAATATTCCTAATAAACCCCAATTTAATATTACTATCAATTCTGATAAGCAAAGTTACGCTATCAATAATACGGCAAATGTTGGAGTTACTGCTGATTTTGTAATGCAGGATGTTGTGGTCGTCTTAACAAATAATAGTGGTAATACAGCTAGTATTATTTCCTTGACTAAAAATCATGTTGGCGCCAATTCCTGGAATCTTCCCTTATTATTGAAAGAATCCTTTGGAGACCAGGTTGGGATAGATGTTTTCGCAGTTAACCAGGGATTAGTGATTAGGGGTTACTTAAATATTCAAATAAATCGACCCGAAAGGAAAATTAATACCACCATCTCATTCGATAAAAAAATTTACCAACCGGGGGAAATTGTGAAAGCTGTTATCAGTAATAAAGACTCACAAGGAAATGCAATTTCTGCAGATAATTCTCTTTCATTGGTTGATGCATCTTTGTTACAGATAGGTAGGCTAAATGGTGATATCTATAGTACTTTTTATGGCTATACCCCAACTTCTGCAGTTTCTCATTTTGACTCAACTACTGGAATTTTTTCCGAGCTGCAGGGGGGTGGTGGCGGTTGTTTTGTTGCGGGTACCAAAATCCTGATGTCAGATGGATCTTTAAAGAATATTGAAGATGTCTTGATTGGCGATAAAATTTTAACACGCTCGAGTGATTATTCTGGAGAGATAGTTGAAGATACTGTCACTCAAACTCACGAGCACTCCGTTACTGACTATTTAACAATTAATGATAAGTTGAATGTTACCTGGATCCATCGAATCTATATCAACAATTCTTGGCAAGAAGCCAAGGCTGCAAAAATTGGTGATACTTTACTGGATGAAAATGGTATTCAAGTTAAAATTAATTCGATAGTTCCACATTTAGGCCAATTCCGGGTTTATAATCTTACGACATCTCATTACCATACCTTTTTTGCCGATGGGTTTTATGTACATAATGATAAGGGTCCAGAACCTAGACAAAATTTCGCCGATACGGCTTATTGGAATCCTCATATTCAAACAGGTAATGATGGATTAGCTCAAGTCTCATTTAAATTACCAGATAATGTGACAACTTTTACTGCTCAAGTATTCTCGAATACCAGAGATTCGAAATTTGGCCAAGGTATCAGTGAATTTATTGTTCAAAAAGATTTTAATATTGTACCGGTGGTGAGTAAGTTTTATTATCAGGGCGATCAGCCGATCGTGTCGGCGCTTTTACAAAACTCTTCGGGTCAGGATGTTAATGTTGAAATCTCTTTAGTTATAGGAGAGCTAGATTTTAACAAGAAGCAATCGGTTCAAATTCCGAAGGGTGGGATTGAGTTTACCTCTTTTCCAATCGACATAAGTTCCTCAGTAAGTAGCATAACTTTGATTATTGAAGCTAAAAATAATGGGACTACTCTAGATTCCGTACAAGTTAAAAGCGATGTTTTGCCAAAAGGCGATATCAATTCTACGTGGACTTCTTTCAGCGGATCAAAAGATTTGAGTTTTAAATCCAGCTATCCGATGCTTGATTTTAATACCTTGACAATTAATGTAATACCTAATGTAGTGACGAATTTATTTCAAAATAACGTATATTTTACCAATTCTCCCGCTATTCGTGAAGGTAAAAATATTTATGCCTATTCCTATATTTTAGCTCAAACTAGGGAGGGTAATATCTCTCCATCAGCGTATAAATATGCCAACATAAGCAATCAGTTTAGAAATTCTGTTAATAGTTTTCTCTTAAATAAGAAATCAGATATCTGGTATTTTACCTATAATTCTGATGAAAGTTTGGCTGCCATGAATCTTTGGTTGTCGCAGGGAATATACCGGGCATCCTCGCTTAATTTATTGAATGGTTTAAGTAACGCTAATGCAATAGTAACGTCAGTTCAGCAGTTTTTTAAGAAAAGTGAGTTTGTTCCGTATCCGCCTGCTAACAATAAATTGCTGGCTGATATCAATCAAGAGGAAGAGCTATTTGTCAGGCAATGGGTATTAAAACAGCAAATTGATAACCAACAATATAAAGATTCAAATGCTTATTTGGCAGCCGCAGGATTAAATAGTAGCCCAACTGAACTTGCTGAGTTACGATCAACTGCTCTTGAATCAGCCGATGATCGGTATATTTGGGATGGGGTGTCAGATGTCTCAACTGTCTTACCTACGCTAGCAATTATTGAAAATAGTGACCATCAGGATGCTGATAAGGCGATTAAGGGTCTTTCTTATACGTCGTACCGAAATGGAGTCGTTAGCCCATTAGCTGTTTTAGCTGGAGCAGAGTATGCGGTTAAAGAAAAATTATATGTCGACTCTCCGCAAGTGTCTATTTCTATAAACGGCGAACCTGTATATGAAACAACTGATTCCCAAAGATTCATTGCTTTTAATCAAAGGTTCCAGTTCAAAGACGCTAAAAATGGCGAATTAAATTTTCATTTACTAGCAAACGGTCAAGTACCTATTTATACCACAATTGTTCAATCTAATTATGGCATTTTGGAATCCTCAATTGCTACAATTTCTTTAATGGATCAATTGAAGGGTAGATTTGTTAAAGAAAATAATAATCAATTCTCAGCCAAAGTGCTCGATTTGAATCTTACAAGAGGTTTTAAAGATGTTGGATCGGGTCAGGATATCAGTCAGATTCCTCAAGGTAAATCCGGAATTGTCGTGTTGACTATGGATAATCCTATTACAAAAAGCATGTATAATTTATTCAATTCTCATTTTGTTTCTGAAGATGCCATATCTCCTTCATTTATGTACCTAAACCAAGAGAGTGGGAATAGTCCACAATTTCAGAGTATTTTGGATAGATTTTTTCCACCACCTGGTACTTATCAACATTCTTATATGTTACCGACTTATTATTCAGACCAAGCGGTATTTTATAATAGTAGGTTGTCAGTAAACCAGAGCAAATTAGTTTTTCCGTATGTAGTCTATAATATTTCAGGAGGAAGTTACTATCAGCCCAAAACAGACTTTGTCTTTGATCTGCTTGGGATTATTACCAAAGAGCATTAATCTTCAAGAGAAGGGTGCATCATTGATGCCTGGAAATAGTTGTTGGTATAGGTGTACTGCTACAGGTTTAACCTATTTTTTGGATAGCCTAAGAAATAGATAGATGACCTGGTTTAATGCTAATAGGCTGGCTAGTATCAGCAAAGGAGAGAAAAATATAGCTTGGCTATTGTCTTTGAAAGATGCATTAGATGAGAAAGGGGTCAAGGCAATCTTTGTTTGTTCCGGGATTAATCTTTCTAAGATTATCCAAGAGGCCGTAACCACTGCAAAGATGGCCAATAACAGAGCTAACTGGCCACTCACAAATTTCCATCTCAAAAAACTGGATCTACCTCTGATAGTAAGTGTAATCTCAAACAGCAACATAAGCACTACACTTAGAAAGTAAAAAATTCCTCCTATTCCTGTTGTTGGTAAGCCTGCATTCATAAATCGGTTAGTGTCCTTTCTCATAAACTGTCATCTTTTTTCTGAGCAATATCTCTGAAATAAATGCTTCTAAAATAAAGATACAATTTACAAATCTTAAAACAAAAAATGATGGAAAACTGACCAAAGCGGATAACATTTCTTTCCGTTGATAACTCTTTAGCAGAACTGGGATGAGAATTGCTGGTGCATCGACCACATATGCTAATAGAAAAAGTGGATTTCTAAATACAATAGTCAGTAAGGGTGCCGCAAGCAGGTAAGATAAAGAGGCTATGATTGCATCCCAAAGCCCAACCGTCACAATTGCCCCCAAATAGGGGATTTGGACGACGTCTTTTCCATGTAACATGACATTTTGCATAAAACCGTGTGACCAGCGTTTTAGCTGTTTATTCATGAAATAAAAATTTTGTGGTTCTATCGGATAGCTGACTGCCTCTGAAACAAATTTAACAGCATACCTTCTGGCATAGAAACTCCAAGTTAGATCCATATCTTCAGCCAGCGTTCTGGTCTGCCACCCACCCATCTCTTTTAGTACCTTGGTTCTGTAAACAGAAAAACAGCCGGAAGATATCAACGGTTTGCCAAAATAATTTTGAATAGGTTTATAAAAAGTAAATGCCAATAAATACTCAATGTATCGCCCCCGCTCCCAAATTGTATTGCGATACCTCGGAATCACCGAGCCGCAAGCTGCCACGACCTTGGGATCAGCCATTGCTGAGAGCAATTTTTCGACGCCATCTGGGGCAATGATGGTATCTCCATCTATTGCCATCACAAATTCTGTTTCAATTTGTTTTAAGGCAAAATTTTGGGCGCCTGCTTTTGTACCTGTGTTTTGAGGAGGTTGGATAACAGTTGCCCCAGCCTGTTTGGCAATTTCGAATGTTCTGTCTGTTGAGCAATCATCTACCACAATAACCTCTTTTACAGGAGCTGTTTGCGCGAGTAGGCTTTTAATGGTATCAGCAATACTTAGCTCCTCATTATAAGCAGGAACAATGATAGTTAGCTCCTGAGCCGCCTCTTTTCCGAAATTAGCAATATTATTTATCATATTTTTAGCCACAAATGGTTATTATACTATAATTTACTATATATTTCACCTATAAATTCCATTATTCAGTACAACCGGTTGTGGGTAAAATTTAAATGTATACTTGCTCAGGTAAAGAAACTATTCAGTATAGCCAAATAAAGAGTCTGTTAAATTGGAATTTTGGCCGCTGCAGCTTTCTGCAATCTTTTCCTTTGAAGAAATTTGATCTGGTGGGATGACTTTGATGTGACCGAATAGCTTTTCTCTCTTTCCCTCCGCCAGCTCACTTGGTAAAACGATCGTATAGACAGGAGCGCCGCTTGACGGCTGGTTAACATGTAACTTTTCCAGATAAAAGAAATACCTAAAGCCGACATTCTCACCAGGGGTAGTAATATAGGAAACAGCAATACAAGGGAATTCTTGTTTTAGTGAATCGTTCTTGATAAATTCAACTAGGGCTTTTTTTTCGATATAACCTTTATGGTAATAATCCTGAGTGATGATAAAGTGTAAATTCCTGACTAAGATAATTCCAAACAGCATTAAAACAAGGATCCTCCCGACTCTGGTTTTAAATAAAAGGTAAAAATAAAGCGAAATTATGGCTAAAAAGATGATTTTGATATTACTAATATAGTATTCGGAAACAATGGTGGAGGAAAAAGTATAAAAAAGAAATACTCCAACCACCCAAGCATAAAGTGCCAACAGTTCAGCAATGGTAAGTAATTTTTTACGAATCAAAAAAATCCCTGAAAGTAAAATAATCGGAATGAATGGCAGGCTTTTTAAGAAATTCGGAATTTGTGGGTAGAAAAATAGATTAACTATTTCTAAAGTAGCCTTTAGATTCAAAAGATAAAATTTTTCTAAGCCAGATCCTCCGCCTTGGTTAATAGAAAAATTTTGAATCAAGCTTAATGTTTGGGAAAAACCATGTTTAACTTCAAAGACAATTAACGGCAATGAAAAAAATAAGGTTAATGCTATAAAGACGATAAGTTGTTTAGTAGTAGGAAACTTTCTGCTTAGAAAGACTGCAACCGGTACGGCCAGCAGCGCAGGCGCCAAGGCAATATGAATATGCCAGATTAAGGAAATCAAAATTGCTAAAATCCACAAAACTTTAAAGTTGCCCCGGGCTAAATTGATGATGACATAAAAATACCAGATAACCCAAATATTTGTTGGGTTACTGGGGACGACCCATCTGTCGAATTGTACTATCCATAGTAACACTGAATTCAAAAAGGCTGCAACTAATCCTATTTCCCGATTGAAAAGTTGCTTCAAGCAATAATAGTAGCTGAAGATTGCCAGTAGTGATAAAATTGTAAAAGGAATGATTGCTCCAATTGGATCCATTTTGGTTATGATAAAAAATGGGGTCAGCAGATAATAAAACAAAGGGCCAATAAAGATTCCCTTGGCGCTGGTTAATTGGCCGATTAAGCGTAGATGGTGATTTTCAGTAATGTCTTTGATGATCCAGGAATAGAGGTCTCCGTCGTGAGCAAATTCAAATCTCCCAACTACCTCATAGGTTCTAAAAAATAAGCCAAAAAGCAAGATTAAAACAAGTAACTTATTATCTAAAATGAATTTGGTGATTCTTTGAGCCATCATAAGTCTATTCATTACAACATAAGTTAGTTATGAATTCAATCTGGACAAATGCCCCGTAGAATTGCTATATTTATTTAGATGATCGATAGTTCCCTCAGCCAGGCCGAAGAAGCGCAATTAAAGTATGTAAGTGATGATATAGATGGCATAAAAAGGTTTAAATCAGATAAGAGTTTTATCTTTCTGGGATCTAAAGCCGAAAAAATTAAGGATAGGCGAACCATTGAGCGAATAAATAGTTTAGCAATTCCACCTGCTTGGAAAAATGTCTGGATATCCCCGTTTGCCAATAGTCATCTCCAGGCCACTGGTTTTGATGAAAAGGGCAGAAAACAATACCGCTATCATCCCAAATGGATTGAGGCTACCCAGCAAAATAAATTTGACAAAATGCTTTTTTTTGGGAAAACACTGCCAACTCTCCGCCGCAAGATTAGACAAGATATGGGGAAAAATGGGTTGTCTATAGAAAAAATAATTGCCACTGTGGTTTGGCTACTCGAGCATACCTTTATTAGAGTTGGTAATAGTGAATATGCTAAGGAAAATAATTCATTCGGTCTCACTACCCTGCGGAATAAACATGTCAAAGTTCGAGGTTCGAATATTAAATTTCAGTTTAAAGGTAAAAGCGGAGTTATGCATTCAGTTCAGATAAGTGACAAAAGAATAGCTGGTATAATCAAACGCTGCATTGAACTGCCAGGATTTGAACTTTTCCAATATGTAGATCAAGATGGTGAAATCAAGATTATCGACTCCGCAGATGTTAATGACTACTTAAAAGCCGTTACTGGCGAAGAAATTACTGCTAAGGAATTTCGAACTTGGGGGGGCACAGTTTTGTCTGCGACTACCCTGCATCAGTTAGGTGATTTTGATAGCGATGGTGTTAAGGCCAGCAATATTAAGCAGACTATAAAAGTTGTTGCCAGCCATCTGCGAAATACTCCCAAAGTTTGCCTGCAGTATTATATCCACCCAACTGTCATCAATACCTATGAGAAAAAATTGCTGGTCCCTTTTTTTAATACAACTAAAACTAAATTGACACCTGAGCTGACAATTAATGAATTCAAAGTAATGAATCTGCTGCAAAAATATCCGGTATGATTTTTACTTTAGTCCTCCTCGGGAATTTTTGGATTTGGAATATTGCCAGATTTAATTTGCCGCTTTTCTTGTTGCTAACCATAACGACAGTTAGTCTCTACCTATACTACAGTCAAAAGATTAGTGCCGTCTTTTTAGTGTTTCTGTTGGCTTTTCTTTGTTATTGCCAATGGCAAACAACCACCGTCCATTCACTAATAATAAAAGACAACGATGAGAAACGGATTGAAACAATTCGTAAGCGATTGTATCAGCCCAGTCTGGATATTTCTAGAAAAGTTTTCAATAGACTGCCAGTTGCTAACTTGTTGGAAGGAGATATAAGTATTGGGGTAACTCGCCTTGAGCGCAATTTTTTTGAAACAATTGATCTTAATGTATACTTTTTTGGCGGACATCCTAGAGAACGGGTTTGGGCAAATGATTTTGCAAAATTCCCCCATATCTTGTTTGTACCATTTTTAGTAGGCCTTTATAATATTTTTCAAAAAAACGATCGCCTGCTTCTAATGTACTTAGGACTTAGTCTGGTTATTTTTTCGCTACTTGGTCATCTTAATAAAATTGGTCCATTTTTTCTTTTCCCCTTCTTTGTTTTAGCAATAGATCAAGGTATCAAAACTTTATGGAAACTAAGAAAATATTGATTTTATTAGAATTAATTTTGATAGTAACTCTGGCCGGATTTTTAAGGCTATATAACTTGGATAATAATCCCAACGGTTTATACGTTGATGAGGCAACAACTGGGTATAACGCTTGGTCAATTTTAGAGACCGGTAAAGATGAATATGGTAAACAGTTTCCGCTTGCTTTCCGTTTTCTTGGTTCATATACGCCGCCTTTGTATACTTACTTAACTGCCCAAGTTATATCAGTTCTTGGGCTCTCGGTTTATGCCATCAGATTTTTGTCAGCACTTGCAGGAATCATAATGGTGCCGCTATTTTTTATACTTTTAAAGAAACTTAATCTAATTAAGGATGAGAAAAATATACTATATGCCAGTTTACTCTTTGCAATTACCCCCTGGGCGATCTTCTTTTCTCGAATTGGCTATGAAGTTAACCTAGCTTTTTTTCTATTTAGCATTGGAGTGTTGCTTTTATGGCAATCCATAAAGAACAACTATCTGCTGGTAGTAGCGGCCTTCCTGCTTGGTTTATCAGCCGATACCTACCATAGCGAAAGATTATTATCACCGCTGTTATTAATTGTATCAGTGATTATTTTTAGGAAAATTTTTTGGAAAAGAAAAAACCTTAAAATATTGGTCATATCGCTTTTGTTATATTCCATCGCGGTTATTCCTCAGATTATAATCATTTTTACACCGGCTAATACAACCAGAGGATTGGGCACTTTTTACTTCAAAGCAATTTCTAATCAGGTAGAGATCAGTAACTTACCTCCTCCAGTCAGCTGGCCAGTCAGCATTTCGTATGAATTCTTATCACAATATTTAAGTTATTTTTCTCCCAGAAATCTTTTTTTTCAACCTGATTCAGATCCACAAAGGTCATATCCTGAGCTAAGTGTTTTTTATCCCTGGATGGTCGTGTTGTATCTGATTGGAATTGTGGTACTTACTGCGCACAGAAACCAATTAAACTCCAAGTTTACTATTATGTTACTTTTAGTTTGTCCAATTCCAGCAGCTTTAACCGGTGACCCTTTCTCTACCCAAAGAGCCTTGCCTCTACTCCTGCCGCTCATGGTAGTAATGTCGCTCGGGCTAGAAAAGGTGCTTAGCTCGTTTAAATTTTGGCCAGTTATTCTAGCTGTGATGATTTCTTTTTCACTAATTACTTTATATCGTTCAGGGGCAGTATTGTTCCCAAATGAAAGAGCGGCAGTGTGGGGATATGGATTTAGCCAACTTGCAAGTGAGATCCAAAAAAGACCGAACGAAAAATTTGTCATTGATACCAGTCGAATGAAACCAGCCTATATCGAGCTAGCATTCTATCTTAAGGTTTCTCCCCAGGAAGTCCAGAACTCAGTTGATCAAAACATCAAGAACAACTATTATCACAATACCAAATGGGACAGCCATTACGAATTAAGAAATTTTGAGACGAGACAACTTAATTTTGAAAAAGATGTTTACAAACCCCAGATCTTAGTAGGTGATGAACTTTCAATCTCCGACTCTCAAGCAGCTGAGCATTTTCTAGAAAAAGTGTTTGAGATAAAGGATCCGCTAGGGCAGGTAATCTTTAAAGGCTATCGGTCTAACCCTAAAAAAAAATGTCAGACTAGTTCATCAAAATATTGCCAAAACATGTAAAATTAACTTATGGTTATAGTAATTCTTTTAATAGCCGTTATAATACGTTTCTTATTTTTTCCAAATAACATCTATTTTGGATTTGACCAAGCTAGAGATGCCTTTACCGCCCTGGAGATAGTTCAGGGAAATTTAAAACTAATTGGGCCGTCAACTTCTTTTGAGGGTTTATTCCACGGAGTGGCCTATGATTATTTGATTGTACCAACTTATTGGTTAAACAAAAGTCCAGAGTTGACAGCAGCTATTCTCAGAATATTAAATGCCCTAGGAGTGCTGGTTGTTTATTTTTTGGGGGTTACTATCTTTGATAAAAAAGTTGGTTTAATCGCTGCGTTACTATTTGCGGTTAGTTTTGAGCAAACCCAGTTTGCTATCTATATGGGTAATCCTGCTCCGGCAGTTATTTCAGTGGGGATAATGTATCTTGGGCTTGCCTTAGTTATTTTTAAAAAACAAATTTGGGGACTGATTCTGGCCAGTTTTTGTTTAGGGTTATCTATCCAATTCCAGTTTGCACTTTTTTATCTGGTAGTACCATTTGCACTAATATTGATAATCTTCAAGAAAGAATTTCTAAAATTGCCAATAAAAATCTATTTTGTTTCAATATTTATGTTGCTACTTTCGATCGCCACTTTTTTACTGGCGGAGTTAAAATACAATTTCAAAACCGTTAATGGATTACTCGCTTTAGCTAGTGCTGGAAGCGAAAAAGACCTTCTAACTATAATCCAAACGTATCTTTTTACTGTTAACAAAATGTTGAGTTTTAATTTAACCGGACAGTTACCTTTGGGAATTGTTGTCGGGTCTGTTTTACTGATACTTTTGATTTGGTTTTTCAAAAAGAAGTATCAAAAAAAGCAATTAGCTTTTCTAGCTATTTGGTTCTTTTCACTAGTTGTGACTGTTCTGGTCAGTGGTGGAGTTCGTGATTTACAAAATAATGTACCGCTTTACTATCCTAATGTTGGTGTGTCGACTAGCTTATTGATTTTTATTGCCTTGATTGTTAGTCAATACAAAAAAATAGGTACCGTCGTAGTGATGTTAATAGTGGTTGCGAATATTAGTATGACTCTAGAACTGAATCCTAAAGGTACAATTCCTGAGATTAATGTTCAACAAGGTATGCTACTATCGGATCAGAAATTGGTTCTAGATTACATATATTCAAGCTCTCAGGGTCAACCATTGGCAGTTAAAGCCGTGACAATGCCCTTTAATATTAATACTACCTGGAGTTATCTATTTGAATGGTATGGAAAGGAAAAATATGGTTATCTACCTTTGTGGAGTGGTAAAAACGCAATTGGTTTTCCAGGTAACTTGATTGTTAAAGAAATCCAGGAAGATTTACCGAATAACCGCTATCTCATCATTGAGCCGGCCAGGGGTATTGCGCCCCATCTGATAAGTGAGTATATTGGGGAAGAAAACTATTTTACAAAAATAGTGGCAGAAAGAAATTTTGGTGCTTTTGTTGTTCAGAAGAGAGAAAGGTATTAGCTTGTGATAAGAAAGTATGTTCTTCTAGTATTAGTATTGGGGATAGCATTAAGGTTATTTATTAGTCATGATTATAATTTTATTTTCAACATGGATAACGCCAGGGATATGGTAGATGTTAGAGAGATGGCAGTCTTGCAAAAACCAAGACTGATTGGTCCAACTACTGCAATCGAAGGCTTTTACAATGGACCAGGCTGGTACTATCTTCTCCTAGTTCCATTTATCTTAACTGGAGGAGATCCATACGGCGCTATTTTAATGGAGATTATTCTGTGGGCAATTGGGGGATATTTCTTACTAACTTTGGTAAGTAAATATTATGGTAAGCTGGCGTTTCTTGCGGTTTCGATTATTTGGGTGGCATCTAATTTTATTCTTCTGGCAACCCAGTACGCCTTTAATCCCAACCCAGTTATATTGCTGACACCAGCTATTATCTTTTACCTTATTAAGTATTTAGAAACTGGTAAGTTAAAATATAGTGTTATTACTTGGTTTTTAGCTGGAATTTTTTTACATTTTGAAATTGCAGCAGCGCTTTTTTTACCAGTGGTTATCATACTGATCATTCTTCTAAATAAGAAGAAAAGTTATTTTAGGAAAAAAGCTTTTGGTTGGGGTTTAGTGGCGTTTGGAACAACTTTGTTGCCGCAGTTATTTTTTGACCTAAGAAATAATTTCCAGCTATCAAGATCACTACTGGCTTATCGGTCAGGAACTCACGGGGGAGTCGATTTAAACCCTTTAGTTAGATTGCAAGAGATCTTGCAAAGTTTTTATGACACTCTGCTGCCAACTCTAATGAATTTTCAAATTTTCCAAAATGTCATTCTAATTTTATTTGGAGCGATCGTACTTTTTCTTGTCAGAAAGAAACAGAAAATTGATCTTCTATCTCAAATTTGCATATTAATGATAGTAGTTTTTGTTGTAATAAATATTCCTTTACGAATTGACCTAATGAGGTGGCACCTAAATACTATTTTGGTGGCAGCGATTATTCTCATCGGATTTACAATTAGCTTTTTGAATAAAACAAACTTAGTGGGTAAACTAACAGCCTTTTTACTGGTAATTATGCTGCTTGGATTTGCTCTGGGAAATGTCAAGGAATATATTAATGTTGCCCAAAAAGGTGACCCAGGTAATTCAATTATAAATAATGAGCTTTCGGCGATAAATTATACCTATCAAGAAGCTGGAGGGAAAAACTTTAAGGTGTACGCATATTTGCCCAGTGTCATTGACTATCCCTACCAGTATTTGTATTGGTGGAGAGGTCTTAAAACCTACGGTTATCTGCCAGAGGAATATGCCTATTTACCAGATAAACCAGAGTATATTAAACAAAAAGCCAGATTAAATACTGGGACTAACCCTGAAAGCTCTGGATTGACATTTCTAATTAAAGAACCTGAGGAGGGTCGCCGTCATCTTTGGGAAAACTCCTTTAAAAATTTAGAGCTTTTAAAAATCGCTACCTTCGGGGCAATTACAGTAGAAACCAGAAAAGCACCGACTGCAGATTAGTTTGACATTTATCTTATAGTGTGTTAAAATATTTTTCATAATGGCTAATTTTGAACTAGAAAATCTAATCGTGGCGAATCCTACAGAATTAATGAGGGTGAATCCTGCAGCTTTGATTGTCAATCGCGAATCATATGAATTAATTAATTCTAAATTCGACCCCAGAAGATTTGATTTTCCACAAGTGGCTAGAGTAAGAACCTTCTCCTCTACCAGGGAGGAAGCAATTCAATTGTACTTAATTGATGGTAATACCAGAACTAAATATGTTAATGATCATCAGACAGAAATAGCCACAGATTACCCTGAATTTGAATTTCGAGTTAGGGATGTTACCCAATCATTGTTAGATAATGGTAAGGTTGTTCCACCTAGCCGATTGGTAAATGGGGGCGGTAGACGAGACTATTTAGAATTAGATGAATGGTTGACTGCTGTGATTCCTCCAACTGTTGAACATTCACAAATCGCACCCGATAGAATAGCTGCTTACCTGATTAATGGTTGGGATAATATGGTAGGGGCTAAATTAGCTGAACGGTTTTCTGCAATTGCCGCTTTAAGTCTCCTGCAAAATCCCAGAGTTCCAATTGCCACGGATCACTTACTTATACAATATTTAACAAGTCAAGCTGAAATCATGGCTGGAGAAAATCCAGCTGAGAGACGAGTACTTCAAGACTCCCTTCTTAAAATGACTTCTGTTATTAGGCAAACTAGACTTTTGAGGGAACATATTACTGAATCAGCATTTATTTTAGTTGCTTCAGGCTCACCAGTAATTGGTGGTGAGAGAGAAGCCTTTAAGCAAGTTTATGGTTTGTTATATCTACCGACAGTTGAAGCTAAACTAGCCGAAGAAGCGGGTGTACGAGAACAAATGCGCCAAGAATTAGGTAAAATGGTCATGGAAGCATTTCAAAAAGCTGCTGGGACACCAAATATGGAGCAGGTTATAAACAGTCTGGGTCAAGCGTTAAGAGATCCTGCACTTGATTATCAAAGAGTTAAAAATGTTTTATCTTCTACGCATCCAATAGAGGAGTATAATTCAACTAGACAAGAACTAAACGTTGATAAACTCCAAAAAGCCTATCTGCAATCTCAAAAAAGAACTGCTGCAACTGATGTAGAAACAACCATCATTGGCAATATTGGTAAAAAAACCTATTTAGAAGATAGAGATTTGCCATCTTTAATTAGAGCTGTTGACGTAGCCGCTGGAATGTTAGACCAAGTTAAAACATCCAAAGCTGGTTTTGCTCAAAGAAGGAGCCAATTACAAAGCTCTGGAGTAAGTATTCAAACTATCGCTGACGCTCTTATTGTCTTTGACAAAGCTGAAGAACAGATTTTGGCTGCCTCCACTTCTCAAACAATAGCGTTAAGGACAACTGAAGTGAAAGCCAGTTTAGTTGGAGTAGAATCAAAGATAAACAGAGAAGTAGCAACATTTAGAGCAGGACAACTAATTGATGAAATTTATGGCGATAGATTACAAAACGGAAGCGGAGCCATTGTGAAAACCAGAATAGCTGCATTTTTATCTACAGAATTTGGAAAAATAGATGCTATAAATGAAGTAGTGGTCAGACAAAGAGTCAGGCAACTATCAACACTGGAGGAAGATCTACACACCCAAGTTATCACTGGAGTTATGAGGTTGCAAACCGCTCTAAGAACTCAAGAAGAAAATACGAGAAGAGCTGCTGCCGAAAGACAGCAAGCTCCAACCCCTATTTTCACGGTAGGATCTACAGCGGCCAGATCAGTCGAGGGTGTTAATCAAATACCTCCAATTGTCGAACCTCGAGCCCTCACAACCAATGAGGAACCAGCTCAAACTAAACAAGAAGCGCAGGAGAGAAGAATACGAATCAACAATGAAAGATTGCAACAAATTGTTCGATCATTTAGAGCTAATCTGGAGGGTATTGATTTGGATAATGCTGAACTGACTCCTCAATCTAAAAATGAAGTCAGAGACTTAATAGAAACTTTAGGAACAAGAATTGATCATCCTGGTATTATTCAAATCATTGAAGAAAAATATCCACGACTTCTTAGTGAAAAAACCCAAGCTCTTCAGCAAAGAGTTCAGAAAGAAGCTGATGATAACTTCAAGTCTACTAGAACTAATATCTAACTCGAATCGCTTCAGGAAAGGAGTTTACTATGTCAGCTGAACACCAAAATCCTATTGAACCAACAAAACCACAATCGAGCTCACAAATCCTATACGGTCCTGATGGTAAATCTGTAGTTTTTGAGGTTAAAGAAACCAATGCTCAAGACGAATCTACTCCAAAACAAATAGAGAGCAAAAGAATCGATCGTGGGTTACCTACAAGATTGCTGCCAGCTAAAGTTCCCTACACAACTAGAGCTAAACAAGTAGTTGAATTTGCAGCAAGTGAAATAGAGGCATATAGATTAGGTTTAAAAGAAAGTTTATCAACGTTGCAAGAATTATCTCAAAGATTTGGCTATTCCCATAGAAACAAGGAAGCATCAGTTAGGATGGTTTTAGCTTATGCAGGATTAGGATTCCAAAGACGCGAAATTTTTGTGGGCAAAAATATATCTCCATCGATTGAATATGCTTGGATGCTGGGTGTTATTGTGGGCCGTGGGAGTATTGTAGAAGCTGGTAAAGTATCATTGAGAAGATCGTCCCCTGAGCTTTTGCAGTCTTTTAAGAATACCGGTGAAGAGTTATTTAAGACAAATGCTAGTGTAGGTACTGAAGGGTTAGGATCTATAACATTCTATAACGCTGAGCTAGCTAGGGAGATCGGTAATTTAAATCGAAGTCAATGGCCTGAAGTTATAAAATCTAAGCATCCTTGGGTGTTAGCAGACACAAAATATAACAGGCCATTTTTAGAAGGATTATTCGATACCAGGGGAAAAGTGGTACTGAGAATATATGGTGGTTCTATTTTGTTCCCGACTACTTATATAAATGCAGCAGGATTAATTTGTGATTTGCTTGCCAGAATTGGAGTTGAAAATCCTTTAGTTACCTATTTTAACAAGTCAAAATCCAGAACGACAGGAGTTACTGTTCGTAACCAAGATGCAGTATTTCTGGCTAACAATTTACATTCCAAGGTTATCAAAAAGGAAAGCCAGCTAGAGACTCTGCGGCAATTAGGAGAAAAAATATATGCTTGAGAGAAACGAGAATAAGCCAGACGTACTTTATGGAGCTGATGATAAAACAATTATATTATCAGTTCCAGAGAGAGAAGAAACGCTTTATTTGAAATCAATCTTAGCTCTATTAGCTTTACAAACTAATACTTTTGTGACACCACTTCCAGCAACACCTGAAAGATTGGTATTAGAATGGAAGGTTTTAGCTAGAGTTTTGGGTCATAGTCCATCGATTCAAGAACTTCGTGTTCTGAACCAACAAGGTAAAACTCCTTTTGGGCCAGAAACATATATTGATCAGTTTGGTAGGATTAGGAATGAAAGACCAAGTTTTAATAGAGTTCAGGATACCCTCAATAGATTTATTGGAAAATTAGATATACTATTCAATGAAAATACTGAGGAATATGAAGTGTTGTTACCAGATAGCCAAGTTTTTAGGACAAAGGGTGAATTAATCGCTACTTCCCTAGCTTCAATTAGCTTAGGTTTGCCCCAAATGCCAGTAAAAAAAGATGAGTTAATTACCAAAGTATATAGATTATCTGATGTTTCTGAAATAACCCGTCAACATAATCAGAGCATGAACGTTCTTATTTGGGATCTAAGACGTCGTTTAGTTGAACCATACAAGTGGAATATAAGAACAGTAACTCGTGAGACATATCCTAAACCAAAAAATGTCGGCCAAAGAGCAGCTTACTATTTGGAAAAACTTCAGGGAAAGGTTGAAGATGGTTGCTGAAAGATCAGAAACAGCTCATAAATTGAGAGACTTTGTTAGTGCTGAAATAGAAAAGCTCAAGAGCGGTGAAATCCAAAGATTATCATCTATTAATGAACTAAGTAGAATGTTTGGATATGTGCCTAATAAGGGTGGAGCAATTAGGGCTTTAAAATTTAATGGGCTTGACTATTTAAGAGAGACAGCTATTAGCGAAGCAATTGATAATGTAATTGCTAATGGACAACCATTACAGAAAGGTGCTTATGGTAGAGAAAGGGTTGCGGCTTTAGTAGCTTTTGCGAAGAAAGAAGTCGAGAGATTCAACGCAGGTGAAGTAGAAAGTATCTCTACACTTATGGAATTAGCTAAAAGATTTGGATATGCGGAAACTGGTGGAGGTGGAGTAATTACCAAAGTTTTGCAGAGAGCAGGGTTATCAGAAGCAAGAAGATTAGCTAGGGAAACCGCATTAGTGGAGGTTACTGAATCCGAAATAGTTATACCTTCTAAAGAATGGGCTTGGATGTTAGGAGTATTATCAGCTGGAGCATACCTAAGACCTGGAAAAATCCAAATGACGAGTGCAGACGATCAACTTCTCCGAGCATT